>ERZ1026886.444-NODE-444-length-21758-cov-16.149703_pt1 | contig 21758 bp, 10 predicted proteins | sample MGYA00380173_ERZ1026886 | MGnify/ENA primary metagenome ERZ1026886 (study PRJEB33269, sample SAMEA4719809) | human gut metagenome | biome: human-associated habitat; feature: organic feature; material: feces | place: Cameroon | collected 2013-10 ... | reverse complement strand
TGGTTCTCGTAAGACCTAACGTAAAGCCTTTTATTTAAATCCGATAGGATTTGCGCCCATAAGCGGACTGTGGAGAAAGGTTTTTGTCAAAGCCCTGCCTAACATAGCAGACTAACAGATAAACTGCAATTTACAGTTGTAAAGACAAACTTAGGAGGCTATGGCGTCTCGCCGTAGCCACGCAGCCTCCCGCATACCATCAGTCAGCGCCGTGTCCCGAGGGGACACGTATCCATCAGAAACCCACTGCAAGCTCCGAAGGAGCGCAGCTGTGGGATAATCATCCCCTCACCCTCTCTTGGTTCCGCGAAGCGGGACCGACTATCATCCTCAACATCATACGGGATGCGTCAGTCCCCCTTCGGGGAACTATATTTAGGTGGAGGTGTCGCACGTACCCACAGCTGCGCTGCTTCGCAGCTTGCAGTGGGTTTCATGACATAGGTCCCGCTCCGCGGAACCCGCAGCTCAGTACTCAATCTGCTTGCGTTCGTGGGTGTGTGGCTACGGCGAGACGCCATAGCCTCCTAAGATTGTACTGCAAACTCATGTGTTATCTCACCGCTAAACAGGAATTTATCAGCGAGAGCCGGTTAGGCAGGGCTTTGACAAAAACCTTTCTCCACATGCCGCTTATGGGCGCAAATCCTATCGGATTTAAATAAAAGGCTTTACATTAGGTCTTACGAGAACCAGTTCTCGACAACCTAACGTAAAGCCTTTTATTTGTGCACAGCACGCGCCCATAATCGGAAAAACAAAGTAAAACACAAGGATATCGGGCGACATATGGCCCGAATTATGAATTATGAGTTTGAATTATAGCAGACAAGGCAAACCTAGGAGGCTATGGCGTCTCGCCGTAGCCTCCTAGGTTTGTTACGGCAGCTTGTGGCTCTCATCCAACAAGTCGCAATTCGCTTTCGTTGTTCTTTCTCCGCTACGCTATGAAAACCTGTTCTTCATGTCTTCATGTCAAAAATACACGTCTTCCTGTCCGCCATGCAAATATCGTACAAAGAGTAAAAACATGTTACAAAATAAAAATTGATTCTAGAGTTCCGGTTTGCTGTTTTTTCGGTATTCTGCTGAGCTAACAGCACCCGCACATAACGATAGCGCCACTTTTACACTACAATAGTGCCACTATTAGAGTGTAAAAGTGGCGCTATTGCATGATAAAAGTGGCACTATTGTAGTGTAAAAGTGGCGCTATTGCAACCCAATGATGCTTGTTTGCTCCGTTATTCATTGCACAATTCTTTTCACAGCAGCATAATCAGCTGTATGTCAGCATACTATCGCTGCACGCTCAAAACTCAAGAATTTCGCACCAAAGATTTTGTTGTGCGCTCAACTCATAGTATTGAGCATCAGAAATGCAAATATTGTGTCGGACGGCGTCTCGCCGTAGCCACGCAGCCTCCCATAGCATACCATCAATCAGCGCCGTGTCCCGAGGGGACACGTATCCGTCAGAAACCCACTGCAAGCTCCGAAGGAGCGCAGCTGTGGGATAAGCATCATCATCTCCCTCTCTTGGTTCCGCAAAGCGGGACCGACTTTCCTCAACATCATACGGGATGCGTCAGTCCCCCTTCGGGGAACTATATGGGGTGGAGGTGTCGCACGTACCCACAGCTGCGCTGCTTCGCAGCTTGCAGTGGGTTTCATGATATAGGTCCCGCTCCGCGGAACCCGCAGCCCATACTCAATCTGTTTGCATTCATTTAATGCAAAGCAAAACAAGAGATTGATATGGTTTGATTTGTTGTTAGCGTACACGCTTGTAACAACTGTTAAAATGTTTGCACAAAAAAAACTTTCGTGGCTATTGTTTGTTAAATACGATAATTTGGTGTATATTTGAAACCTAAAATCCACAAGGGGATTCAATGTGTTTATTAACTATAATATTAACTTTTAACATTTAGTGGTATGAAGCATGTGTTACTTTTACTAAGTGTTCTTGGCTGCTTGTCTTCTGTATATGGTCAGAAGGTTGATACAACTTTAATAGGTAAGCAACAGACTGCGATATTTAATCGTCCTACTTATGGCTATTCAATTAAAGCCCCTAAAACCACTGATGACAACCAAGACTTTCAGAGTTTGGATATAACGTCTCATGCTGGAGATTTGGCAGATGTCTTGGGGGACAACATTTATAATGTAGACTCCTTGGTGGTCAGAGGAACTGTGGATGATGCAGATATTCACACGCTTTGGGATGCTTCCTTAAACGGAAGACTTTCAGTCATAAATCTTGAAAATGCCGAGATAGAAAATGGCATTATTCCAGAGAAAGCCTTTTGGCATCAAAAAGAACAGTTGGACCCAAGTTTGGAATTTATAAACACTATCCATCTAAGGAGAATCATCCTGCCGGATGGAGTCAAGCGAATTGAAGAAATGGCATTCTCTTACTGCGTCAATCTTGAAGAGATAAACATACCCTCATCCTTACAGTATTTGGGATCAGACGCATTCTCGGATTGTGTAAGTCTCAAGACTGATCCTCTGGTGTTTCCTGAAGGTTTTGAAAGGTTTGGACAATTGGTTTTCTCAAATTGCAGTAGCTTGAAAGGGCAAGTTGTGTTGCCGTCTACCATCAAAGAAATCGGTGTCGGATGTTTTTTCAGGTCAAGGATTTCGTCTGTCATTTTACCGGAGGGGCTGGAAAAGATTGGTGATGTAGCTTTTTATGCTTGCCGTCTGAAGGAGGTATGGATCCCGAACTCATGTCAGATCATATCCGGTTCAGACACTTTTCAGCAGAATTATCCTTTGAAAAAGATACGTTTGCCAGAAGGATTGGAAAAGATACCTAACGGTTTTGCAAGCACTTGTTGGAATTTACAAGAGGTAAACATACCATCCTCTGTAAAAACGATTGGTCATGATGCCTTTGACCGATGCGTATCATTAAAGAAAATAGAATTGCCAGACGGACTTGAAACGATAGAATGGGAGGCCTTTTGTAGTTGTGACTCGGTGGAACAGATTGTCTTTCCTGCTACATTGAAACAGTTGGGGCAAGAGAGCTTCTGCAATATACTAGAATTAAAACGCATCTATTGTATGGCTGAAGAACCTCCAGTATGCGAGGAAAGCACTCGTCATCCGGGGAAATCTCCGTTTGGTGAATACAATTCTGATTCTAATTATAGTACTCCCAATGACATTCCGGTTTATGTTCCGATGGGTACTGCTGAAAAATACCGTAAGGCTTGGGGATGGAATTATTTCACTAATTTTATAGAGACAGATGATTTCCCGACAGCAATACGTAATGTCACCACGGAGCACACTGATTCCAAGAGCCGTATTTATGATTTGAATGGCAGGAAAGTGATAAAACCGCAAAAAGGACAGGTGTATATTAAAAACGGAAAGAAGATAATATTTACTCGTTAGACATAATCAGATTATAGTAACTTAGTAGAAAATAAAAAAAGAAACAGATGTAAGAACCATGCTCAACAGCAACGGTCCTTACATCTGTTTCTTTATGTTATGCTAATTCTGTTTAGCCTATATTATAATGTAACCTTTACGCTCTGCTTGCCCACCTTAACGATGTATGTGGCATTGGCAGGAACGCTGAAGCTTGCGGTCTCGGCGCCACTCATGTCGCTTGCCACTACAGCACCAGCAGCTGTGTAGACGTAAACGGGAGCCTTGGCAGGATTGTTGACCACGAGACGGTCGCCCTCCATGCGGACAGTAGCACCGCTGAACTTAACGTCAGCATTGTTGATGCCGGTGGGGCGAGCCTCTGCCATGACGAGCTTATAGTCAGACATCTTGCTCTCGAGGTAAGATGTTCTCTCGAATTGGCTCTGGGCAGCCTGCTTCACTCTTACCGACTGTGCGCGGTGATAGATGTCTGCGCCCTTGAGACGATACGGAACATTCACGTCCACTGATGTGCCCTCAAGGAAGTTGCCGTAATAGAACGGGTCGTAGAAGAACTCGCCAGCCTTGTAGTTCTGCGTGATCTTCAGCTCCTTGATGTAGAGGTTTGTCCATGTGTATGTGCCGTAGAATCCGATTATGCTGCGGTCTGTACCCTTGGTCAGCTCCACAGTCCTTGTCTGCCAGTCGTTGTTGAGATCCTGCACGTATACAAGCTCGGTCTGTACGAAGTCGTCCACACTCTTGTCGTAAGAGAAAAGAGCCACGGCGCAACGTGTGTATGCCGTTTGAGCGGTGCCATTCTCGTCATAGTATTCGCACGGCTCTGCAGCCGCTGTCATTTCTATGTTGATCTTGCCGCCGTCCTTGCTGAGGTCGAACTCCGGAGAGATGAGTCCGTCGTCTTCCTTAGCCTGTGTCATCCAGAAAGCGTCGAGCACGAGTGCGTCCTTATATACAGCATAGTGTGTGGCACGCCATCCTGCCTGACCGTTCATCTGCGGATAGCCACGGTCTACGGAACGGTCGTCGGGATTGTCCTTTGAGTATTCCACGGCAAGCTCCGAACCTTCTCCGTATGTCGATCCCGGCATCCAGAGATGTGTGACGGTCGTCTTGCCGTCCTGCTTAGCCACGTTCTTTGCGGCAGCCACGTAGTTGTAGCGCTCGGCTGTCGGCACCTCGTTCCAAGAGGCTGTGTATGTGTCGCCGTTAGTGGGGCATTCGTCAGCAAGCGTCGGAGCCTCCACGTCCATAATCTTCACCGGTGTGGAAGGCATAGAAACCTTGTCGCCCTTCACGCCCTGAACAGTATAATAATATGTGTCGCCCGAGTCAGCGTTGTCAACCACAAATTCGGTTCCCGTCACCTTCTTGTTCTCCACGATATAGTCGAGAGGCGTAACGCCGTCGCCCTTCACGGTGTAAACGTTAAGCAGGTAGCTGTCGGCTCCGTCCACTGCGTCCCAGCTGAGATTGAAAGTCTTGCCGGTGTAGAAGCGGTGTTTGTGACCAGCCGGTGTGCCGACGTACTGCTTCACCTGATAAACCTCGATGTCGTCGATGAGGATGGCAGCGTCCTGCGGGCAGATGTTGATGAGCGTTGTGGGACCGCCGTCATGGAACATAAACTCATACTCGCGCCATGTATTGTCTATCTTCTCCACCTTATAGTTTTCGAGGAAGCGCCATGTGGCTGTCATGCCGTTGGTCTCGGCACCCTCGATGACGGTGTAGTTAGACTCTGCGTCCTCCTCGAATGTGCGTGCGCGGAACTTCACGAAGAAGATGCCGTCGTTGCCGGTAAGGTCGAGAAGCGGAGTGTTGACCTGGCCGCTGTTGATGTAGAGACATCCGCCTGCGGGATAAGCGCCGTGTGAGCCCCAACCGAACTCTTTCGTATAGTCGCCCGACATGTTTATCCATGCGTTGTCGTCATTCTGGTAGCTGATGTCGGTGTCCTCGTCAGGTTCAGCCTCACTGCCGGTGGTCATCTTTGAGAAGTCCTCACTGATGATGCTCACCACCTCGCCATAGTCAGAAGGATTGATGCTAATGGCTTTCTGTGGGGCCGGTGCAGCGTTTTTCACAAAAGAGCCTGCGGCGGCTGCCTTTGCCTGAGACACAACGGTGGTACGGGGCAAAAGCTGGGTAGCCATCTGCTGGGCGGCTACCGGTGTGGCGAGGGCTATCATGCCTGCCACAACCATACAGTGAGTAAAGTGTTTCATATACGAATGGTTTATGTTAATATGATTATTAATGTATGTTTAGTATCGAAGTGTAACCTATTTGCGAATTGTATGCGCAAACAGCACCACAAGTAATAGAAAACATTGCAAATGTACAAAAAAACTTGCATTTTGAAATAATAATTCGATATAAAAATGTATCTTTGCACAAAATTAATGCTGTAAGCAAACGGCAAGACTAACATTTTTATAATCTATATTTCCACGACATCATATCCTATCTTTAAAAAACAAATCGGAAGATATGTACAACAAGATTCTACTGTCATTGGCTCTTGCCATGGCTACACCTTTTGCTGGTACCTTCGTTGCTGCACAGACCACAACATCAGAACAGGCACCTTATGTCTATGACATCGCTGACGGCGAGGCTGACATCTACGGATATCTGCGCTTCGACACGCGTCTGCGCGACTACGGCGTGATGCACTTCGCCACCAACGCCCCTGACTCTTACACGATGACAAAGTCGTACGGCATGATAGCCGGCGAGTCGTCAGTGTTCACGGCTGGCACGATGGTGGGCGACAAGATGGTGGCTTACCGCGTCACCTATTACGCCAACGTGTTCATGCCGGAGGGCATCTGCCTGGTGGACCCAAAGACAGGCGAATTTGAGATGAAGTGGAACTACGTGGACGACGGATCGCACCTCATCATCGATGAGATGACGTACGACCCGAAGACCAACCGCATCTTCGCGATGCACTATGATACGAACGCAAAGACCACCGACCTCTATGAGGTGGACAACACGACATACGCTCTGAAGCGCCTCGGCTCCATCAAGGGCACGGCGCTCATGACGCTTGCCGCCGACAACGGATGGCTTTACGGCGTCTCTTATTCATTCGACGGCACGTCTTATCTTATGAAGATTGACGAGGCTACGGCTTCGCAGCCTACAGCTGTGAAGGTAGGCGCAGAGGAGATTGACCTGCTCGTTGCCGACTATTCGCAGTCGATGGAGTTCGACAAGACCACACATCGTCTCTGGTGGGTGGCTCAGGCTATGGACGACAATTCGTACCTCGTGGAGCTTGACACCAAGACAGGCAAGATGCTGTCAAAGAAGCTGATAAAGGGCAATCCGCAGATTCTCGGCATGGCCATTCCTTATCAGTACGTGGCAGACAATGCTCCTTCGTACGTAGGATCGCTCGCAGCCGCTCCCACATCGGAGGGTGCCAACGAGGTGCGCCTCTCATGGACCAATCCTTCAAAGGACTATCGCGGCGGAACGCTCTCTGCCATTACGTCATTGAAGGTCTATCGCAATTCTTCCCTCGTAACCACCATCTCTGACGCAAAGCCCGGTGAGGTTGCCACATGGACAGACAAGAACGTGCCCAGCGGCTCATATATATATAAGGTGGTGCCAGCCAACGCTTCCGGCGACGGCATCTATCGCGAGAGCCGCACCTTCGTAGGCTATGACGTGCCCGCAGCTCCGCAGAACGTCACGCTGAAGGCAAGCGGAAAGAACGCCACCATTACATGGACAGCTCCTACGGAAGGTCTGAACGGAGGCACCTTCGACAAGGCTTCCCTTTCGTACGACGTGGTGCGCATGCCCGACAACAAGACCGTGGCAACGTCGCTCAAGCAGTGCTCCGTAACTGACGAGGCTCTTGAGCACGCCGGCTATTCATACATCGTAACCGCGAAGAACGCGCAGGGCAAGGGAGGTTCGGCACAGTCAAACGTAGTGGCTTTCGGTCCTTCATACGGCATACCGTTCGTCTCGCCGCTCAACACGAAGGACGATTTCGGCGTGTGGACCTCGGTGGACAACAACAACGACGGACATACATGGGCTTTCGAGCCTTATGACAACGTGGCATTCTATGACCGCAGCGAGACAGAGGACGCCGACGACTGGCTCTTCTCGCCCTCACTGCTCTTCGACGGCAACAAGGAATATCAGCTTCGCTATACATATTACTCCACCAACTGGGTGACCGAGTCGTTCCAGGAGGTGAAGGAGAAGATGGACGTGCGCTACGGCACAGAGCAGACACCTTCTGCCATGACCACCGTGCTGAAGGACCTCGGCGAGTTCCATACAGCTTCGGGATATTATCTCTACGGCAAGGACGTATTCAAGCCGCAGAACGGCGAAGGCTACATAGCCTTCCACGCTATGTCAGAGCACAAGCACGGACGCATCTTCCTGAAGGACGTATCCATAAGAGAATACAGCGACAAGGACCTCAGCGTAACCGATTTCACAGGCTCGGCTACTGTAAACTGCGGCGTCAGCCACATCTTCACAGTAAGCGTGCGCAACGAGGGCAAGGCTGCCGTATCGTCATACAAGGCACAGATCATCAATGCGGAGACGGGCGAAGTGCTGGCTGAGGCTGCCGGCAAGCCCGTAGGCAAGGACGAGACAATGGACGTGCCCGTGGAGTGGACTCCCACAGCAGAGGGCGAGGTGAAGGTTACGGCACGCGTGGTGCTCGACGGCGACACCTATCCTGCTGACAACACAGCACAGACCACGCTGGACGTGAAGGTGGCTCCCGCACATGCCGACCGCTGGATAACCGTCAACAAGGACGAGACAGAGGGATGGCTCGGAGCTTTCTATATGAACGACAAGCATTGGGAGGCACAGGCTCTCTTCCTTGAGAAGGAGATGCAGAAGAAGGACATCGACATCACCGGACTGCAGTTCGCGTTCAACGGCAAGACGGACGGTGCCTACACCTTCCCAGCAAAGATATTCATGAAGCAGACACAGCTGGACAACCTCATCCGCAAGGAGGGTAGCATCATGGGCGTGTTCGAGCTGAACGGATGGACCAAGGTGTTCGACGGCGAGCTTACCGTACAGGGAGCCGGCGACAACAAGGACTTCTACGTCAAGCTTGACAAGCCATATCATTATGCTGGCGGCAACGTCAACATCCGCTTCAATATCGACATCGAGGGCGACGTGATGCCTTCTGCCGACCTGCCCGTATGGCACCTCTCTTACACCACCGGCAAGAACCGCTATGCGTTCTATCGTGGAAGCAAGGAAGAGGCTCCGCAGGACGAGATATTCACAGCCGAATATATGCCGTACATGCTCTTCTCTTACATCGACAATACGTCAGGCATCGGCTCTACTCAGACTGACGACGCTGTGAAGATAGGCTTCGACGGTTCGCAGATAATGTTCTCACAGCCGGTAGACCGTGCTGAGGTGTTCACCATCAACGGTGCTGCAGTGGTAAGCGTAAGCGCCACATCAGCCATCGGCACATCCATGCTGCCCAACGGCACATACATCGTTAAGGCAAGCAAGGGACAGAACACCGTAGTGAAGAAGATAGTAAAGTAAAGAATAATTATTACTAACAACTAAATATTAATAATCGCATGAAAAGATTTTACGCATCAGCTTTTCTGCTTGCGGCAATGACAGCGCTCCCGGCGTCCGCACAGAAGACAAACGTGTTTCCTGCGTTTAAGGCTCCAGTCGCTCCTCCGGTAGCGGCACAGTCAGAAAACCCATGGCATGCTACAAGTAGCATCGACGACAAGAAGAAGGGCGTCGTAGCTTATGCCGGTCAGACAGCTGACCCCAGTAAGAAACGTGGATGGGTGAAGTTCCCGGTGAAGGACGCCTACAACTCAATGGAGAAGGTTTACGTGTATCACCCCACAGATGACCAGCAGATTCTTGGTATGCGCTGTGGTGCCTTTGACGGTGAGAAGTATCACGCTCTCTTCACACGTATCTACACTCTCACAGAGTATCCTGACTTCTATGGTACCATCGATGTGAAGAGCGGTGAGGTGACCGACTCGATACGTGTATGGCGTGACTGGGAAAACTCGGCAAAAAACGGCGAATGGCAGAGTCAGTATGATATGGCATACAACCCCGCTGACGGACAGACATACGTCTTGGGACAGAACTTCGAGAACACAGACCAGGCATTGACCGACATCTATACAGTAGACCAGAACGGTAACTTCGAACTCGTTACAACACTCGACTGCATCATATTCAACTTCTGCTTCGACTACGACGGCACAATGTGGGCTGTAAGAGCAAAGGCAGACAAGAATTTCAATGCAGTGGGCACAGAGCTCGTTAAGTTCAATCAGGACTACGAGGTGGAGTCTGTTATGGAACTCCTCAAAGAGAAGAACCCGATCATCCAGGGAACATTCGGTTCTATGGCATTCGACTATTCTACGGGCGACCTCTACTGGTATGCCGTAACTTATCCTAACGCTTATGCTTATCTCTTCCGTGTTCCCACAGAGATGAAGAAGTCATGCGAGCTTGAGTATATGGGTGGTGTTGCCACCGGCACAATGCTCAACGGTATGTACATTCCTTATCTTACAGCAGACAGCCGCGAGGCAGCCGGCCGCGTTACTTCCATCGCAGCCGTCCCTGCTGACGACGCTGTAAGCAAGAACACATTGTCATGGACCAACCCGACACTCGCTTGGAACCGCACAGAGCTTTCTGACCTCGCTGAGGTTCGCGTTTATCGCAAGAAGGCTGACGCTAAGGAGGCCAACACCACAGCCGAGCTTCTCGCTGCCGACAACGCAGAGCTGCTCGCCACACTTCCTGCTACTGGCAAGAAGGGCGAGACAATGGAGTGGGAGGACGCCGCTCCTCTGAACGGCATCAATACATACTACGTTGTTCCTTGCCGTGTAGCCGGCGAAATCGGTATGCCTGACAGCGTACGTTGCTTCAGCGGCAATGACGCTCCCGCTGCTCCGGTGGACATTAAGGCTACTAAGCTCGGCGAACAGAGCATCAAGGTGGAATGGACTGCTCCTAACATCGGTGCAAACAACGGTTATGTAAACCCGGCAAGCATTAAGTATATCGTAACACGTCAGCCCGACAACAAGCGCGTGGCTAATACTGGCAAGACCTCATTCGTTGACGAGACCATCACTGGTGATGACAACTACTACTATCAGGTACAGGCTTACACCGAAGAAGGTGGTAAGGGTGGCGTAGCCACTACTGAGAAGGTTCGTGCAGGTCTCGGATGGGACACTCCGCAGAAGTTCAACCTCTTCGAAGAGAACGAGGCTAACCGCTGGACAGTAGAGGATGCTGGCAAGAGCGGCGCTAACTTCTCTTACACTGGTCCGCTGGATTACCAGGGCTACACCCTCTGGACTTCATCTTCTCGCGAGACTGACTCATGGGCATTCTCTCCGAAGCTCAATCTGAAGAAGGGCAAGACATATCGCTTTACTTACACCGTTGAGGACCGTTATCCGAAGGTAGAGTTCAGCTATTATTCTGCCATCGCAACAGAGGCTTCTAAGGATAAGGTGGTGCAGACCATCGGTTCACATGAGTGTATGTACTCAGAGACCAACTACAACAAGCGCACTTACACCGATACATTCACTCCGACAGAGGACGGCGTTTATCACTTCGGCTTCAACGTAAAGACAGAGGACGCTGACGTATTCTGCTTGTATAATCTGAATGTTTCGGAGATCTTCGACAACGACATCGCTGCCATCTCTATGACAACATCTTCGGATGCTATCACTGACTACGAGAACACAGCAACCGTTAAGGTGGCTAATCTCGGCAAGAACAAGATTGAGAAGAACAGCTACGTGGCTCGTGTAATGCTCGATACCGGCAATGGTCTTACACAGATCGGCTACAACAAGTGGCTCCCCGAAATCGCTGCAGGCGACACTGTAAGCGTAGAGATGAAGTATACTCCGACTCTCGAGGGTACATTCAATATCTTCGCTACTGTGGAAATGGAAGGCGACCAGGAGTTGGGCAACAACAAGACCAACACCGTAAGCGTAACATGTGAGGCTTCTGCTTCTACTCCTTGGACAAACGTGGTTACTGATCCTGCTACAGAGTGGGTCAACACACACGCTCCGTTCGAGTGCTACGGCAGCAACGACCAGTCGCTCATGCTTTACTATCCTGAGGAAATCAATGCCACTCCGGGTTCTAAGCTCATGCGTATCGGCTTCGAGTATGACGCTAACTTCGACGAGACTTCTGAGGAGCAGAGCATCCAGATCTATATGAAGAATACCAAGGAGCGCGAGTGCGAGGACGGTCCTATCTCTATTGAGGACATGACTCTCGTTTACGACGGCACCAACTACTTCGTACCTGGTCAGAAGAACATCATCTCGTTCGACCTTGACACACCGTTCGAGTATGACAACACTCAGAGCCTCTGCATCGTGACATTCCGTTCTGGTAAACGTCCTGCAATGTTCGGTTGCTCATGGCGCACATTCAACGCAGAGGGAGGTACATACCGCTCTATGCACGAGTCGCAGAACACTCCGTACAACGGCACCAACTGCTGGGCTGAGGATCAGGTTCCGGTGCTCTACATGGCATTCGACAAGTATGTAGGCATTAAGGATATCAACGTATCTGAGGAGAATAACGAGAATGCTCCTGTATATAACCTCAACGGACAGTATGTCGGCAATAGCACCAAGCTGCTCAAGGCTGGCATCTACATCCAGGGTGGAAAGAAGATTGTAGTTAAGTAATTAGATATAAATTATCACTCTCAGGAGGGGTGGCAAAATGCAGTCAGCGGGATATCGCTTCCTTATGGCTTACGTTTGGCCATCCCTCTCTTTACGTAAAGTGACTCTAATAACAAAATCATAAAGCAATAATGAAATCATTTAGAAAAATCGCTCTTGCCGCAGCTCTTGCCGCAGCTCCGCTTACCGGACTGATGGCTCAGCAGCAGGCTAAGGAGAACAACTTCATCCTCGGATGGTGTAAGACTCAGTGGGGACAGACCATGCAGGTGCAGCGTAGCGCTGACGATGTCTATGCTCACCAGGTGCATGCTGCTGCACACTTCTCGCCGAGCGTCACCAAGAAGTATAAGGGATGTCAGATCAAGTATGTCGACTTCGGTGTGGAGCCCAAGCAGGGTTCGTCGGTACGTGTGTTCGTATCCACCAACATCGAGGATCCCAACGCCACAGTGGCTGCAGCGTCCACAACGGAATGGGAAGAGGGATGGAACCGCTGCCAACTGGAGATTCCTTACACCATCAAGGGCACTGAGGACCTCTATGTAGGCTACGAGGTGCTCATCGGTGAGAAGGAAAGCATGAACACCATCACGTACGACAACTCGATAGAGAGCGAGCCGGATCGCAACTGGTATGGTGCTGACGGTCTGTGGTATAAGCTCAATCCCGCTCAGGTGCCTGCCAACTTCCGCGTTCGTGGCATCCTTACCGGCAACGCTCCTGACTGTGACGTCGCTCTCGAGAAGGTCACCTCCACAGAGGACTACATCGAGCAGAAGAACGGTCTTTGGAAGCCCACTCTCCGTGTACGCAACTACGGTAGCGAGCCTATCACGTCTTTGCACATTCAGGCCACTGTGAACGGTCAGGTGGTAAGCGAGGCTGACACCGACGACGACTTCGAGATTGCAAGTAGCGAGGTTGCTGACGTGGAGATTGCTGGTCTCTCATTCCCCGACCTTGGCACTGCAGACGTTACGCTCACCATCACTAAGGTGAACGGCAAGGACGACCCCGATATGGCTGACAATGCTCAGACTCATACCGTCTTTGTTTATGCAGAGGGAGGTAAGGTGTATAAGCACAACGTACTTTTCGAGCAGTTCACTGCCGAGTATTATAAGGAAGCACCTGCCGCTGACGAGCTTTACGCTAAGGAGATTGCTGACCGCAATGACGTTATTTGGGTGAAGCACCACCGTCCTTACAAGGGAGTGCCCGACCAGTTTACCGCTGAAGGCGAGACCGAGTATGACAAGCTCTTCGGTTCTGCCCGTCCGTTCGTGCCTGGCGTATGCGCTGACCGTCGTATCTTCGTAGGTCAGGAAGACCCGGGTCCGGTTTACTTCATCGCTACATCTGGCGACGTTACCGGCATGGTAGGTGGCGCACAGAGCATCCCTGCCTTCGTAAACGTGAATGTGGACGTTAAGAAGTCGGCTGACGGCAAGTCGCTCGACGCCACCGTAAGCGGCGTTTCCACCACAACCGTACTGCAGCAGCAGACCGATCTCCGTCTTACTGTATGGCTCGTAGAGGACGGCATCAAGAGCACCACGCAGGAAGGTCGTGACGAATACATCCAGGACGGCGTACTCCGTTCTCTCGTCAATTCGGCATGGGGCGAGTCACTCGACCTCACCTCTCTCGAATACAGCCGCACTTACCAGATTCCTCTCAAGGAGGGATGGAACGCTGACAAGATGCGCGTCGTTGCCTTCATCAGCAACTACAGCACAAACGAGAAGGAATGCCAGGTCTACAACTCTGGTCAGGCTTTCGTAGGCTCTTCTACAGCCATCACCGACGTTAAGGACGCAGCCCAGCCTATGGCATATTGCCAGGACGGCAAGGTTCTCGTTGCAGGTTCAGGCTTCAGCGTTGAGGGCGTATACGACGTGTCTGGTCGCGCAGTGGCAAACGCCAACCTCGCCCCAGGTCTCTACATCGTTCGCATGACCAACGGCAAGACGGAAGCCACACAGAAGCTGTGCGTGAAGTAAACGAAAAGAAAAATATCGGCTTGTTACTGTTTTAGGCAGGGCTTTGACAAAAACCGATATCCACAGTCCGTCTGCGCTTTTCGAGCCTTCGGCAATTCCTTTATGTCCTATATGGTCTTATGAGAACAAGTTCTCATGCCCATATATGCCATAAAGAAATGAGAGGCTGTCGCCTCTCTCGAAAATCACAAACGGAAAAAACCATTCAAAACACAAGACTATACAGCTTGTGTTTTTATATGTTTTTCCGATTATGGGCGCGTGCTGTGCACAAATAAAAGGCTTTACGTTAGGTTGTCGAGAACTGGTTCTCGTAAGACCTAATGTAAAGCCTTTTATTTAAACCCGATAGGGTTGCGCCCATAACCGGACTGTGGATAAAGGTTTTTGTCAAAGCACTGCCTAATGATGCAAACCACCACCAAACACCAATATATACACATTACTCTTAGCTTTTTAATTTGATATTCTTCCTTTTAGTTACCTCTTTTTCTAAAAAATCCTCTCTTACTGCCCTAAAAACTTTCTCACTTCTGAAAATTTTATTAACTTTGCATCCGCAATAAAGCGAGATATGCGGCAATAGCTCAGTTGGTAGAGCACAACCTTGCCAAGGTTGGGGTCGCGGGTTCAAGTCCCGTTTGCCGCTCCAATTTAAAGAAACAGGCGCCGCAATGGTGGAATTGGTAGACACGAGGGACTTAAAATCCCTTGGCCAGTAATGGCTGTGCGGGTTCGAGTCCCGCTCGCGGCACTTAAGGAATGTGAGATGTGAGCATAGCAATATGTTCACATCTTTTTTTGTTTATATAAATCCCAATCTATGACATACCACGACATCTGCCAACGGCTCACACCGTTATACGGACCTCAGGAAGCGAAGGCAATGACACGACTGCTCTTGGAAGACCTCTTCAGCCTTTCCTTCGCCGACATTTTCTGCGGAGCCACGGAGCATCTCTCCGATGCCGACACCCTGCGATTGCAGCAGTCGGTGGCCCGTCTTCTTGATGCCGAGCCATTGCAGTACGTCACCGGCACAGCCTTCTTCTGCGGCCATCCCTTCCATGTCGCTCCCGGCGTCCTCATCCCGCGTCCCGAAACGGAATGGATTGTCGATACGGCAGTCAACCTTGTCACGTCTTCCGCACCACGCATCCTCGACATCGGCACCGGCAGCGGATGCATAGCCACAAGCATAAGTCTTGCCCTTGCCGACAGGCATTGCTACACCGAAGCATGGGATATCTCGGAAGACGCCCTCCGCATAGCCGCCGACAATGCCGAGCGTCTTGGAGCAGACGTGAAGTTCCGCCGTCGTGACGCGCTGAGGCTTGAGGAGGATTTTCCCGCAGAGAAGAATCAGGGTGGGGCAGAGGTGCTGAGCGACACCAATGCTGCTGCCGAGTCATGGGACATCATCGTCAGCAATCCTCCCTATATCTGCAACCGCGAAGCCACCGACATGCACGCCAATGTTCTCCGACACGAACCCCACATCGCCCTCTTCGTCCCCGACACCGACCCGCTGCTCTTCTATCGTGCCATTGCCCGCTACGCCATGCGAAGCCTGAGGAAAGGAGGCTGGTTGCTCTTTGAGTGCAACATGCTCTACGCCCACGATACAGCACAAATGGCGTCGGACATGGGATTCGCCACAAGCGTAGTCGAGGACGATTGCTTCGGCAAGCCACGATTCGTAAAGGCACAGAAATAATAACATACCTCACACATTATATAATATGTATCCATCCACTAAAAAAGTCCCCACTGAGCAGGAAGCCCTTCTCCGTCTTTCCTCCCTTTGTTCACGCAGCGAGCATTCTTCCGGCGAGATGCGTGAGAAGTTGCGCCGTTGGGGAGTAGATTCCGACACCAGCGAGCGCGTCGTTGCCCGTCTTGTCAGCGAGCGTTTTGTCGACGACGAACGTTACTGCCGTTTCTTTGTCCGCGACAAGATCAGGTTCGACCGTTGGGGACGTCGCAAGATAGAGCAGGCGCTATATGCCAAGGGAGTCTGTCAGGACATCTCCGCTGCCGTGCTTGACGAGGTGGACGACGAGGAATGGACCGGGGCATTGCGTCCCTTATTAGCTTCAAAGCGACGCACTATTAAGGGGTCCACTGACTATGAACGCAACGGCAAGCTTATCCGCTTTGCCATGTCCAGAGGATTCGGCATGGACATCATCCGCCGTTGCATGGACGTTAACGATGACGTGGAGGAGGACGTCTTCTGACATGCTCACCGACTTCTTCTCACCCCGTAGCTGCTGCGTTTGCGGCAAGCGCATCACCGAGGACAGCCTTATCTGCATGGAATGTCTGCTCTCCATTCCCTTCTCACGCGACAGTCTTCGTCCCGAGGACAACGACACTGCCCGGATGCTGTGGGGCAAGCTGCATGCCGAGAAGGCCGTGGCTGCCGTCCACTACCTTCCGCAGTCAAAGATGGCTCGACTCCTATACCTTATTAAATATGGCAAGCGTCCCGACGTGGCGCATCTGCTCGGCCGTATTGTTGCCGAACAGCTCATGCTTCACGGCTTCTTTGACGACATCGACATCGTCATCCCCCTGCCTCTCCACTTCAAGAGGGAGAAGCAGCGCGGCTACAACCAGAGCCTTTTCATTGCCAAGGGCGTCTGCGAGGTGACCCGTCTGCCCATTGCCGCCGCCACCGTTTTCCGCGTCCGCGACACCTCCACCCAGACCCGCCTCTCCGCTTCTGAGCGTCTGAAGAATATGGAGGGCGCCTTCCGCCTTGCTTGCCCGGAGATGATAGAAGGTAAGCACGTTCTCCTCATTGATGACATCTTCACCACCGGCGCCTCCGTCACAGCCTGCGGCAACGAACTGCTGACCGCAAAGGACGTCCGAGTCAGCGTGCTGACCGTAGGAAAGTCGGACGGTAAGTAATGTAACGCTTTTGTAACATGTTTGTCATTGTCTATTCATCCCTCGTTAAAGTCTGTAAAATACGGAAGTCTTAACTTTGCAACCGCAAACAATAAGACAATATGATGATACGAAACAGACAATTGGTCGTGACAGCCGCACTGCTCGGCGCCGCCATGACAGCAGCGGCACAGAGCGCTGACGGACAGTCACCCGTGAATGTTCACGGAACAATACGCAGCAAGTATGAATATCAGACCGAGGAAAACGAGGGACGTTTCGAGGTGCGCAACGCCCGCATCAGCGTAGACGGCAAGCTCTCGCCCGTGATTTCATACAAGGCTGAGATCGACCTCTGCGACGAGGGCAAGATAAAGATGCTCGATGCTTACACACGCTTAAAGCCCGTCAGAGGCTTGCAGTTTACGATGGGACAGTTCCGCGTGCCCTTCACCATCGACGCCCACCGCTCTCCGCATCAGCAATACTTCGCCAACCGTTCCTTCATCGCCAAGCAGGTGGGCAACGTGCGCGACGTAGGTGCTGCCCTCGGCTATACTCTTAACGCCGGTTTCCCCATCATCCTCGAGGCAGGACTCTTCAATGGTTCGGGCCTCACCAATCAGAAAGACTTCTGGACCAACAGCGTCAATTTCTCCGCCAAGGCGCAGTTCTTGCTTCCGCGCGGCTTCAACATCACGCTCTCCACGCAGAAGATAAAGCCCGACAACGCCAGTGTTATGATGTACGACGCCGGTGCTTACTGGCATTCTCACGGATGGCATCTTGAGGCGGAGTATCTCTACAAGCACTATGCCGACGACGCCTTCCGTCCAGTCCACGCCTTCGACTCGTTCGTCAGCTACGACATCCCCGTGAAGAACGAACGGTCCCTCGTGCGCTACGTCACGCCGCTCCTCCGTTATGACTATATGAGCGACCACAGCGACGGCATGCGCTACGTTGACGGCAAGGCAAACACCGAAGGCAAGCTCATCGTTAACGACCACCAGCGCTCACGCCTTACGGGTGGCTTGACGCTAAGCCTGAAGCGTCCCTTCGTAAGCGATATCCGCCTGAACTACGAGAAATACTTCTATCGCAACGACGGAGTGGCAAAACCCTCCGAGAAAGACAAGATAGTAGTAGAGATAATGACAAGATTCTAACGGCGCGATGTCTGCTTGTCAGGTGTATAATGTTAAATCTTATGGTTATTAAAAAATAATTTAAAAATTCTCTTTTCTTTTTCAAATATTTAATTTAACTTTGCAGCGATATTAAATCAGACAGCTAACTCGGACATTATCCGACCATTAAACTTAAAAACCAAAAAATAACCATATTAACTAAAACAAAGAATCACATGAAGGTGAAATCTACACTCCACGCGATGTTACTCGCTGGTATGCTCTCAGGTTCTTTCGTACCTGCATTCGCTGCCGACGACACAACGTCATCATCAGTTTACGACTTCAGTGGATTTAGCGACACAAAGCTCATGCAGCTTTTCTACAACGCTTACCAGAACGGTCGTAAGTATCCTACAGCTGAGGAGTTCGCAGCAGCTGGTATTCAGCAGAGCGACATCGCATTCATCCGTTCACACGTACGCAACAAGGGCATCCTCGACCGCGCAGACCGTCTTATCAAGGACACATACGAGAAGCGCGACCTCTGGATGAACATCCCGATGGACGCAGGTAAGGACGGAGCCGTTGGTCAGCCCAACAAGACTTTCCATAGCGACGTTTTCTCTATGTGGAACTACACCAACATCTTCGGCGCTTGGAACCACGGCGTATTCTCAGCTCCTTCTGCATGGACTGACGCTGCTCACAAGAACGGTTCGGCTATGTATTCTGGTATCAAGTTCTTCGACACCACTGGCGGTCGTCCCGACGGTGCAGCAGGCTGGATGAACTTCATCTCAGACCGTAACGACGACGACTCGTTCAAGTATCTCGAGCCGATGATCAACTGTCTCATGTACTTCGGCTTCGATGGTATCAACTATAACTGGGAGGATTCTGGCTATTCAGATGACGATATCGTAGAATTCCACAAGGGTCTCTACGCTTCTGCAAAGAAGCACGGCTTCGACGATTTCCATTGCGGTATCTACACCTCTTCGTCTGGTCTTTCTGCATACGAGGCAGACGCTCTCTTCGGCAACTCAGAGGGACGTACACACGACCTCATGCTCAACTATTCTAACGGTGACTTCTCATACCAGCTCTCTTCTTCTGCAAAGCAGGCTATCAATGCAATGGGAACCACCGAGGGTCTCTACACCGGTGTTTGGATTGTAAGCCTTAACCGCGGATGGAACCGACTCAACGCTGACGAATATGCCAAGCAGGTGAGCCTCTGTATGTGGGGTGAGCACGCTCAGAGCCGTTTCTGGTCATACAATAACGGTACTGACGCTTACGACGCACAGACCAACTATCAGTACCTCCTCGAGCGCTTTATGTCTGGCGGTACACGCAACCCGCTTACACGTCCCGAAATCCGTAACAGCGGCAACGATTGGGAAGCAAGCAACGGACAGAAGCCTCTCCAGACCTTCGCTGGTATAGCAACATGGATTCCTGAGCGCTCTTCTATCTTCGGCAACCTGCCTTTCGAGACACACTTCAATCTCGGCAACGGCGACCGCTATGCATACAAGGGAAAGAAGACTGCAGGTTCATGGTACAACATGTCTAACCAGGACTACGTTCCGACATACCGTTGGCTCGTTGTTAAGCCGGGCACACTGACTGCTTCTACAGACATCGACGCACGCTTCTCGCATGACGACCAGTACATCGGCGGTACCAGCCTCCTCCTCACCGGTAAGGCTACATCAGAGGGCACAGACCTCGTACTCTATAAGACCGACCTCAATGTCAGCGCCGGCGATCCTTTCGTAAAGGTGGCTGTCAAGAACGGTAAGGAAGGCTCTAACGCTTCCAACCTCTATGTCATCCTCAAGAAGGCTGACGGATCATGGGTGGAGACACCGGTAGGAAACATTGAGGGCAATAACTGGAACGAGAAGACCATCAGCGTAAGCGGTCTCTCACAGAGCGACGTCATCAAGGCCATCGGTCTCCGCGTTAAGGGTGCCGACGACAACTATAAGATGTACGTAGGCGAGCTCCAGGTCAACGACGCTGTCAAGACCAACCCGGCTCTTGTTAAGGATCTCAATGTAGAGGTGAAGGAGGAGACCAAGACTTCTATGTCTGCCAAGCTCTTCTGGAATGTTGATGCTAAGGCTGAGAAGCGTGCAGAGTGGGATCTCGTTTACAACGACGAGGCCAACATCGACCACTTCGAGGTACTCTATAAGAACGGCGAGAACGGTCGCGTTTCTGAGCTTGCACGCACCTCTTCATGGGGCTGCTACGTAGGCGACATCCTCTTCGACGGCGCTGACGACGAGCCGTACATCGGCGTACGCTCAGTCTCTACAGACCTCAAGACTTACTCTCCGGTAGAGTGGGTGAAGGTTACACGTGGCGACCAGGCTTCGCTCCCCGTACGTGTTGACAACAGCTATGGCATCTCTCAGATGGATCCCTCTTGCGACGGTGCTGACATCGCCCGCCAGCAGCGTTACGTTACTGACGTGACCACAACCGGTGCTGACCAGAACCTCGACTATCATACTGACCATCCCGTACTCGACGGCACACAGTATGACAACCAGACCGACAAGGTGCTCAAGGTTAAGCAGGGTCAGGAAGTTACTCTCTTCGTTAAGGCATTCGACACAACAAATGCTACATACAATGGTTCGAAGAAGACCGACGGTCTCCGTTACTGCTTCGCTGGTGGCTGGATTGACCTCAACGGTGACCACAACTTCAACCCGGACAAGATTGCTGACAATCCTGAGGAAGGCGAGCAGCTCTTCTTCGTAGGAACAGTTCGTAAGGCTACTCCTGAGATCGAGACAGAGGGCATCACATGCAAGTTTAAGGTGCCTGAGGACGCTAAGACTGGCAAGTCACGTCTGCGCATCGTCTTCTCTGACGCATGGTTCGCAGGAGCATTCCTCCCGACAGGTCTCCACAACAAGGGCTTCTCTATGGACTTCGGAGTAGAGATTTCTGGTGACAATCCTGAGCGTCAGGGTCCTGCCGACCTCCACGACCAGGGTGTTGCTGACGAGCCGGCTAACCTCGAGGGCAACCTCACAGCCATCAAGACCGTGAAGGGTGGTGCTTCTGCTGTAGAGGCTGCCAACGGCGAGCTCAACTTCCAGAACTGCGAGAAGGCATGGATTTACGACGCTAACGGAGCATTCGTTAAGTACCTCGTATCTCCCTCTTCATTCCAGACATCTTCACTCGCTGCAGGTGTTTACCTCGTAAAGATGCAGCAGGGTCACGTATTCCGCTCACAGAAGGTGGTAGTTAAGTAATGACCACAGCTCTAAGCTGAAACTATAATTCTTTCGACGGCGCTGTCCTAATCAATAGGGCAGCGCCGTTTTTTCGTATCATCGTTTCCCATCATGCAAATATCGTACAAAGAGTAAAAACTTGTTACAAAATAAAAATTGATTCTGGAGTTCCGTTTGGCTGTTTTTTCGGTGTTTTGCTGTGCAAACAGCCCCTGTGCCATACGATAGAGCCACTTTTACACTCCAATAGTGCCACTA
>ERZ1026886.439-NODE-439-length-21883-cov-70.181464_pt1 | contig 21883 bp, 23 predicted proteins | sample MGYA00380173_ERZ1026886 | MGnify/ENA primary metagenome ERZ1026886 (study PRJEB33269, sample SAMEA4719809) | human gut metagenome | biome: human-associated habitat; feature: organic feature; material: feces | place: Cameroon | collected 2013-10 ... | reverse complement strand
ACTGAAGGCACGGTAGGTGCTCTTCTTGAAACCGAGGAATACCAGTGGCAGACAGAATCTGATTACATCGTCGAGATACATGATGTTGTCGAAACCATCGCTTGCCGGTACCTTCACCCAGCGTCCATAGACTCTATCTGGTACCTTTACAACGGCATATTTCTTCTTCTTGTCATCCTCAGCCTTTTCTACGGCGAGGTAGATGCGGTTGTCCTCCAGAGTAGAGAGGTCGTCTATCTCGTTGAGCCAGATAGGGTTGACAGAACCATTGAGCTTGTCGTAGAAGAACTGCGTAAGGAAATCCTTCTGCTCGTCGTTGAGCTGGTCTTCGGTGAGCAGGCGAACCTTGTGTACTTCAAGTTCTCGGAAAACTGTATCCACCGCTTCAGTGTATTCTTTCGAATAAGATTCATTGAGCTTATTAATTGTCTTGAGAGATTTCTTGATCTGTGGTTCGGTATCCTTTTCGAGTTTCTGGTCGAGCATGCGGTTGAGGGATGCTACTCGAACACGGAAGAACTCGTCGAGGTTATTGGAGTAAATACCGAGGAAAGAGAGGCGCTCCAACAGTGGCACATACTCTTTCTCTGCCTCCTGCAGAATGCGATGGTTAAAATACATCCAACTGATATCGCGCTCTACATAAGCTTTCTTCATAATGTCTTCTCTTGTCATGATTGTTCTAGTTTATTATTTTGAGTTACTTTGTCTTTGCAGGCTCTTTCTTAGCCTTGTTCTCAGAATCAGCCTTCTTGTCAGCCTTCTTTTCAGGAGTCTTTACCTTCTTCTCGGCAACGTCCTTCTTTTCAGCCTTCTTTTCAGCCTTCTTTTCAGCCTTCTTTTCGGCAGTCTCAGCCTTCTTCTTAGAATCCTCCAGGACGAGGTAATCGGTGTCTCCATCAATAAAGTGGAGCTCCTTGCGGAAGAACTTGCTGCTTCCTGCAGGTACGATGATGTCGTGCAGCTGGTCGCAGTCGTCAAAGGTATGACGGCCTACCTTTTCTGGGGTACCTGCGAAGGTAACCTTCTTCAACTTGTCGCACTCTGCGAAGGCATAGCTTCTCACAACCTTTACGCCCGCAGGTACATAAACGTTATCCAATTCATCACAATCGTAGAAAGCATCGTGCTCGATTTCCTTTACGCTGTTGGCGATGATCACGTTCTTGAGGGCCTTCTTGCCACGGAATGCCATCTCGCCAATCACTTCCACTCCCTCTGGAATGGTGAAGCTTGTCTCCTGGCTCATGCAATATACCAGGCGCTTCTTGTCGTTGGTATAAACTGCTTCGCCATCATAGTCGAAACTGTCGCTGTCAATCTTCTGCAAAGCGAGATTGAGCACCAAGTTTTCAAACTTTCCGTCTTTCTTGGAGCTCTTCTTAAGAATCTCCAAGATTGCTTTCTTGTTTTCCTTCATCCTATATAAATAATTAATGTTTCTTTTCGGTTGCAAAGGTACGACGATATTTTCAGATGCGAAAGAAAAAGCGATTACGTGTTTATGACGATGATGTTACGACCGTATTACTGATATTACAGAAGTATTACGAGTGTTACAAATGTATGATGTAACATCTTTGTAATACTTATGTTTTACGGTAGAAATATCTTCTCCTTACCTTTGCAGCCGAAACGAAGAAGATGTCTTTCTGCATCATCGGAAAAGATTTCATTCGGAATAAACAAAATCAGATTTACGTGTATATATAATAAGGTAAGAAATGAAGAAGAAAACGTATTTGTTGATGGCACTCTCGATGGTGTCGATGGGAATGAATGCCCAGAATTCAGGAAACAGCTCTTTGGAGAAGGGCATTGAGGAATTCACCAAGACCATGACTATTGGTGGAACCATCCGCTCTAAGTATGAGTACCAGACCGAAGAAGGAGAGGGACGATTCGAGGTGCGTACGGCCCGTATCAACGTGGCTGGAAATGTAACACCGCAGGTAAGCTATAAGGCGGAAATCGACCTCTGCGACGAGGGTAAGATCAAGATGCTCGATGCCTATACACGCATCAAGCCTTGGAAGACCCTGCAGTTCACCATCGGTCAGGAGCGTGTGCCATTCACCATCGATGCTCACCGTTCTCCTCATCAGCAGTATTTCGCCAACCGTTCGTTCATCGCCAAGCAGGTGGGTAACGTTCGCGACGTGGGTGCTGAAATCGGATACACCTGGAATGTTGGTTTCCCTATCGTGGTGAATGCCGGTATCTTCAATGGTTCTGGCTTGACCAACCAGAAGGATTACTGGACCAAGGGCGTCAACTATTCTGCCAAGGCTCAGTTCCTCTTTCCGAATGTAAACCTGGTGTTGAGTACCCAGAAGATCAAGCCATCTGATATTACGGTAACGATGTATGATGGCGGTATCACCTTCCACAAGGGCGGTTTCATTGCTGAGGCTGAGTATCTTTACAAGCATTACAGCAAGGATGCCTTCCACGATGTGCATGCTTTCGATGGCTTCATCTGCTATGACATTCCGGTCATCAACCAGAAGAGCATCATCAAGAAGGTATCGCCATTGGCAAGATATGATTTCATGAGCGACCATAGCGATGGTACCCGATATGGCGGTTCTGATACTGAGCTTGGTGCATTGAAGATCAACGATTACAAGCGCCATCGTGTTACGGGCGGTGTAACCCTGAGCCTTGCCAAGCCATTCATCTCCGATATCCGTATCAACTACGAGAAGTATTTCTATCGCAAGGGTGGTGTGGCAAAAACTTCAGAAAAGGATAAGATTGTAGTTGAGTTCATGACAAAGTTTTAATCAAGGATGAAACCTTTTGGGGGATGTAATAAACTGCACGCCAGTCTTTGAATGTAATAAGCAGTACGCCCTGAAAGGGCAGAAGCTCCTAGCCCAGGGCATCGCCCTGGGTATATAATGGGATAAAGAAGTCGCCCTGTAAGGGCAAAAGCTTTGTATTTGAGAAGCTTTTGCCCTTACAGGGCGACTTTCTTGCTTATGCGTAACCCAGGGTATTACCCTGGGCTAGGAGCTTCTGCCCTTTCAGGGCGTGCTGCTAATAACAACTTTTCGTTTTTCTTACAGCATTCCCTTAGAGCTAGGAAGCTCGAAGTGGTAGATGTCTCTCTTCACCGCCATTTTCAGCGAGCGGGCAAGCGCCTTGAAAATGCCTTCTATCTTGTGATGCTCGTTCTCGCCCTCAGCCTTGATGTTGAGGTTCATCTTTGCCGCATCACTCAGACTCTTGAAGAAATGCTTGAACATCTCTGTAGGCATTTCTCCCACCTTCTCTCTGTGGAACTCTGCATCCCAGATCAGCCATGGACGACCGCCGAAATCCAATGCCACCTGACAGAGACAGTCATCCATTGGCAGACTGTAGCCGTATCTTTCTATGCCACGCTTGTCGCCCAGCGCCTGCAGCAGGCATTCGCCCAGGGCAATACCCGTATCCTCAATGGTATGATGCTCATCCACATAGAGGTCGCCCTTGGTGTGGATGGTGAGGTCCATCATGCCGTGCTTGCCTATCTGCTCCAGCATGTGGTCGAAGAAACCGAGACCGGTAGAGATATCGCATTTGCCTGAACCATCGAGATTTACCTTGATGTAGATATCCGTCTCCTTGGTGGTGCGCTTCACCTCGGCGATGCGGTCGCCGGCAAAGAGAATCTCGGCTATCTTGTCCCAGTCCATACCGTCTTTTCCGAGAATCAGACTCTTGCAACCCAGGTTGTCGGCAAGCTGGGCATCCGTTTCACGGTCGCCGATTACATAACTGTTTGCCATATCGTAGGCAGGGTTGTCGATGTATTCGGTCAGCATGCCCGTGCCCGGCTTTCTCATCGGTGAGTTATCCTCAGGGAAGTGGCGGTCGATGTGCTGCTTGGCGAAGTGGATGCCCTCGCTCTCCAGGGTCTGGATGATGAAGTTGTGTACAGGCCAGAAGGTGTCCTCTGGGAAGGAGTCGGTGCCCAGTCCGTCCTGGTTGCTCACCATCACCAGCTCGTAGTCGGTGTGCTGGGCAATGAAGGCGAGGTTACGGAATACGCCCTTGGTGAATACCAGCTTCTCGAAGCTGTCAATCTGTTCGTCCGCTGGTTCCTGAATCAGGGTTCCGTCGCGGTCGATGAAGAGTAATCTTGTCTGTTTCATGTCTCTTTCTATCTCTTTTATGTTAATATGATTAATACTTCTTGTTTTCTTCTACAGCCATCTGCAGTTGGCTTTCCTTCAGTCTTTTCTTTTCCTCATCCTGCACCTTGTAGGATGCATACTGGTAAGCCAGCGTGATGCCGAGCCAGGTGAGGGCATAGATGATGAGCAGGCTGGTGAGGGTGAAGACGAGGAAGAGGAGTGGGGTGAAATAGCCCGGCACGCCAAGTGGATCGCCCTGGAGTGCACCCAACTGTGAGTAGAACTGGGCGATGATGAGGATGATGGTAGGCACGGCTGCGATAAAGGTGGCGATGCCTACGATCATCATGCCCAGGAAGCAGGTCATGAGGAAGCCTCCGAAGTGACGGAGGATGCGGACCAGCGATTTGCCCGGCTTGCGCTTTTCGCCCTGAGGACAGAGCTGCTTGTGGGGCAGGAGATGCCAGAATGATACTGCCGCCATCACGAGGGTGGCTGCGTAGATGATGGTTTGCAGGATGAATGAAGCCATCGGATTCGCTTCTCCCCAATCGTGAAGCGACTTGTTGGGGAGGAGAAAGTAAAGTACGATAGCCAGCAATACTGCGAAAGGCACGTGGGTAACCCATGTCTGCTTGACGAGCGAACGAATATCGCCCGTTACGGTATTGTAGGATGCTTTCATGCAGGCAGTTATGCTGCGTTGCTTAAATAATTCATTTACTTCCATAGTTATATGATTTGATGCTGTTTAACTATTCCGAAAAATCACTTTTGACCTTTTGACCTTTTGACCTTTTTGGTCTTTTTTGACCTTAAAAGTTTCTTCTGAATTCCGAGCAGGTGATGGCAGTAGCGATGGCTACGTTCAGGCTGTCGGCAGTGGCTCTTCCTTCCGGGAAGTTCGGGATGAGCAGTCTTCGGTTCACCTTCTTGGCAAGGGCAGGCGAAATGCCTTTTCCTTCGTTTCCCATCACGATGAGTCCCCGGTTTTCCAGGGTCTGCTGATAGATGTTGTCGCCATCGAGCAGGGTGCCATATACGGGTACGTCTGCAGGCAGCGATTCTACCAGAGCCAGCAGATTGCCATATTCCACCTTCACTCTCGCGATGCTGCCCATCGTTGCCTGTACCACCTTCGGGTTATACACGTCGGCAGTATCCTGACTGCAGTAGATGTGGGTGATGCCAAACCAGTCGGCTATGCGGATGATGGTGCCCAGGTTGCCCGGGTCCTGTACGCCGTCGAGCGCCAGACTCAGTTCGCTGGTATTAATAGAGTAATCTCCTGATGTTGCCTGTCTGAAAACAGCCAGCACCTGCTGCGGATGCTGCAGGAAGCTTACCTTCTTCAGCTCCTCCTCTGTCACCTCGATTACCTCTGTCTGATCCGCGAAGTGCTTGCCGTGGAGCCACTCCTGGGTAGCCACAATGAGGTCGGCAGGTTGCAGGGCGAGCAGGTCATCTACTACCTTGAAACCTTCTGCCACGAACTTTCCTTCCTTGTTGCGGTTCTTCTTCTGTTCGAGCGAACGAATGTATTTTATCTTATTCTTGCTAATCATTTGTTGTTGTTTCTAATCTTTAATGGATGCAAAGGTACTCAATTTTCTTTAAAGTGGCAAAATAGTTGTATTAAATTTTGGAAAAGTGAAAAAAAGACTGTATATTTGCAGCATATTTCATAAAATAGGAGATTATACAATGAATACAATTGCTTTAGATAATAAGACATACAGTAATGTGGAGTGGTATGCTCGGCAGAATAATATCAGTGTAACTGAGGCTGTAATATCTGTATTGAACTCTTTCTTAGATAAGATCAAATCTAAAGAACATCCTAAGAATAAGTTCTATATATCCCCTGAAGTAAAGGCTTTGGAGGTTGGGTTTAAATGCCCTGAAGGATTATCTGAAGATTATAAGGAAGAAAAGGCTGACGCATTAATGGAGAAATATTTATGAAGCTATTTTTAGATACTAATGTCTTGATAGATTTTATCATGGAACGTCCTCTGTTTTATGATGCTGCAGCTATGATTGTATCGTATGCATTTGAAAAGAAAGTCTCGATTTGTGTATCAACTCTGTCAATGGTTACTGCGAATTTCATTTGTGTAGAACGTTGCAAAATGCCGATGGATATTTTCCGTCGTAAAATAGACTTCCTGCGTGCTTTTATTGAAGTATGTTCTGTTGATTCTTCTGATATCTATCACTCGTATGATGCAGGATGGAAAGATTTTGAGGATGGAGTACAGTATTATTCTGCATTACGTTCGGGTTCAGATTATTTAGTAACCAGAAATTCTAAAGATTTTGAAGAGAGTGCTATTAAGGTGGTTTCTACAGAAGAAGCGTGTACCTTATTGTAATTAAAAGATGAGAATTTTGAAAATACAGAAGATTTCAGTACTCGCCCTGCCACTGATCCTGGCTGGATGTTCTGCCAGCAAGTATGTGCAGGAGGGGGAGTATATATTAAATAAGGTGGAAGTGAAGAGCGACTCTGCGGAATATGATGCAGGGGCGCTCAAGCAGTATGTGCGACAGAAAGAGAAGCCAAAGCTCTTTGCACTCTTTAAAAATCCGTTCAGCAAGAAGCCTGTCATCTATGATTCTATCCAGGCTCGACTCACTTGCCAGGACCTGCTTACTGCGATGCAGAACCAGGGATTCCTGCACGCTGGCGTGTCGCTCTATACTACCATTCACGGAGAGGATTGGGCGGATGCCGGAAACAAGAATGAGGTGGATGGCGAGAATGAGAATGCGGATGGAAAGAACGTGAATGCGAAGGGCAGGAAGCGGAAGAAAGCCCCGAAGCTGGATGCTACCTATCTGTTGCATCCCGGTGAGCCGTTCCTCATCGGCAAGGTGGAGTATGACATAGAAGATAAGAACATACAGGATAGATTGCAGCTCGATAATCCTGATAACCAGATGCTGAAACCGGGAATGACTTTCACGGTAGAGGCGCTGGACAATGAGCGAAAGCGTATTTCCAATCTCCTCATTGATGATGGATACTTCCGCTTCAACAAGGATTTCATCCACTTCTCTGCCGATACCATCACGGGCAGGAAAGACATCGGCGTTACCCTGCACCTGATGAACTACAAGGCTAACAGTAATGCGCCGGAAACCCCTCACTCCCGATACGAGATCAGGAAGATCAACTATCTCAGCAACGACAGCGACCGCATCCACCTGCGCCATCAGGTGCTCCTGAATGCCACTGCCCTGAAGGAGGGAAGTCCCTACAGCGCCTCTGCCCTGCAACGTACGTATAATAATTTCGCACGCCTGCAGGCGGTGAAATATACCAATATCCGATTCGTGGAAGCTCCCGACAGCGGAAAGCTGGATTGCAATATCCAGATCAGTACCAACAAGCCTTCTACCATCTCCTTCCAGCCGGAAGGAACCAATACGGCTGGCGACCTGGGTGCTGCGGCTTCGCTCACCTATACCAACAGAAACCTCTTCCGGGGTAGCGAACAGTTGAGTATCGAGCTGCGTGGTGCTTACGAGGCTATCACCGGACTGGAAGGCTATCAGGACCAGAACTATCAGGAGTATTCGATAGAGAGCAAGCTGGTATTCCCACGCTTCGTGGCTCCGTTGCTGTCTAAGAATTTCAGAAGAAGACAGACTGCCAATACGGAGTATTCGGTTGCCTGGGACCTTCAGAACCGTCCGGAGTTTCATCGCCGCGTCTTCTCTATGGCATGGCGTTACCGCTGGGCAGAACCCCGCCATCATCTCAACTGGCGATTCGACCTGCTCGACCTCAACTATGTGTATATGCCTTGGATTTCAGAGACTTTCAAGCGAGACTATCTGGATGATGTGGATAACAGAAATGCCATCCTGCGCTATAACTACGAGGATATCTTTATCATGAAGATGGGATTCGGATTGACCTATAGCGATGGGGTAGATGCCTTCCGACTGAATGTGGAGTCGTCGGGCAATCTGCTCAGCGCTTTCTCCAAGGCTTTGAATCTTAAGATAAATTCCCAGGGACAGCGTACCTTCATCAATATCGCCTATGCCCAGTATGCCAAGGCAGATTTCGACTATACCCATCTGGTGCGCTTCGACGACCGCAACGTGCTGGCGCTGCATGCAGGCATCGGCGTGGCGTATCCTTACGGCAACAGCAAGGTGCTGCCTTTCGAGAAACGGTATTTCTCGGGTGGTGCCAACTCGGTGAGAGGTTGGGGCGTAAGAGAGCTGGGTCCTGGCGGATACAAGGGCAATGACGGGCGCATCGACTTCATCAACCAGACGGGTGATATGAAGCTCGACCTGAATGCCGAGTATCGCACTCCTTTGTTCTGGAAATTCGAAGGTGCCCTGTTTGTGGATGCAGGTAATATCTGGACGCTCAGAAAATATGATGAGCAGCCTAACGGACAGTTTAAGTTAGATAAGTTCTACAAGCAGATTGCTGCGGCGTATGGTATGGGTCTGAGGTTGAACTTCGATTATTTCATCCTCCGTTTCGATATGGGTATGAAGGCAATCAATCCTGCCTACGAGAGTGGGGATGAGCATTGGGCAATCATTCATCCAAAGCTCAGTCGTGATTTCGCCTTTCACTTCGCGGTAGGTTTACCATTCTAATCTTCCATACCCCGTTCTCGATACTCATCGGCAGGTGGAAGTCGGCCTCTTCTACGAGGTGGGCTTCCTGCCCGATGGTGTCCATCTGCAGAAAATTATGTACGGTGATGCTGACGGTGGCATTCGCTCCGTCGTCGCTGAAGTCGATGTCGTTGATTTCTATCGTGGCATCCTCAGCCTTGGTGCGAAGCAGATCTACATCCGCCTGATGCACGTTGCTGGCAGCATAGCGGAGCCAGGATTCCGAACTCTGAGTGCAGTACTTCAGGGTCTTGGGAAATTGCCAGTTGAAGTAGTAGGTGGCGAATGAATCGATGTCATTCTCCAGCTGATTTTCGTCGCCCTGATGGGATTGGCATCCCGTAAGGGTGTAAACGCTTGTCAGTATGGCAGCTACGGCGATAGCCATACTGGATATTGTTTTCTTAACCATGTTTCCGAATTCTTAAAATTTCTATTTATTTGCTTATTTTGGGCACAAAGATAGTAAAAAACTTTGTAATAAGAATCTTTTTTGCTAACTTTGCAGGGAAAATAACAAATAAAATGCTAAAATTTATATCCTTTGGCAGTGGAAGCAGTGGCAACAGCTACTATCTTTACACTGAAACGGATTCGCTATTGATAGACGTAGGAGTAGGTATCAGAACCCTGAAGAAGCACTTCCATAACTATGGTTTGCGCTTCGAGGATGTGCATCATATCCTCATCACCCATGACCACGCCGACCATGTAAAGTCGGTGGGGAGCTTGAGTACTGACTATCATCTACCAGTATATGCAACCCGTAAAGTTCATGCAGGTATCGAGCGCAACTATTGCGTCCGAAAGAAAATCGTGCCCAATCATGCGCACATCATTGAGAAAGGTGTGCCGTTCATGGTGGGCGAGTTCAGGGTTACTCCGTTTGGGGTGCCTCACGACAGTACGGATAATGTGGGCTATTTCGTGGAATGCGAGGGCGTCACATTCTGTCTGGTTACGGATGTGGGACACATCACGGAGGAGATTCAGGAGTTCATCGGCAAGGCGAACTATCTGGTGCTGGAATCGAACTATAGCGTGGAGATGCTTCAGGCAGGAAAATATCCTCAGTATCTGAAGGACAGAATCCTGGGGCCGAACGGTCATCTCAGTAATGATGAGTGTGCCCATGCGCTTGCCGATTTCGCCACTCCGAGCCTCCGCCACGTATGGCTTTGCCATCTCAGCGAGGAGAATAATCATCCCGAACTGGCGAGAAAGACCGTGGAACAGATTCTCAGAAGCAAGGGCATCGTTGCCGGAAAGGACTTCGAACTGGAAGTGCTGAAGCGGAAGACGCCTAGTGAGATTTTTAAATTGGTGTAACCCTGAATAGTGTTTGCATCCATACGCCTTGAGTCGTGTTTGCATCCATACGCCCTGAAAGGGCAGAAGCTCCTAGCCCAGGGTAACACCCTGGGTTTATGTCCATTTACAAAGTCGCCCTGTAAGGGCAAAAGCTTTTCAAATATTAAGCTTTTGCCCTTACAGGGCGTCTCCGTTATAACCCTATGTACCCAGGGCGTTGCCCTGGGCTAGGAGCTTCTGCCCTTTCAGGGCGTGCCGGGATTTGTCTAAATCACACAGATTTTCTAGATTTTATTCAATGCCTGCTTGATATCATCCAGGATATCCTCTACATCCTCGATACCTACTGACAGTCGGATCAGATCTGGGGCAACGCCTGCCTCCTTCAACTGCTCATCCGACAGCTGGCGATGGGTATGGCTGGCTGGGTGGAGCACGCAGGTGCGGGCATCAGCCACGTGGGTTACGATGTTGATCATATCCAGTGAATCCATGAACTTGATGGCAGTCTCGCGGTCGCCCTTCAATCCGAAGGCGATGACGCCGCAGGTGCCGTTTGGCATGTACTTCTGGGCAAGATCGTAATACTCGTCGCCCTTCAGTCCGCTATAGTGAACCCAAGCCACACGCTCATCATTCTGCAGGAACTCAGCCACCTTCTGTGCATTCTCGCAATGCTGGCGCATGCGCAGGTGCAGGCTCTGAAGACCCAGGTTGAGGATGAATGAGTTCATCGGTGCAGGGATGGAACCCAGGTCGCGCATCAACTGTGCCACGAGCTTGGTGGTGTATCCCATCTTGCCGAACGCCTTCACGTAGGTGAGTCCGTGGTAGCTCTCGTCCGGTGTGCAGAGACCAGGGAATTTCTCGGCATTCGCCATCCAGTCGAAGTTGCCGCTATCCACTACTACGCCGCCTACCTGCGATGCAGTACCGTCCATATACTTGGTGGTAGAGTGGGTAACGATGTCGGCACCCCATTCGAATGGGCGACAGTTGATAGGTGTGGCGAAGGTGTTATCCACGATGAGAGGCACACCGTTCTTGTGAGCGATGCGGGCGAACTTCTCGATGTCGAGTACGGCACAGCCAGGGTTGCTGATGGTTTCGCCGAACACTACCTTGGTGTTAGGACGGAACGCCTTCTGGATTTCCTCCTCGCTGGCGTTAGGGTTTACGAAGGTGCACTCGATGCCGAGCTTCTTCAGGGTAACGCCGAAGAGATTGAAGGTGCCGCCGTAGATTTCGTTAGAGGTAACAATGTGGTCGCCAGCCTCGCAGATGTTGAATACGGCATAGAAGTTGGCTGCCTGACCGCTTGAGGTCAATACGGCGCCAACGCCACCTTCGAGCTGAGCGATCTTCTTTGCCACAGCATCATTGGTAGGGTTCTGGAGTCGGCTATAGAAGTAGCCCTCCTTCTTCAGGTCGAAGAGCATCGCCATCTCCTCAGAGTTGTCGTATTTGAATGTAGTACTCTGATAGATAGGCACTTCTATCGGCTCTCCGTTCTTTGGCTCATAGCCTCCCTGCACGCAGAGGGAAGCAACACGTAATTTCTTTTCCATTGTCGGTTATGTTTTATTTTATGTTGTTATAATTGTTCTTCTTTTCTATGTTGTTAACGCCCTGAAAGGGCAGAAGCTCCTAGCCCAGGGCATCGCCCTGGGTATTCAGGACGCAAGTCTGTCGCCCTGTAAGGGCAAAAGCTTTATTATTTCATAAAGACGAAATAGACGGCAGCGATGAGGCAGACGAATGCGGCAAAGTGATTCCAATGCAGGCCCTGCCCCTGGAAGAGGATGTTGGCGATGATGGCGAAGACGATGAGCGACACGCACTCTTGTATCACTTTGAGCTGTACCAGATTGAATGGACCGCCGTTGTCGATGAATCCGATGCGGTTGGCTGGTACCTGACAGCAGTATTCGAAGAAGGCAATCGCCCAACTGAAGGCGATGACTCCGATGAGCGGCCAGTTGCTGCTGGTGCCCGTCTGCTGGAGTTTGAGATGTCCATACCATGCGAGCGTCATGAAGATGTTGCTCAGCACGAGGAGTAGGATAGTGTATATTCCGTTCATATTCTCTTATGTTCTTTGATGCTCTATGTAAATAATGTATAAGTGGCTGCAAAGATACACTTTTTCTCTTGAAAATGTATGGAAAATCAGAAAAATGCGCATAAAAAAGAAAAAAGTTGCCGAAAAATTTGGTGGTATCAGAAAAAAGCAGTACCTTTGCACCCGCTTTTGAGAAATAACTCAACTGCCAAGCTTGCTGCACCCTTAGCTCAGTTGGTAGAGCAACTGACTCTTAATCAGTGGGTCTAGGGTTCGAATCCCTAAGGGTGTACAAAAAAGCTCCGAAGAAGTTCATCTTTCTTCGGAGCTTTTTTTGTTTCAATGCCTATTAAAAAATATGCATTGCTTTCAGCGATGCCTCTTCCTACACTCAGGGCATTCTCCCTTGATGACGAAGGAGATGGAGTGGGGATAGAAACCCTCCGGCAACTCGAAGCTCGGAATATGAATATCCTCCATGCAGAACGAACGGTGGCACGATTCGCAATAGAAATGAATATGACCATCATGATGATCACATTCTCCTTCCTCCTCACACAGTTCGTAGTTCAATACCCCCCTTCCATCCTCGAAGGCATGAACGGCATCATGCTCCAGAAAAAGCGTCAGCGTGCGGAAGATGCTCGACTTGTCCATCGATACCATCTTCTGCTCCAAATCCTTCAGACTCAGCGGATTCTGCTCATTCGCCAGAGTCTTCATCACCAGTATGCGGTTGGAGGTGGGCTTAATGCCCTTCGCCTCCAGCTTATGAATAATCTCTTCTGTTTCCATCTTTTTTTTCACTTTTGAAATCCTAACGTCTCCCGTCAGGCGTCCCGACGGATTTGAATTCTCAAGTCTCCCGTCAGGCGTCCCGACGGATTTGCAATCCGTCGTTAAAAAAGGTTCGACCTATAAAACCGGGGGATTTGTAATCCCCCATCCACTATCCCTTTATAGTATCTGCATTTTTGCGCCAAACGACAGTCCGAAGACATCCCAGAATCCGGCATTGCCGTTGCGGTAGAATCGCATGAAATAGATATCATTCGTGCTCAACTCGTAGAAGAACGTGAGGCTCTTGATGCGCTTGCGCCTGTTGTTCGGAACCTGATACGTAAACCGTTCGCCGAATCCCAGATTCGGGCGGATTCGGGTAGAGAAGGGATAATATCCGCTCTCGTACTTGGTAGGCTGCTTTGTCCAGAAATCGTGACCCAACACCGTGTTTATGTACAGCGTGCACTCCAGAGGCTCAAACTGCCATCCCTTTCCCCAGTCCTTTCGCCAGGGAATGAAGTTCTCCTTCAGCGTGATTGTCATTTTTACTGCATCCGAATCATATTTCGGAACGATGCCGAAGAGCAGATGCGTCTCCCACTGGCTTCGCTTGCCGTAATCCCATCCGATACCCAGCGAGATGATACCCATGTTGCCGCAGGTCTGAATCACCGTCTGCGTAGGCATCAGCACATCCCAGTGTCTGCGATAGCGCAGGATGCGCCTGTCGTATCGGGTGAGTGAATCTTCTTCTGAACTCTCCTTTCCAAAACTCTCCTTTCCAAAACTCTCCTTTCCAAAACTCTCCTTTCCAAAACTCTCCTTTCCTAAAATCTCTTCGCCGGCACTTGCCGTGGTGCTTGTCGATAGCAGGAGGAGTGCCCATATACTGAACTTAAAAATCGATGACTTCAACATGATAATCCTTTGGTGTGATGGTGATAATGTAATATTCTCGGAAGTGTACGCTGCTTGCCATATAGAACAGGGTGCCGTTGTTGTAAAGGTCTTCCTTCCGGGTATGATGACCGTGACCATCGAGGCAGAACAGCAGGCGAGGAAACTCGTGGATGTAATAATTGAATACCTTCGCTACGTTATTGTTAAACTGCTCGGAGTAGGGAGCTGCATGCATGCACACCACGGTGCGGTCGAAGTCGAGCGAATCGGCAGAGCGTTCCGCCTCCATGAAGTCGAAGTTAGGCACCGGACGGGAGTAGTCGTACTCGATGGCATTGGTGTTGAGGCAAACGAACTTCACCTTTCCGGCGATGAAGCTGAAGTCGGGGTCGCCGTAGATGACCTCATAGGTCTGGTTGCCCGTGCCCAGACAGTCGTGATTGCCCAGCAGCACCACCGATGGCATCTTGAGCTTCTGCATTTTCTCCCGAGTCCATTTCATTTCGCGGGTAGCGCCGAAGTCGGAGATGTCGCCGCAGTGGATCACGAAGTCGATGCTGTCCTTCCGGCTGTTGATGTCATTTACCGCCTTCTGCAGGTCGTCGAGCCACTGGTGGCTGTCGCTGATCACGGCAAACCGGATGGTATCCTTGCTCTTCACCGTCTGCTCTATCTTCTGTATGTTCTTGGCATTCAGATCGGTTTCTCCCTTTACGCGAACATCGTAGGGGTGAACATCGAATACGCTGTCGCAGCCCGTAAGGAGCAGGGCTGCGATGCAGACAAGTAGATAAATTTTGATGTGAGATTTCATATCTTATACCTTATTTTTAAATACATATTCATATTCTAGCCAGTTTGATAATCTAGCCTATTTCATATTCTAGTCTATTTCATATTCTAGCCAGTTTAATAATCTAGTCTATTGATTTCGCGTGCAAAGTTACGAAAAAAACTTGAATAAAGAATGAGGTTTTTCCAAAAAGACCATTTTTGAGGAGAAAAAGACAAAAAAAGAAGGTGCGCCAGATTCACTTCCTTGTAATCTGGCACACCTTGATGATTTTAGAGATCTACGTTGTCACCGTTACCATCTCCCTCGGTAGTGCCGCCACCCTGAGAAGTTCCGCCACCCTGGCTGGAGTCACCTCCCTGGTTGGTTCCGCCACCTTCCTGCGAAGTACCTCCGCCCTGGTTGGTGTTATCCTTGTTGTCACCCTCCCCGGTGTCGTTCTTGTCGGCAGAGGTAACCTGCTTCACAATCTTGCCGTGGCGGTCGTAGCAGGTGATGTTGACGCTGGTCTTGGCGAGCTCCTCCTTGATGTCGGCGTTAGGCACGAAGATGATGTAGCGGCGGTTGATGAGCGAGCTGCTCACCTTGTTCACATCCTCAACGGCGGTAGAGTTCAGGCCGAATCGGAGGGAGCCGAGTCCCGGCACAGCCACGGAGTGACCCTCGGTGGCCCATGCGGTGATGACTGCTCCGATGGCGCCCCAGGCAGCGTTGATCACCTGCTTGGCGAGTCCGCTGCGTACGGCAGCTTCCTCGATAACCTTACTCTGGGTAAGCTGACCGTAGAGGTCTGCCTGCATAACGTATGCCCACTTCTGCTTACCCTTCTCAAAAGCGACGTTGCGCTCGATAGCTTTTACTTTGATACCCATAATTCAAATAGTTTTTTAAGTGAATAATTTAAATTTTAATAAACTCGATTTCAGTGGTTAATTCAGTTTTGTCTGACTCGAATTCAGTGGTTAATTCAGTTTCAGTCTAGCTCGATATCGTGAAAGATTCGAGCACTACATGCAGCTCGTAACTCCGAGTGATGTGCAGAGTGCAGTGAGTACAGTCACGATGATCTGCAGAATTGATTTCCAAGTTTCCTTTTTCATTTCTTTTCATTCCTTTCTTTTTAGTGAATAATCCAGTTTCTGTATCGGGCGTCCCCTCCCTGCAGTTCCGCGGTATCCTGCCCGTCAGAGAGCCCCATCAATGAGTTTCATTGACAATGCAAAGATACAACATTTTTGGGCGAAATGCAATAGTTGTCCCGGCATTTGAATCGCCTTGTCCCGGCAGTTGTGATGTGAGGCATGAAATCCCCTTCGATAGATCTGCCGTTTCCTGCGTCGCGACGCAGGAAATATTACGTCCCGACGCAGGAATTGCTACGTGGCGACGCAGGAAAAGGGGCGAGGAGGGGAGAGGGAAAAGGTGAATGGGGGTATGGTAAAAGTGAACGAAGTGAACGAGGTGAATGGTGAATTTGGTGAATCTGATGGAAAACGGATACCTGAAAAAAGATTTTTCATTAAGAATATCTTATATAATAATGTACGCGCGTAGCTACTACTATCTCTTTTCAGATGAAATGTATTGATAGAGTTGGAAAAGCGTGTGATTCACCTCGTTCACCATTCACCTCGTTCACTTTTTCTCTTTGTATTATTTTTCTGTTTTTTTGAAAAAAAGAATGGAAATATGATAGATTGTCAACTATTATTAGTACTTTTGCAATAGAATTAACAATTTAAGAAAAAATGGCAACCCCAACAGCAAGAATATTTGTTTATAGGCTTAGCTTTGAATCCTATCTAAAGGATTTGAACGATGAGCCAAGTGTAGAATCAATGAAGGATCTGGCAGATGAACTTTTTGATCTGATAGATGAAAAACTGTCTTTCCAGGATGGCAAAGGTCGTCCTGTAGAGGCTGATAATCTCACGAAGTTTGGTAAGGAGATGCTCTACTTTAGAATGGAGAAGCAGTCGCAAAGAACATTGAATGCAGAAAAGTCGCATAAGGAAAATCATGTCATAGATTTCCCTTACTTCAGTGTTGTCTTCGATTTTCGCCATTCTGATGATTATATCCTTATGGGCATAGAGCATAAAAGTGCAGCCTTTCAGGACATTGACTATGTGCGAAAGAATATAGAGGTCTGTCTGGATGAACTTTTCAGGAAGAAGCAGCCTTACAATGTGAGGATTCGGCCTATTTCCATAAAGGATGAGTTCTGGAAAAAAGTGAGATTGTTGTGTAGTAATGGAAAAGACCGCCTTCAGTCTATAGGTCTGCAGATACCAAATATCAAGACCTCGTTCCCTCTGAGTGTAAACGAGCGAGAGCGTATGATGCTTGAAGAGTTCTTAAAATATGGAATGGGAATTCGGGCTACTTATGCCAATTTTGACTATGGCTTACCAGAAGATGCGAGCGTATCTGAAGTGGAGGAATATTTTGATATGATGTCGCACATAGCTTGCAAGAATGGCTACGAAATAAAAGCTACGCTGGACAGTGGCAGAGTGATTTCCTCGGCTAAAGATTCGGCGGCTAGCTATCCTTTGGACAAGAGCATCATAGCAGATGTGAATGATGAGGTGGAGGAAAAACTGCCATTTCAAGAGCAGAGGAAAAAGCTTGCTGCATGGTTTGATGAAATCTATCCCGATTTGAAACTTATTGAACAGGAGGAGCAAAATGCTGGAAAGAATAAACGTCATATCAAGAAATGAGATAGATCGTGCTTACAAGGATCATGTCTTCTTTAAGCTAATCAGAATCTTATGCCAGCCATACGTGGTGAGTTTGAAGAATTTTCATCTATTGCCCGAAGAGGTGTTTCAGGAAGTTATGGCATGGCTGGATTTCATCAGTAGAACCGAGGCTGATGAGGATGTCCTGGTGGTTTATTCTTCTGTGCGTAGCCGGATATGGGGGGATATGCGCCTATTGGCTGTGCCCCAATGCCCTGATGAGGAAATTGACAAGTCGGCAGATCTGATTATGGGTATTTTATTTACCTGTCTGATGAAACTGAGTGATGATTTTGTAGATGGATATGGTTTCTATAAGACTTTGGCATTTAGTTTGTTTGAACAAATTACTAGGGAAACAAAAGATAGGGATCATGTAATAAGCTCAATTATCAGTAATTCTTATTATGAAGCGCATAATGAAGAACTTAATGATTGGCTTATTGGGTATATGCTGTATAGCGATAATACTCTAACGGATCACGAAGGCAGACTTAAAACCACGTTGGCGAGAAATGGAAGTCCAAAGGGAAGAAAGCCTTCTCTTTTATTCACTAACGCTGATAAGGAAAAAGATGTAGAGGCTACGGAGTATTGGGCCCATGTGTTCAAGGAATATATATCATCCCGTCAGCGTACGGGGCTTATGCTTGATACGAAGCAGGATAATTTTCTTATTCTATCTATTCATGCCTTCAAGCAATATTGGTGTGATGATAAAAAAATGAAGCTTCCCTCTGCGGGTTCCGCATTTTGCAAGTTCCTGATGGAGGATTGTCTTTTTGAATTGGGAGAAGATGAACAGGGAAACAAGATTAAACTTTCAAGTGTAAATGATACGCTGACCAGAGTGTTATCCAAAGACCTGAATGAATACGATGGTGACTATCTGGCAGTGAACCGTTTTATGCAGCACTTTCTGGAGTCACCCTTCTAGCTATATAGGTTGCGCGACTGGACTTTAAAGTCCTCTCGGATTGGTGTCCTTTCGGAAAATACGAAAAATGTATTTTCCGAAAGGATTTTTTTTCCCCCTTTTTTTTCTCCGTATTTTCTGTTGTGTTATGCGGCATTAGGCGTGTTTTAGGCGGATAATGTCTTTCGGAAAATGAATTATCCGACAATATCCGATAGCCTCACACTCGAATTCTCTTTATATCTTTGCAGCGTCAAAAACAATTATTGTAATGATGGAGAATTCAAAACTTCAGTTGCAGGTAGATTCGCAGAAGAAACCAGCAACCCAGCCACAGGTGGCAACTCAGACTGGAAACCAAAAAGAGGTTGCTGACAATATGAACAATGAAGATGTGCCGCAGCCAGATCTCAATCCCCTGATACGTGACAAGGATTATCCGGCTGGAGTGAGAGAATGGATGATGACGGCCCCTGCTGAACTCAAGTTTGCCACCTTGGCTGTAGCCAGTGCCATGCTTGCTGTGTATGCCACCCGTCTGCGTCTGAATTATGTTTACGACAATTCGCTTTCTGCCATCTTGCTGCATGTTCTGGTATGTGGAGAACAGAGCTCGGGAAAGTCGTTTGCCAGATATTTGATGACGTATTTGATGGCTCCTCTGCAGAAGCGTGATGCAGAACAGAGAAGTGTAGAACAGAAGTACGCAGAACTGAAACGAAGACAGGGTAAAAAGGATGGTAAACTGCCTCCGGAGCCAAAGACGGATATAACGCTGCTACACGAGAATCTGTCTCTTTCTATGCTTATCAAGCGAGCCGATGCTCCTGTCAAGCTGTATGGATGTCCAAAAACATTGTTTCAGTTTGCTGATGAGATTGGTGCTATCGTGCAGGCCAGCAAGCGACAGTTTTCTGATATCAAGCAAATCAACAAGACTGGATATGACCTGGGTTCTCTCTTTGGTCAGGATTATCTGAGTGAAACTAGTTATTCGGCTGTGGTTGATTTGATGTTGTGCTATGTATATACAGGTACTCCGGCTGCTATCAATCGATATATGGACAAAGCTGCCATTGAGGGAGGAAGTGTGACTCGAACAATCCTTTGTAATATAGAAAATCGGTTAGGTGATAATCCGCTGATGTTCAAGACTCTGAGTGTGAAGCAAATTGAAAGTCTGGATAATATACTGGAAAAGCTGATGCAGGGCTGTTATGAGGAGAATGGTAAAAAATTATGTAAGGAGCGACTTCTTGATACGCAATGGCTTGATTCCACTGTACAGCGTTGGTGTGAGTTGCAGCGTAAAAGAGTGTTGAAGACGATGTCTAAGGCTTTGGATGTTTTTTACAAAAGAAGTAGTGTCAGTGCCTTCCGTATAGCTTCATTGATGCAATATCTATACCAGCTTGAGGGTGTCAAGGAAGACCAGGAGATACATAAATTGGTAAAGCAAATTTATCTAGCTTGCGCTGATAGAATTCTGCAGAATATGTTGGGAAAATGGGGACATGTTTTTGAGGAAATCAATGCTGAGTCGGAGTTGGTTCCATATAAGACCAACAATTGGTTTGATGAGTTACCACAGCAGTTTTCGCGTGATTTCCTGGCGGAATATCTGAAGCGTAATGACTTGAAGACTCCAGTAAAAAACTTTATCTGTAATTGGACTCGTAAGGGTTGGATAAAGAAAATTGAAAAAAACGTGTATTCTAAGACAAGTAAGGAAAGTAAGAAAAAAACAAAGAAACAATGATCGATAAATATAATATTCAGAAACTTCGCGAGCTCGACATCTTGCAGGTGGCTGATCTTCTGGGCATGGGGCTCCGCAACAAGCGAGCCCTCTGCATCCACCATGATGATCATCATCCGAGCCTCGCCTTCAATGTAAAGAAGAACACCTGCCACTGCTATAGCTGCGGATTCTCTGCCGATACCATCGGCCTGGTGAGAGAGCGACTGAACCTGGGATTTAGCGAGGCATGCCGCTGGCTGGCAGATCATTTTGATGTGTATATCGCCGATGAGAAGTATGGGAATTCTGCCCGATATGCAGATAAATGTGCTGATAAGAAAGTACTTACGGCATCAGACAGAAGACTGGCTTCCCTGAGAGCGCATTTTGCAGAAACCCATGTTTCGCATGGGTATGTTGCCCCATCATCCGTAGATGTGGAGTTTTACCAGCAGCTGTTCCGGCAGATGCATCTTTCGGAATCGGGACGGAGATTCCTTTTCGAGGAGCGGTTGCTTAGCTCGGAGGCTTTGAAGGTCTGCCAGATAGTGAGCACGGAGCAAAGCGTATGCATGGCGAGAGTGGGGCGTGGAGTGTTTGACGGTCCATCGCTCATCTTTCCCTATTTCGACCAGGAGGGAAGACTGGTTTCCGTGCAGAGCCGCTATCTGGGAAAGCCGAAGTCTGAGTCATCTTCCGATATGGATAAGGTATCTTTTGATGAAGTAAAGCCGAAGGAGATTCCCCGATTCAAGTTTGCACCAGGCAGTCATCGCATGATATATGGGCTCGACCGATTGAAGGATTATCCTCCTGATGAACCGCTGCTCATCACCGAGGGTCCCTCTGATTGCTGGACAGCATTGACCCTTGGCATTCATGCCATAGCCATCCCCAGTGCCACGCTTTTCGACCGCCGTTTTCAAGGGCTTCTTGCCGGAAGAAATCTTCACATCTTCCCAGATCAGGATGAAGCAGGATTGAGTCTTTACTTTGAGCTGAAGAAAGCATTGCCCAGTTTGGTTTACCATCAGCTGCCCGAAGGTTGTAAGGATTTGAGTGAGTATTATCTCAAGCTCCGTCGTAGTGAAGGGATGACGCTGGAGGAGGCGAAAGCCAAGGTTCAGAGCAGCGTAAGTGTCTGATAATTATGCTTTTTGCTATTATGTTTATTATGTTTTTTATGTTTATTAATTTGCTTTTTAATTTAGGTAGATATGGAAATTTATGTGAATCGTCTATTGCGTGAGCGTGGCACCATCATGGGCACACTCAAAGTTGTGAAAGAAGTTGCTGGCGAAGGGATTGAGCTGGTGAAGGTATGCGGCACCGTAGAGCGTGAGGCAGATTGTCTTCCGGCAGGAAAGTATCGTGTGCGCATTGGCAAGTGCAAGCGTCTCAACCGCAAGATGCCGTATCTGGTTCCGGTGGATGATGCTTCCGCCAAGTCGGTTGCGATGATTCAGCCGGGCAATGGTCCGTTTACGATGAGCCGTGGCAGCATCTTGGTGGGTGAGGTTCATGCTCCCGGCTATGTATTGAAGAGCCAGCCGCTCTTCACCACCCTCTATGAGCGCATCAAGAAGGCGGTGTGGCGAGGCAACGAAGTAACGCTGGAGATTAAGGAGGTGTAGGCAGGAGAAGGACGCTTTTGTTATGATACAGTAAGTATTGTAGTAGAATAGCTGGTGTGTTGTAAAAGAAAAAGCAGTTGTTGCGGTAAGAGGCAACAACTGCTTTTCTATGGTCCACCTTCTTGTTTTCTGGGCCACCTTTCTGGACCACCGTCAGGCGTCCTGCCGGATTTGCAATCATAAGTGGTTGAAAGATTATTTTAGGCATGTTGCTCTATA
>ERZ1026886.427-NODE-427-length-22285-cov-49.013090_pt1 | contig 22285 bp, 22 predicted proteins | sample MGYA00380173_ERZ1026886 | MGnify/ENA primary metagenome ERZ1026886 (study PRJEB33269, sample SAMEA4719809) | human gut metagenome | biome: human-associated habitat; feature: organic feature; material: feces | place: Cameroon | collected 2013-10 ... | reverse complement strand
CTTTAGGCTGTAAGGTGCCTAGTGCCCTCTTATTACTGAAATTATGTGGATATATTAAAAAGAAAAAGTCCGGCTCTCTTTCGAAAGTCGGACTCTTAAATTTTTGAGTTATTTTTGGGAAAAGTGGGTAGTGATGGATTCGAACCACCGAAGGCATAGCCAGCAGATTTACAGTCTGCCCCATTTGGCCACTCTGGTAACTACCCGAAAGCTTTTGATTTGTGAACAACCTTTATTTTGGTAAAAGCTTTGTTCTTAAAAGCGAGTGCAAAGGTAGTGCTTTTTTTTCATTCCGCCAAATTTTTCACCAACTTTTTTCACTTTTTCTTCAAAAAACTTCATTTTTCCCTAAAAAAGGGGTATTTTGTCCTTACAGGGGAGCTTGTTGACTGCTATCATACCCATGGCGTTGCCCTGAACAAGGAACTTTTACCCTTTTACTTTTTACCTTTTTACCTTTATAATATGATGACGACGATGTTTCCTCGACAATCTTCTGTGCTTATAATGCTCTTTTCGATACGTTTTCAATATCAATGATGTGCTGTGCAGTCTTATTCATTTTTTGTTCCAAATTTGAGTGCAAAGTTACTCATTTTTCAATAAATATGTATGTGTTTCCCGAAAAAAATGTATCTTTGCAGTCGTTTTGTAATACTACAGGCGCAAGTCTGAATAAAAAGTGAATATATATACAATATGATAGTAACAATCGACTGGATGGAGGAGTGGTTCAAGCGTTTTGACCAGGAATATTTCGGGGGTAAACTGCCGCTGCCGGAGTTGTCGCTCACCCGAGCCAAGACCCGGTTGGGGCAGCTTGCCTTTAAGCGCGCATCCCGTTGGGGCCGCACCAAGCTTTACGACTTCAAGCTCTCGATGAGCACCTATTATGATATGACCGACCAGCAGGCCAAGAGCGTGTTGCTCCACGAAATGATTCATTACATCATCGGCTATACCGGACTGAAAGATACTTCGCCCCATGGCGTCGTATTCCGGGGAATGATGGATAATCTGAATCGCAAATACGGTTGGGATATCCGGGTGATGACCTCTACCAAGGGCTGGAAGGTGAGCGGGCAGGTGGCGGAAAAGAAGAAGGCTAAGGGACCGCAAACCTATCTGATGCTTGCCATCGAACTGAAGGATGGTAAGTTCTATCTCTCCAGGGTGAACCCCGGCTTTGCCCGCCGCATAGAGAAGCAGCTTCCTATGGTTCGCGAACTCCGTTCTCATCGCTGGTACACCACGCAGGAGTCATATTTCGAAGATTATCCGCAGGTGCGAAGCCTTCGGGGTCGCCGCATTACGAAGGGCGATTTTGAGAAACTTCAGAATGTGCTGGTGCCTTTTGAATTGTAGAATTGTAGAATTGAATAATAAAAGAATATCTTATGAGAAGAATGATTACTTTGGCCTTCATGATGACCATGGTTGTGATGATGGCGCATGCTCAGGGAGCATTGAAGAAAGTGTATAATGAGAGCATCGACCCGATGGCGCAGATAGATGCAGGCTTGCAGAAGGCGAAGACCGAGGGCAAGTTTGTCATCTGTCAGTTGGGTGGCAACTGGTGTCCATGGTGTCTCCGTTTCGCCGATTTCGTTGAGAAGGATACGGCGGTGAACCAGATGGTGAATGATAACTTTGTTTATCTTCATGTTAACTATAATCCTCGCCAGTCGGCAGGTGGTGATGCGGTGAAGAAGGCAGAGGCTTTGATGAAGCGCCTGAACAATCCTCAGCGTTTCGGCTTTCCTGTCTTCGTAGTATTGGATACAGAAGGCAAGGTGCTCCATATCCAGGATTCCAGCTTCCTGGAAGAGGGCAAGGGCTATGATGAGAAGAAGGTGCTCCGTTTCTTGAAGAACTGGACACCGAAGGCAGTGAAGTAATATAAAAATAAAACACGGGCAAACTGAGTTTACCCGTGTTCCTATTTACTTCTATTTACTTCAGTTCTTCATTGCATACTTCATCCACACCCTCTATATCGTAAAGGTGGGTGGTGATGGTATTGAGCTCTTCAAACGAATGGATGGCAAACTTGATGGTACAGTCCACGATGAAATCTTCTGTCTCTGTATGCAGACTCTCGATGGAGAGACCCAGCTCGTTGGTGATACAGTCGATGATGTCGCTGAGCAGATGGTATCTGTCGATGGCTTTCACATGGATGGCTATCGGGTAGAGAATGTTCTCCTCTTCCTCGAAATCAATGTTGACGATGCTGTCGCCATATTGCGAAGCCAGACGGATGGCATCAGGGCAGTTGCGCTTGTGAATCGTAATACTGCCATCTGCCTCCTTGAATCCGATGACTTCTTCGCCAGGAATAGGGCGGCAGTGCTCGCAGCGGTGGTAGGCTGATACCGGCTTCTTGGTCAGATAAGAGCAGATGTGGCTCTTCGCCTTGTAAGTGATGACATGATCCAGCCAGTTTGCTTCTGGATGCACAGTCTCCTCTTGACCGATAGAGATGCTGTCACCTCTTCTGAGCACCGTCTTTACAGAGCACAGTCTGTCGTTGATCATGGCATATTTGGCATGAAGACCCAGCTTGCTGTGAATCTCGAATGCAAAGTCGAGGGCTGTGGCTCCCTTTGGCAATCTTACTGGCGCTCCCTTTGGCGTGAACACCAGGATGTCGTCGTTGTAGAGAGAACTGCCGATGCTGTCGATATAGTCGCTCTGGAAACCGTGGATGTTGATGTCCTGCAATACCTCCTTGAACTTCTTGAGCCAGTCTTTGATGCTGCTTGCCGACTGGGATGACATGCAGCCAAGTCGGGAATTTCTCACCATTCGCTCGCTGCACAGATGCAGCTCCACCCATTTGCCATGGTCGGCCAACAGCTTGAAGTGGTAAGATTCATATCCGTTTAATTTCGGACTGTCCAGGTAGTTGATGACGCTGCGAGGCTTCTCAATGAACTTATCGGTCAATATCGAGTAGATGCAGAGAGCAATGTTCTTTTCCGTTCTGTTCTGACCGTCAGGGAAGATGATCTTCACATAGTGGCGGTTGGTAACGTGCTGGAAGTCGATGCTGTCCTTTACCATCTTTCTCCAGATGCTGTATGGCTTTCTATATACCACTTCCACTCTTGCCTCCTCATGGTTGGCAGCCAGAATGTCTTTGATCTCGTTGACGAAGGTCTCGATGGCGACGGCATTGTCCTTCTTATATTTTTCAAGTTGCTTTTCCAGCTTGTTATATTCTACAGGGCAGCGGTATTTGAATCCCAGGTTCTCCATCTCAACCTTAATCTGGTACAGGCCCAGACGGTTGGCAAGCGGCGCAAAGAATATCTGACTTTCTGATGCTATCTTCCAACGCTTCTGTTCCGGCATTGATTCCAGGGTGCGGAGATTATGTAATCTGTCGGCTAATTTTACCATGATGGCTCTGAGGTCGTAGTTTAACGAACCGAGCATTCTCTGGTAGTTCTCCACCTGCAGACTGATTTCGTAGTGCTCCTTCTTTTCCTTGGTAAGAGCTTTTACCAGAAAGGCAACATCACTGCCAAATTCTTTCTCCACAAAGTCGATTTTATATTCTGTATCCTCTACTAAATCGTGTAGTAATGAGGCAGTTACGGCGTTTGTGTCGAGCTGCATATCCTTGGCTGCGATGAGGGCTACGGAGAGCGGATGCAGGATGTAAGGCTCGCCAGAACGTCTGAATTGCTTGCGATGTCCCTCCTTGGCAATCTGGAAGGCATGCTTAATCTTACGGAGCTCTTCTGGCGAAACTTTAGCTTCCATCAAGTCAAAGATCTGCTCTGCAGCTTGCTGAATTTGTAAATCATAATTCTGTTCCATAATTTATCGTTTTAAAGAGTTGTATAAATATATAGAGGACGAATATTGGATTTGATATCATGCCTAACGCTTTTTTAACAGAAGTTAGTGCGTTTAGTATTGAACGCTGATATCCTTAGGGGTTCTTATCATGAGAATGCTCGTCATTCTCGTATTCTGGGCGCAAATATACATCTTTTTTTCCGTTCGGCAAAATGATTTCCGAAAAATATTCTCTAATGAGTGAAAAATACTTGGTTCTTACGGTTAATTTTCTATAATAATAGCCCCTGTTGTTGCCGTATTCCTGAAAAATGATGTATTTTTGTAGTTTGAAGTTTAAATATTTAAAGCATAAAACTTAATAGATAGTTCGTATGAAGAAATTAGTATTCTTTTTGCTCCTCAAAGGATTACCATATTTCATGGCTTCCAACTTCCTATCTCATCGACCCTGATGGCAAGGTTTATTTTGCTACCGTGAAGGCAGAGGAGATGATGCAGCAACTGGATTCGCTTGACAAGGCGGGTAAGTTGACAGTAAATACCATCAAGAAATAGAAAAATAGAAAGAGGGTGTATAAAACGAGCAGTTTTATACACCCTCTAATCATATTATATCTTCAAATAATATATCTTCTAATTATATCTTCTCTTACAATCCTCTAGTCTTCAACAGTCCGGAAGCATCAGGCTGCTTCATGCCTGTGAAGTCGGTGAACATTTCCATCTGGTCCTTGGTGTTACCACGGCTCAGAACCTTATCGCGGAATGCCTGACCCACGGCTGGATCCAAAGCACCGTGCTTGGCAAAGTAATCTGCCACGTTCACGGCGAGCACCTCAGTCCAGAGATAGCTGTAGTAACCTGCTGCGTAACCGCCGCCCCATACATGGTTGAAATAGGTGGTGCTGTAGCGAGGAGGAATCTGCGAATTAAGCAAACCTACATTGTTCAGGGCTTCCTTCTCGAAGGCACCTGCCATGTATGGCGAAGGAATCTCATCTGGGGTCAACTCGTGCCAAGCCAGGTCGAGGCAGGTAGCTGCCAGGTTCTCACCCAGCGAATAGGCTGCCTGGAAGTTGATGCTCTTCAGCATGCGCTCCTTCAGGTCGGCTGGCATGGCTGCTCCGGTCTGGGTATGACGGGCATAGTGGTCGAAGATTTCAGGAATGCTGGCGAACGACTCGTTAAACTGAGAAGGCATCTCCACGAAGTCGCGAGCCACTGCTGTGCCCGAAAGGGTATTGTAGCCACACTTTGACAACATGCCGTGGAGGGCGTGTCCGAACTCATGGAACATGGTGCAAACCTCATCCCATGTAATCAGGGTAGGCTGCCCCTCTGGAGCCTTGGCGTTGTTGCATACATTATAGATAATAGGCAACTGTCCCCACTTGTCGCTCTGCTTGGCAAAAGCACTCATCCAGGCACCGCCACGCTTGGTAGGACGGCGGAAGTAGTCGCTATAGAAAAGGGCGATAGGCTTGCCGTTCTTGTCGCTCACCTCGAACACCTTCATGTCTGGGTGATAGGTAGGGATATCCTTGCGCTGCTTGAAGTTCAAGCCGTAAACACGATGGGCAGCATAGAACACACCGTTCACCTGCACGCTGTCGATGTTGAAGTATGGCTTAATCTCATCGTCAGTGATATTGAGCATTTCCTTCTTCATCTTTGCTGAATAGAAGAAACGGTCGTATGGCTGCAACTTGAAGTCCTTGCCCTCGGTCTTCTGGGCGTAAGCTTCAATGTCGCGGGTCTCGGCATCAGCCTTAGGCGCATATTCCTTGATAAGCTGCTGCAGAAAATCGTTTACATTCTTGGTGTTCTTCGCCATCGTCTTCTCCAGAGAGTACTCAGCGTAGTTGTTGTAACCCATCAGCTGTCCCTTCTCGGCACGCAACTTGGCAATCTCGGTAACGATAGGGAAGGTGTTGAACTCAGGATTGGTGCCATCCGCACGATGGATGCTAGCCATATAAACCTTGCGGCGGAGCTCACGGTTCTGAAGATTGGTGAGGATAGCCTGCTGGGTGGTGTTCACGATGACGATGCAGTAAGGTGCCTTGCCGCCACGGCTCTCAGCATCCTTCTTGCACTGTGCGATGTCGGCATCGCTCAAACCGGCGAGTTCCTCCTTGCTGTTCACCCAAACCACGGCGTTGTTGGTGGCCGCAGGAAGAAGATTGCCAAACTGCTCCTGGAGGTCAGAGATGCGAGAGTTAATCTGCTTCATGCGTTCCATCTTCTCTGGAGAAAGCAAGGCACCTGAACGGACGAAGCTCTTGTAGATTACCTCGGTGAGTCGCTTGTCCTCGCCCTTGAGCTTCTTGTATTCGTTGTCGTAAACATATTTAATGCGCTCGAAGAGTTTCTGGTTGAAAGAAATCTCGTTGTCCAGGTCGGTGAGCAGCGGCATTACCTTCTTCTGTGTATCTGCAATGCCTGGAGTTTTGTGGGCACTGGTAAGACCGAAGAACACACTGGAAACACGCTCCAGCAACATACCGCTGTTTTCGTAAGCGAGGATGGTGTTCTGGAAGGTTGGCTTCTTTTTGTTGTTGACGATCTTCTGGATGTTGGCACGCTGCTCCTTGATGGCAGTTTCGATGGCAGGAAGGTAGTCGCTTTCCTGAATCTTGCTGAAATCAGGAGCGCCGAAAGGCAGACTGCTCTTCACCAGAAGAGGGTTCTGACGGTTGCCGCCCGAATTTTGGGCGAACGATGAGGCTGGCATCTGCAGGAGAGTTGCAGCCAGTCCGAGAGTTAAAAATGTCTTGTTTAAATTCATTATGTTTATTATATAAGTTTGATTTATATACGCAAAGATAGCCATAATCCTTCTAAAATCCGATGTTTTGATGAGAATATAGTAAAGATTAACATAATGTGGTGGGATTATGGTTCTTGCTACGCACGAATTTGTGCTTGTTATATGTGCGTTTTTCTTTTCTAAAATAATGCCACTGTTACCACGCAGTGAATTAATTGTTTGATATATAGTAGTTTAAGCGTGGCAATAAGATGCTTTTTTATTGCCACTTATTACCATTTGTTGCCACATTTTGCTGCTTTTTACAGCTTTTTACCCAAAAATGGCGAAAAATACTAAATATTCGAAGCAAAAATATGATATTATTGAAGCAAAAACACGATATTATCGAAGGAAACACGATATTATTAAAGCAAAATGACTTTTCCTGATTTCAGTAGATACAATAAAAAGAATCGTACTATATTTGTAGTCACAACCCTTCAACTGAACTTACCGAACCCGGACTTGCTCTTTTGGTAAAGTAGGGTGAATTTTTCTTCTTTTTTTTGCTTTTTCCTTTTCTGTTTCGAAGTTTTGCAGTACTTTTGTGCAGGAATTGTGGAATTGGAAAGAAAGATAAATAAGATGAATAGACGAAAAATAAAAACAGACTTAATGATGACGTTAAAAGCGTCATTTCTTGTGGTGGCATTTTCTATGGGGACGCTAGCTCCTGCCATCGCCCAGACCAGACAGAACAAGAAGCCTCGCAAGAAGCTGAAGGAATTGCTGATGATGGCTGATAGCCTGCGACTCCAGTTGCGGCAATCTGCCGATAGGGGGCGTATGCTCCAATGGGGCGACTCCCTTCTTATGGCAGAATTGGATAAAAGCAAGATGAGTGAGAAGAAAAAGCAAAGGTTCATGAAGCATTATGTCAAGATTCAAAGACGATTGAGCCTCTACGACTGCCAATTGTTCAGAGGAGATTCCCTGTTGGCGGCAAATTACAACAAGATAAAGTATGATACCACCTACATCTCCCGTCCCAATGCCCGATGGACTATCAAACTGAGAGGCAATCTTTCGGGAGCCGATTTGGAAACTACGGCGAAGACGGATGGAACGGAAACCCATACCAAGGTGATGGCCGACTGCCGTGGAACCCTCTCCATGGCTGTGGCTTATCGTGGCTTGGGACTTGGCTTGGCGGTGAACCCTGCCAAGTTGGTTGGCAAGAATCAGGACTACGAGTTCAACCTCAACTCCTATAGCAACCGCTATGGCTTCGATGTAGTCTATCTCTCGTCCAAGACATTTCATGGTCATCAGGAAATGGGAGGTAGCGAGATAGATATCCATAAGGGAGAAATCTCGCAGAAGGCATTGAATCTCAATTTCTATTATGCCTTCAACTATCGCAAGTTCTCCTTCCCGGCAGCTTTCAGCCAGAGCTACATTCAGAAGCGAAGTGCCGGAAGTTGGATGGTTGGCGCCAGTTTTGATGGTTCCAAGACGAAGGTAAAGGGGATGACCATCCGTCTTAACGAGTTGGCGCTCGGTGCAGGCTATGGATATAACCTTGTTCCATCCTCCCATCTGCTGTTCCATCTGTCAGCCTTGCCAACCATCACGGTATATTCTCATGACTATACCAAGATGAGGGCTGAAGCAGAAGAGGGGAGTAGCGATACAGAAATCCCAACCGTTCGTAACAGCATGAAGTATCATTTTCCTTCAGCAATCATTACCGGTAGAGGTGCAGCCGTGTATTCCTGGCGCAACAAGTTTGCCGGTGCCACTGCGGTTTATAATTTCTCTGTAGCAGGAGATGAGGATCATCTGCAGGTGAAGAGAAACAAATGGCGAGTAAGAATGTTCTTCGGATTCAGGTTCTAGGAACATTTGAGACAAGATTATAGACGCACGGTACTTGTTGTGCGTCTGTAATCTAGCTATTAAAAGTAGGCTTACACCATTTTTTCACTTATGAACCATTATGAACTTGTTTAGTTCGCAGAATTTCCTTATCTTTGCCCCTTGAAAGTAAACAACTCGCTGTTTCGGCAGAAAAGCAGGGGGCAGCATATACAATAACTTAAAAATATAATGACTTATGAGTGAAGATTCAAAGCAAGAAACTCTGTTGGAGTCGCAAGATGTACTCGAATATGAAAACGAGGAAACTGAGGAGGATGTTGAAGCTGATTATCTTTCTTCTTTACTTGATACTTTCAAAATTTGAGCGACAGAAAGTAAAAATAGCATTTGTACATGATTTCAATGAAGTGGATGAGAAAATACAAGAGTTGCGTACACCAGAGAAGATAATTCTAACTCAAAGGTGAATGATGCAAAGAAAGCTTTGGCTCTTTTGGATGATTTCTATAAGAGAAATGAACGTAGATGATACACGCTTAGAAAAAGCAGTAAGCATCTACAATGCTCTCTTTTATGCTTTGACTGTTCATAAGGATGAGTGGCTTGCTTTGCAAGAACGTATTAGTGAGCAGGTTGAGAAGTTAAAGAAATTGCGTGAGGAAAAATAGATGTATAACTTAAAATAGAATTAAAAATGGAAAAGGAAACAAAAACAAAAGTTTGGAATGGCATCAAAGAGGGTGTACAATTCGTAGGAACTGTTGCTGGTACAATTATAGCCGTAGCAGGAGCAGCTAAAGTATTGAGAAAAGGTAAATGACAAAAACTTGTTCTTTTTTTAAGGGGCAAGAATTAAAATGGTAAGCTACTGTGTAGAATGAGAAGTTTTAGTGCTATTAATTGTTTTGTAATTTAACTAAATGTACAGCAAATGAAATGTTATTATTGTCATAAAGATTTAGGCTTCTTTTCAGAGCACAAGTGTAATAATTGTGGTAAGCCGATGTGCAAAAAATGCAGAGTTAAAGTTAAATATGATGATTATGCATGTGAGTTGTTGACGATGGTAGACCCTTCATTTTCATATCCTGAACCAATCAAATTTTCTTATTTTCGTTTTCATGTTTTTTATGAATTATGTAAGGAATGTGCTGGAGTTTATGAAAAAAAGGTAGCTGATATGAGACGTGCTATAGATGCGGATAATGATGATATAGAGCTTGTATCAAATAACTATAATGGAGGTCGCTATCGTAGTTTAATAAAGGTTAAAAAAATATCATCGAGTTTTTGCCGAGATAGATATGATGCGGAAGAAGAAATCAAAGCAATGGCTAAATATTTAGGATGTACTCATATAGTTAATCTAAGATGGCGTAGTAGCACTGGTGAGGAAGAAGGCCCAAAGGGAGGAACTCATATCTATACTGTATGGCAAGCTATAGGATATGCAGCAAAATAAAAGTGTTTTATATAAAAGTAAAAATTATGTTTGACAAAAGTAGTAGAAGAATGTTTTCCACTTGCGATAGCAAGATGAAAAGCGAAATGGAAATTCAGCAAGATGCTGTAACGTTGTGGCTGGAGAAGAACCAGACAAGAGTTAATCCACATGATACAAAGCCTAATATTATAAAGGCTTGTGGTCAATGGTATGGTTAATTGTATTTGAACATAGTAGGTCCATAAAGTTGAATGATTTTATGGACCTATGTGTTAGCTAAATAAAAAATTCGATCATGAATACGGCATTAGAATATAGTAGGAGAATATATGTTTCAACTAATTTTAGTTGTAACCTTAATTGTGTGTATTGTTTTGAGAAGAATAAGAATGATATAGAATTTGATGTAGATGAAGCGGTCTCTATCTTGGAAAAAATGTTGATGGAGAAAACTGAACATGGAACTAAGATAAAGCTTCATGGAGGTGAACCTTTTTTAGTGTTCCCTAAGATAAAACAATTATGTGAAACTCTTTGGAAGAAACAATTTCCCGAATATTATCATTTTAGTGTGACAACTAATGGTACGCTGATTCATGGTGAAATAAAGAGATGGTTGTATGAGAATCGAGATAAGATAACTTTGAAACTGAGCTTAGATGGTAACAGAAAATCTCATAATATAAATCGCTCTAATTCTTTTGATAAGATTGATTTGGATTTTTTTGTTCAGACCTGGAAGGATGTTAGGCTTAATATGGTTATCACACCAGCAACGTTGTTAGATGTTGCTGAAAATGTAAAGTACTTACATTCGCAAGGGTTCAATCAAATATATTCTCGTTTTTCTTTAATGACAGATTGGAAAAAATGCCATTTGGAAAAGGAGTTTTATCACCAAATGTTGAATTTGGCTCAGTTTTATTTGGATAATCCAGCTATAGTACCTTGCGAGTTCTTTAGTTATGACATATCGTGGACTTTGGCAGACGAAAGTTTTACGGCTCTATGTAACATAGGTAATTGTCGAGCTTTCGACTTTCAGACAAGAAAATATTATCCATGCCATATGTGTTTTCCGTCTGTTTGTGGTGAAAAAAAATCAAGTGAATTAGAACATATAGAGATGAAGGAAGACAATGAGCATAAAGAAGAATGTTGTATTCATTGCCCTTTCATCAATATATGCAAGACTTGTTATGCCGAGAATTATATCATACGTGGTTCTGTTTCTCGTCGAGATACATCATTGTGTGGTTATCAAAAGATAGTCTTTGTGGTTCTATTTAAGTACGAGTATGCACGTATTATGAAATTAGAATCCCCTACACTTCATGATGTGAGTAAGATGCAGGCAATACAGAAATGGTATCCAATGATAAAACTAATAGAGGAGAATTTGATAAATGGATAGAACGTATATAGATAGTCAGTCTTCTAGCTTCTATAATGATATGTTAAAGAAGTGTATGGGTAAAGGTCATAAGACTCCGAAGTATCTTTTCAATCCAAGAATAACCGAGGAGTGGAAAGAAGGGGGAACTTTGGTTGTAGGTATCAATCACTGGTGCCCACAAGAAGGCTGTGAACACTATGAGGACTGTGTCGTAAATTGCAATAGTAAAAATTATGATAAAAATTGCGACTGGGCTGTGAGTGAGGTTGATGGTACTGTACAATATGATTTGCGATATACCACCTATGAAGCTTTTAACTGTTATTTAGAGCATTTCCCTGGCTATGAATGTTTTAAGGAGTTCTTGCTTTATATAACGGGAACACAAGATTGTATGGAACCAGATGAGCAAAGAGAATATTGGAACCATCTTGCTTTCTATAATTACATACAGCATTTTACAAAGATGAGCCTTACTCATACAAGTATGTATGGGGTAGAAGAGGCGTTGTCTAAAAAAGAGGATGATGATTTTAAGGCTTTTTTGGATGTTCTGCATGACCTGAAACCTAAGCTCGTAATTGTATGGCATAAAGATATAAAGAATCTTCTGTTAAGGAAAATTCAGGAAGGAAAAATGCCAACAGGAAGAAACCTACAGTTGGTTGATGATCTAGGCATTCCAACCAAGAGTATGTTCAGATTTGTGTATAATGAAAAGAAATTGCAGAAGACAGATACGGCTATTATTCAATTTACTAAGACTTTTGAACAAAAGTATGGACGTATAGGGGAGCTTTCGACAGAGCAAGTTGTATTAAGGCTTATTAGATGGAATATGTTCAAGACAGAAGAAGATTTGGCTTTACTTACTCAATTTTCAGTTCTTTCTGATGATTTGAAGAATATGCTGGATTTTGTTGAGTGTTTTGCTTGGGATTCGGATGTCTTGAGTTATTTGGTTAGTCGAATTCAAGAGCAGTTAGGTATTAACCAGGTCTTGGAGAATGTACCTTATACCATCCTGCATTATAAAGATGATATTGTTTATTCTAATGTGCAGTTACAGCCTTATGGTGATATGCAGGTGCGTCCTCTTGTAGGTCTTTATCCACAAGATTGTTCTCATTATTCCTTAAAGAAATATGAGGAGAAGGACTTGTTAGCGTTTACAGTTCTTTCCTTTGATGGATTACGTAGTAAAACTTTTATTGATGAAAATGTGCTAGCGAAAGGCTTTGTCGTTTATATAGATGAGAAATATCCAGTTTCCGAAGATGTCTTCAAACACCTTTTTGAGGGTAAACTGGATAAGAATGGTTTTTCTATGATAATAATGAAAAGTAGTGAAGAAAATGATAATAGATACCTTGGTATTCTAAAGGATTCTAATAGACTTTGTACAATAAAATCAAAGGCGATAGGGAATGAAGCTTATCTTTATATAAAATTATTCAATACCCCAAAAGATAATTGTCAAGTTATAATAGAGAGTAAAGATCGTCGTATATCTAATCGTAGGTTGACAAGCCTTATTCCTGTAAAATTAAATGGTAGTAGTAATGATAATGGAGAATTAGGGTTGGTCACTGAGACAGAAACGCAACAGCTTGCAATGGAGAAACAAATTAAGCAGTTGGTAGAAGAAAAGATTGACGCTAATAAATATATTGTTGGGCAACTTACAAGGGTCATAAATAATGCATATAGATGTGGCTTACTATCAATAGAACCTAATAAAACGATAGTCTATAAGAGTGGTTTCGGGTGTAAAAAATGTTTCAGTATGTTTTGTCGTGGAGTATATGATAAAATATTGAGTAATTTTAAAGGGAAAAGAGGGGCGGTGATAAAGTGTCTCTTCGGGCATACATATGTGGATAAAGTGTCTTATTCTAAAACTAAAAAAGAATTAATAAGTTCTAAATTGGAGGTTCAGGTCAAGTTAATAGAATTATGCATTAATTCTTCAAAAAAGGCAGATTTTGAAGATGCTTTTAAAAGAATAAAAAAAACAAATAATTATAAGTATTTGATAGTTAAATAGTTAGAAAAACTGTGTAGATAATAAGCGTGGCAAGTTCTTTAGAAATTTGCTACGCTTATTTGTTTTTTATACTTTTGCACCAGAGTTAGTTAACGAAGTGGTTCTATGATAGCCTATAGGCAGTTGGAATGACTTCAAGTAATGAACTATTAAATTTGAATTAATTATGGTGACATAACAAATCTCATTTCAATTATGAAGTTGATTCTTCACACCTTGCGAATGTGGAAATTTGATAAGGGCGGATACTGAAGATGATTAGTTTTGTAAGTCAATACTAAAGATATTAGGCTTCCTGCTATTCTTTTGTTTCCCCCAGGTCTTTCCACAACCAGCAAGGAACAAAAGGTAGCAAGGAAGCCTGCCTGCGTTTATGCAAATTTGCTTCCAAAGTTTATTAATCCATAAAAATATAAGAAAATGGATAGAATAGTGAATAAAATTGCAGGTCTTGGAGTACCTGGTATAATGTTAATGGTAGCAATCTCTATGACTGGATTGAGTGGTGCAGCAGCAATAACAGCAGCGTTGGCGTTGCTTGGTCCTGGGGGAATGCTTGGTGGAATCGCCTTCTTGTTGTTGGCTGGTGCGGTAACTTCAGCTTTGACAGAGTTTGGCTTTGATGCCTTGTTTAAGGCAGTAATTAAGAAACTCTATAAGAATGGTGAAACCAAAGAAACTATTAGAAGGAAAATCGAGAAAGGACCTTGGTCAAAGAAACTTAAGGCAAAGGCTATCTCTGATCTGGAAAAACTTTAGTATAAACGTTTAAATTTAAAGGCAATGATTGAAGACAGAACGATTTTTGATCTCTCGGAAGAAGAGTACGAGGATTATGAGAACAATCCTGAAAATTGGGAAGAAGTGACAAATAATTCTATTGAAGATGCTTTGAATATGATGTTTCCCGATGGAATGGATGATGAATAAGTGTAACTAATAAAGCTTTCGCCAACCTCTTTTTATGAGGTTGGCAAAAGTTAAAATAAATCATGAGCAACATGAATTGTCAAGATGAACATACGGTGTTGAGAGTATTGGATAAGTATATTGCAAGAGATAATTTTGCTTTAAAACAATATCGTCTCAATAAATTACAGCAAAGAAATGTTGTTTTTTATCAGCGACAATCTGATTATTTAAATAATTTAAAAATTTCAATTATGGCTAATACAATTAAAATGTTTGAGGCTCAGGTAATTGAGCTCAAGGAACAAGTGAATGGACGCTATCTGCATTTCTTTAATATGGATAATGGGGTAGAGGGCTTTGTGCCAGAGTGGTGTATAATTAATCATGTGATATTGCCTGATGAACTTCTTGATTCCGAGGGGCATGTGAAAAAGGGTGCTGTACTTCAACTTCGTGAGGTTGAAGGTGGCAAAATATATCCTGGACTCAATTATGAACGTAGGGCTACTCCATTGACAAAGCCTGTGGCTTCAACAAAGAAAATGAGTAGAGAAAGCTTATATGAAGATGCTCAGCTATATCAAGTGTTTTCTCTTGATAGCTTGTGGAATAAGTTTGCGCAAGAATGTCAAATGGGGCATTTAGGTGCTGATGTTGTTCTGAAAGCTATGGAACTAAAGGCAAAATCTTCAGAAAGTGTTCAGTACTCTTCCTTATGTGCTATTTTAGGAATAGATTCTGCAGATATGATAGGAAAGCAGGAAAACCGTTTTCGTGAATATAAAAGTTCCTTCTTGCACTGTGCTAACCCTTTGCACAATGAACGTACATACCAATATCAGCAGATATTCCGAGAAATAGCAGCTTTTGGAAATGGCCATGTGGCTGGTGATGTCTTCATTGGAATAAACAATAAGGGGGAAGTCAGAGGAATAGAAGAGGAATTGTTGAACGAAACTCCTTTTACCAATAGGGCTGATTTTCAAGCTGATTTTAGAAATCAATTGAATCAAGCAATAGGAAACTATCAGTTTGTTTCTTCAATCACAATGACTTGGTATAAAACCGCAGAGGAAAAACTGTTCTGCCGAATTTCTGTACCAAAATGGGAAGGTACGGTGATTTTGCTGAATGGATGTGAACTGTATGTTCGAGAAGACGCAGGTAAGAAGCAATTGAAAGATAAGGACCTTATTGATTATATAGTAATGAATTGTGTTGTTAAGGCAGCATAATGGTATAGAACTTTAAATGATATAAATTATGAGCAAGATAGATTTAGTGAGCATATTAGTAAGGCAACTTTGTGAGTTGGATGACCATGAGAGCGATTTGGCAGAAGATGCTTTGTACGATTTTGTGAGCAATCCTAATACATCACTTTCTGAAAAACAAGATGCATTAGTTTTGATAGAACGTAAAATCAAGCATATAGCAGAAGATATCGGTTTCTTCGAGGAAGAAGATATTTCTGTTAGGATAAGTGATAAAGATAAGTTTGCGCTATATTCGCTTCTTGTAGCTCGACGTTATCTGATGGATCAGATGATGGGTGAGCCAAGCAAGGATTACGTGGAACGTGTCTCTTACCAAAGTGATAAGTTGGCAATACTGATGGGCGAATGTTTGAAGCAAGGTACTGAGATGTGGAATGCTGTTAAGAATTCTTTATCTTTTAAGGCGAATGACTATCTGCAATATGGGGAGTATGTCTTAGAATATAAGGCTGATTCTTGTCAGGCGGTATTGGCTTTGGAAGACGATGATGTCTATGGTTCGGCTTTTCCTTTCATACATCGGCTGATTTACACTCTTGGTGAACAGATAAATCTGTTTGACAATAACTTGATGAAGAAAAAACTGATATTGGATGCTCTTGCAGATAAAGGTTGGGCTGCGGAGGATTTGCCATCTGAGGTCACTAGTTGGGATGAAAGTATGCTCTTTACTCCAGCTTTTGAAAAGATCAAGATATGTCCAGCACTACTTGCTTTGCATTGTTCTTTGCCATACAGTATTCCTGATATTGTGAGGATGAACAACTTTGTTAGCAGAACAGCCATTACGTGCGAGAAAAGCTTTAGTGAAGATACTTACCATGTCAATGATGATATGATGGATATGTAAGTGTTTTGTGAGTAATAACAAATAAAAGATAGAAATTATGGAAAAGAACATCAAGAAAAGAGTGTGTAGGTTGGCATTGGTAGTGATTGCAGTGCTGGTAGTGTTATTTGGCTATTGGTTCTTCTTGAACCCTCATGGCTATTGGCAGAAGCAGAAAGAAGCTGAAAAAAATGAATACATGGAAAAGCAAATGCTTTGGCGGAAGTCGGAGAAGATGACAATGCAACAGTTGTTGTCGGACATGACGCTAATGGCTAATGGGGATTCTGTCAAGGTTTGCTGGCTAACCGGTCTCTCGCTTCCCGTTTATCGTGACTTCATTCATGGTACTGCACAACCTACAAGGAATGCTTGGGCAGAGACGAGATATTGGTATATGTCTTCTCTCGCTAATGGCAGAGAATGGATGGAAGAAAGAAGCGAGAAGAGAATTCTCAAAAGTTTAATCTTCGTAGAATCAAGTCGATTTCAGGTGCAGAAGGATTCCTTGAAGGATTATCTCAATGAGAAACCTACTCATACGGAGATTGAATATGATAAGATGTATCCAGCTTTTGGTAAGCCTACTGATAAAGAGTTTGAAGATTGGAGAAAAGAGTATAAACGATTTCAATTGTTCTAAGGGGTATGAATGCAAAGATAAGATTGGTGTTGGCTGTAGTTTTAGCCTTGTGTTTCTTGGGTTTGTCTATAGGAGCACTAGATGCGGTCCCCAAACATATAGAAGATAGATTCTATGTTGTGGGCGTAGAAGGTAAATGGTCGGACTTAGTTTCCCTCTTTTTCTATGCTATGGCTGCAATGTTTGGCTTTTATGGTTGGTTAGTGTTTAGACATATAAAGTATAATAAAACAAGAAGTTGAACGTCATATATAAAAAAGGAAAAGAATTATGAAGTTAGCAGAAGCATTGAGCATCAGAGCCGACTTGCAGAATAAAGTGGCTCAGCTGAAAGAACGTATCAAGGAAAGTGCCAAGGTGCAGGAGGGCGATGAGCCTTGCGATAACGTGGAGGAACTGTACAAAGAACTGGATGAAGCCCTCGTCCAGTTGGAAGACTTGATTTATCGCATCAATCTGACCAACGTCCAGACAATCCACGATGGTGTGTCATTGACCCGACTGATGGCGAAAAAAGACGTCTTGTCGATGCGTGTGAAAACCTTGCAAGAGGTGGTTAGGCACGTATCCGCCAACGATACCCGTTATGGTAGAAACGAACTGAAATATGTTCGCACTATCGACGTAAACGCTCTTCGCAAGGAGGCAGATACCTACGCCAAGCAGTATCGGGAACTCGACTTGAAGATTCAGAGTTTAAACTGGACGGTCGATTTGGTAGATTGATATTCTTGACCCGATAAAAGGGTGGGGATTGTTATTCCATCGAATAGATAAAGATTTTCGGAGAAAAGATAGAGGCAGCAAAAAGCTGGCATTAGACAATTGGTCTGTGTGAGCATTCTTTTTGAATTCATGTGTTTCTTGTATAGGGGCGAATCTTTTCACAGTGCATCCCTAGCATTGGGCACAAGCGCATAGAGCATCGGTATATGGCACAAGAGGCTGATACCGGCATTTAGCATTACCATTTTGTTGGCTATCTTTTCTCCTTTTCTTTTTAGGCATTTCTTGTAAATATTCATTAGATATTTAGAGATTATGGACAATCGTGTAAAATTCTATAGTTGGCTGATTGGCCTTTTGGATAGTGCGCATCTTACTTCCCTGAGGCTGGCTTCGCTAGGTGATATGCTGAAGTATCACAATAAGGTGATGCTCGATACGAATCCTCAGATTGGGAATACACATTGTGCCCAATCTGAGTCGGTATCTTTTGAGCTTTTTATACAAAAGCCGTTAAAGGTCGTTAATTTATGGGGGTATTATATTCTTATTCTAAAGAAAATGCTTAATTTTGCAACCCGAGAAAAGAAAGGTGTGAAAAATAGGTATGAAACGTTCGCTCAACATATTGATGGCTTTGATGCTCTCGCTCATTGTGGTTTACCTGAGCGTGGGTACTACCGTCATGCACTGCCTTCGCTATGACAAGGTGATGGTGGGTGGGGTGGCAGACTGTTGCGTGAAACGTTGCATGGACCATGACTGCTGCCAAGGCAAGCAGGGCGCACAGGTGAACAAGCATTGCATGGATGTGAAGCAGGTGAAGCTATCGCCTACGGTCTCTATCCAACACTTGGATTTCGATGCTGCACCTGTGTTTGCAGGCATTGTGCCAGCTCTTTGGCAGATGTTGCCTCGTCCTGTTATCTGTAGCATTCAGAAGGCAAGATATTGGAACCGGAACGTTCCGCATTCGCCTCCAAGGGCTTATCTTTCCCTCCTTAATACCCTGATTATTTGATTTTTTTCCTATTTGTTGATAGGTTGCAAAAGATTTTTTGTACTTTTGCAACCAGGATTGTCGTATGCATATCCCTATCAGTAAAATCATAGGGTTGCATACATATATATATATATATTATAATGTAAATAAGGAAAAAACAATGAAGAAAACAATACCAGTAATTGGCATGGCATGCTCAGTATGCTCTGCCAATGTGGAGCGTAAGCTCAACTCCCTTGAGGGCATAAATTCCGCTACGGTTTCCCTGGCAGGACGCACCGCCCTTGTAGATTATGACCCAGAGAAGATTACCCTCGAAGATATGAAACGGGAGATTTCTAATGCAGGCTATGACCTCGTCATCGAGGCCGACCGTAGTGCTGAGGAAATCAATCGCCGTGAATTTACTCTCTTGAAGCGCAAGACCCTTCTGTCTTGGCTCTTCGCCATTCTCGTGATGGTGTTTTCCATGGGCTGGGTATCGCTCGGCATGGAGAACACCGCCTCTATGGGCGATGGCATGATGATGGATAGCCACACCTCGGCTTTCAACAACCAGATATCCCTGATTATTGCCTTATTGAACATGGTGTATTGCGGTCGCATGTTCTATGTATCGGCATGGAAGCAGTTCAAGCATCGTACCGCCAACATGGATTCGCTCGTGGCTCTGAGTACTCTCATCGCCTTCCTCTTCAGTACCTTCAATACCTTCTTCGGAGAAATGGTATGGGGCGCAAGGGGCATTGAATGGCACACCTACTTCGATGCCTCGGTGATGATCATCACCTTCGTCTTGACAGGAAGATGCCTGGAGGAGAAGGCGAAGGATGGCACGGCGTCAAGCATCAAACAGTTGATGGGCTTGCAACCGAAAACCGCCCGACTGGTTACCAGCGAGAAGTTGGAGGAGGTGCCAATCTCCACTATCCAACGTGGTGATGTCATCGAGGTACGTGCAGGAGAAAAGATTCCAGTGGATGGCGTGGTAACCCAAGCCGAGAGCTTTATGACCGCTGATGCGGCATACGTGGATGAGGCGATGATTACAGGTGAGCCTATGCCTGTGGCAAAGAGAGTGGGTGATGAGGTCTTGTCCGGCACGATTCCTAGCCAAGGCAAACTCCGACTGAGAGCCAAACAGATAGGTGAGAACACCACCCTGGCACATATCATCAAGATGGTGCAGGAGGCACAGGGAAGCAAGGCGCCAGTACAGCGCATCGTGGATAAGGCGGCCTTGGTGTTTGTACCGGTGGTAGCAGGCATCGCCTTGATTACGTTCCTGGCTTGGTGGATAATCGGTGGCAATGCCTATCTGCCTCAGGCTATCCTGAGTGCCGTGGCGGTATTGGTTATCGCCTGTCCTTGTGCTATGGGTTTGGCGACGCCTACTGCCTTGATGGTGGGAATAGGAAAGGCGGCACAGAAGCAAATCCTCATCAAGGATGCCGCTGCCCTCGAAAATCTCCGTAAGGTGAATGCCCTCGTCATCGACAAGACGGGCACGCTTACTATTCCTAATCAGAATGTAGATTTTACGAAAGGGGATGGATTGGATGATTTGGAGTCTCGTGAAACCCTCAAGCCTCATGCTTCCGAGGCAATGAAACAGTTGCAAGAGGAAGGCATCGAGGTGTATATGATGAGTGGCGACCGGGAAGAGGCGGCTCGCTATTGGGCAAACAAGGCTGGCATCGGGCATTATCAGAGCAAGGTAAAGCCTGATGACAAGCAAGCCTTGGTCAAGAAACTCCAGGCGGAGGGCAAGCATGTGATGATGATAGGCGATGGCATCAACGATACCCAGGCCTTGGCTCTTGCCGATGTCAGTATGGCGATAGGCAAGGGAACGGATGTGGCGATGGATGTGGCACAGGTTACGCTGATGGGCGACGATCTGATGGCGATACCTGATGCCGTGAAACTCAGCAGAAAGACGGTGAGCATGATTTGGCAGAACCTATTCTGGGCATTCATCTACAACCTCATCTGCATCCCTTTGGCGGCAGGTGTCCTGTATCTCTTCGGCATCAACTTCCAGATTACGCCGATGGGAGCTAGTGCCTTGATGGCATGCTCAAGCGTAAGTGTCGTTCTTAATTCGTTGCGATTGCGCTTCGCTTAAAGGCTTTTTAAAGGTAAAAAAGTAAAAGAGTAAAAGGGTAAAAAGTAAAAAGGTAAAAAATCCGAGACTCGGACAAAATAAATAAGGAAAGATATTTATGTATTCAAGATATATATTGATGAGTGCCTTCTTGATGTTGGCACTCAAGGGATATTCCCAAACAGATACCGCCTCGCTGGATTCCATCTTCAAGGACGAGACCTTGCATGAGGTGAAGGTGGTGGCTCGCAAGGCGGGTACTTCCCGATTGGCTGGTGCCGTGAATGGCATCGCCGTGAACAAGGATGAACTCTTCAAGGCGGCTTGCTGCAACCTGGGCGAGAGTTTCACGACCAATCCTTCGGTGGATGTGGCTTATAATGATGCCACGACGGGCGCAAGACAAATCAAACTCCTTGGTCTTTCGGGCACTTACGTACAGATGCTTACCGAGAATCTCCCTAACTTCCGTGGTGCAGCCATCCCTTACGCCTTGGGCTATGTGCCGGGACCTTGGATGAAAGGCATTCAGGTATCCAAGGGCAGTGCTTCGGTGAAGAATGGCTATGAGTCGATTACGGGGCAAATCAATGTGGATTACTTGCAGCCAGAGGATGAGCAACAGGTGGAGGTGAACCTCTTTGGCGATACCAAGAGCCGAATCGAGGCAAATGCCGATGCCAATGTTCATCTGTCGGATAAGTGGGCAACGGAGATATTGTTGCATCATGAGAATATCCTCAAAAACCATGATGATAATGGCGATGGCTTCTATGATATGCCAGGCAGGGAACAATATAATGTGCAAAACCGTTGGGTGTATAAAGGCAAGAACTACATCTTCCATGGCGGACTTGGGGCTTTGAAGGAGATTCGTACCAGCGGGCAGGATGAGACGCATGTTCATAGTGACGATATTTATAGGATCAAGCTCCATACCAACCGCTATGAGGGTTATATGAAACATGCCTTCATCCTCAATCACGAGCATGGCACCAATATTGCCTTCATGTCCTCGGCTTCGATGCACCAGCTCGATGCCCAGTATGGCAACAAGTTCTACGACCTCAATGAGAAGAATCTCTATGGCTCGCTGATGTTTGAGACCAATTTCTCTACTCAGCACAACCTGTCGTTGGGTTTGAGCATTAACCATGATTATCTGGGACAACGCACCAATGTGAATGTTTCTCCAAGACCGACAGTAGGGCTAGAAGGGTCTCCTTACCTTTTGGCGGAGATGCAGAGAATAAACGAGAAGGAGACTACTCCTGGAGCCTATGCTCAATATACCTATACGCTTGGTTCTAAGTTAACGGCGATGGCTGGCGTTCGCATCGACCACAGCTCTATCTATGGCAATTTCTTCACCCCTCGTTTCCACGTGAAGTATTCGCCTGTCGATGCCATCAGCATCCGCTTGTCGGCAGGCAAGGGCTATCGCACGGTATTTGG
>ERZ1026886.417-NODE-417-length-22600-cov-77.080594_pt1 | contig 22600 bp, 20 predicted proteins | sample MGYA00380173_ERZ1026886 | MGnify/ENA primary metagenome ERZ1026886 (study PRJEB33269, sample SAMEA4719809) | human gut metagenome | biome: human-associated habitat; feature: organic feature; material: feces | place: Cameroon | collected 2013-10 ... | reverse complement strand
AGAAACACACAAAAAAAGGGTGCGTCACAGACTTATGACACACCCTCTTTTTTATTCATTTCATATTATTTTCTTCTGCCTCTTCCTTCGTTTCTTCCCTGGTTTCCACGTCCGCTGCCACGCTCGTTCTTGTCTCCACTGTTATAGCGGTTCTTGCGATTGTGGTTGTCGGTGTCGAAATTAGGATTGAAACTCTTTTTCTTCTTATCCTTGAAGAAGCCGGCACCCTGTTCTTTCTGATTGCGGAGCTCGGCTCTGGCTGCGGCTACTGCATCTCGGATGTTAGCATTCGAAGGCTTACCTGATTTTAGAGATTTTCCATTGTTCAGGTATTTCTCCTCATCATAGCAACCTACATTGCCATATCCCTTTGGTGCAAAGCGGTCTGATGCATTTCTGCCACGGCCTCTTCCGCCATTTGTTTCTGCTGCATTTCTGCCGGCACCACGTTTGCCCTTGGCACCTCTGCCTACGCCCGGATTGTCATAGGTAGAACCTATTGCCTTGTCGTCGTAATGGGTATTCTTACCTTTAAAGCCTCCGCCAAAGCTCTTCTTATCGTATAGCTTATCTATCAAATCTGCTCTGCCTATTCGGCGAAGTTCGCTCTCAATGGCACGGCGCTCCTCTGGCTTGTACCAGAAGAAGAACATGCGCTGGGCAAGCTTTTCCTTCTGGGTCTTGGCACTGAATACTGGTTCCAAGGTGTATGGGTCGTATCCCGTGTACCAGGTTTCCGTAGAAATCGTCATTGGGGTAGGAGTGAAGTCCTGTACCTGCTCCAGATGGAAGTCGAGTCCCTTGGTAATTACTGCCAGTTCAGCCATATCCTCTTCATGGCAGCCCGGATGCGAACTGATGAAGTATGGAATGATCTGCTGGTTGAGACCCTCTTCCTTGTTGATCTTGTCGAAGATGCGCTTGAACTCGTAGAAGAGATCGAACGATGGTTTGCGCATGAACTTCAATACCTCTGGACTGGTATGTTCCGGTGCTACCTTCAGTCGGCCGCTCACGTGCTTGGTAATCAGCTCGCGGGTATATTCCCTTGCCGCCTGGTTCACCTTCTCGTCCTTGCTCTTGTGTAGGAGCAGGTCGTAGCGCACACCACTACCGATGAAGCTCTTCTTGATACCCGGCAGGGCATCTACGGCATGATAGATCTCCAGCAGCTTGCTGTGGTCGGTGTTCAGGTTCGGACAAATCTGAGGGTTTACGCACGATGGGCGCTTGCACACCTCGCACGCCTTCTGGTTCTTGCCGTGCATGCCATACATGTTTGCCGAAGGACCGCCCAGATCGCTCAGATAGCCCTTGAAATCAGGCATCTCGATGATTTTCTTCACCTCTTTCAGAATGCTCTCCTTGCTTCGGCAAACTACGAACTTACCCTGATGTGCTGAAATGGTACAGAATGAGCAACCGCCGAAGCAGCCACGATGCAGGTTCACAGAGAACTTGATCATCTCGTATGCCGGAATGGTCTTGCCCTTGTACTTAGGATGAGGCAGACGGGTATAAGGCAGGTCGAAGGCTGCATCCAGCTCTTCGGTAGTCATCAGCGGGAATGGTGGATTCACCACCACATACTTGCCGTCGGTCTCCTGAATCATGCGCTGGGCATGCATCTTGTTGGCTTCTTCCTCCAGATGGCGCACGTTCTCAGCCTGTCCCTTCTTGTTGTGAAGGCACTCCTCATGACTGTGCAGGATGATGTCATCGTCCTTGAATCCGCCCGGAATGTCCTTCTCCTTGCAGTAGAAAGCCACCTGCGGCATCTCGTGAATCTGGTCCATGGTCTTGCCTTCGGCTAATGCATTGGCAAGTTCCACGATGGAGCGTTCGCCCATGCCGTAGAGGATGAGGTCGGCACCCGAATCGCAGAGGATGCACTTGCGGAGTTCGTCTTTCCAGTAGTCGTAGTGGCTGATGCGGCGCAATGATGCCTCGATACCGCCCAGTGCCACAGGTACGTCGGGATAGAGCTTCTTCAGTATCTGGGTATAGACGATAGACGGATAGTCGGGACGCATGTCGTGGCGGGAGTCAGGACTGAAGGCATCCTCGCTGCGCATACGGCGGTTTGCCGTGTAGCGGTTTACCATCGAGTCCATGGCTCCCGGAGATACGCCGAAGAAGAGGCGAGGGCGACCGAGCTTCTTGAAGTCACGGAAGTCGCCATGCCAGTCGGGCTGAGGCACGATGGCTACACGATAGCCGTTAGCCTCCAGGATTCTTCCGAGGATAGCCGGTCCGAAGGATGGATGATCCACGTAGGCATCACCCGAGAAGAGGATGACGTCCAGTTCGTCCCATCCTCTGAGTTCGCACTCCTTCTTGGTTGTTGGGAGAAAATCTGTTAACTTATAATCCATTCAATATACTTTAGTCATTCACTGCATCCGGCTCAGCCTCAGCTGCTTCCTGTGCATCCTTCTTGTCCTTCCAATCTACGTAGAGCAATACGAGGTTGTGGAGGCCGAGTGCCTTCATATTCTGGTTGTAGATCACGTCGAGGCAGAGGTCGAGCAACTCCTTGTCCTTGATGTCGCTGCTCTCCAGAAGAGAACGGACGTTGAATCTTAACTTGTCGAGCACTTCCTCGTCGATGATGCCATTGCTATCTACGAGGTTGCGGAGCAACTGATACTTGTCAATAGTCTCTAAATGCTGGTCGCTCACTTCGATAGAGCGTGTACCAGACTGGTTTGCTTGAATCTTATACATATTTATTGATTTTAAATTTATTCTGTTAAGAACTTCAGAATACCCTGCATGATGCTGTAGCGGGTTTTCTCATCGCTGATGCACTCCAGTGGGAATCCCATAGTGAAGGTGCGGTAGCTAGTGCTCCTGTAGGCAACTGCTGCACTGGTTCCCGTAAGATAACGCATGGCGCAGAAGGCTGTGCTGCCTATTGGCTTGAGTATCTCCGGATGGGTGGCGGCATAATGCTTGGCATTCAGCGAATGATAGTAGCTGAATTCCTTGCCCAGTCCGCTTACCGTTGGCGATGTGGTAACGATACTGTCTCGCTCGGTAATGGTGGAATCTTCCGGATTGACATCCTGCACGATAAACTTGGTGCCGGTAGGCTCATAGTTTACTTTCAGGATAGCGCCCATGAATGATTTCTCCTCTTCATCCTGCATGTCGCTGCCGTTGTAGGAGCCGCTCACAAGCAGTTTTCCGCCGTTGAGGGCATAGTACTTGATGCGCTTCTGCATGGCTGGGGTGAAGGTCTTGTAGTACTGGTGGGTATAACCGTCGTAACGCTCCAGACCATTGATGAGGTCCACTGCCTGATAATCGGTCATCTTCACTCTTCCCGAAAGGATGGCTTCGCTCGAACAGCTGGCGATGCTGTACTTATTGCCGGAAGCGATAGCCTGGGCATGCTCCACGGTATGGTTGAAGTCATTGCCTGCCACAAACTGTCCTATCATCTCGTTGCCGCTGTATCCCAGTCCGCTGGATGATTCGATACCCATTCTATGGATGTCAAATACCCGCTGCTTGCCGCTCCAGCCCGCCGTCAGGCCATAGCTTACGCCTGGGTCCTGGTCGAAGTCGAAGCCCTGGATACTGTCGTTATCTACCACCTGCGGTGAGGCAAGGCGATGGAAATTGTTCACGATCAGAATCTTGTTGGTGGCAGTAGGGTTATAGAGTGCCGAGAGGGTTTCTGATGGGAAGCTCTCGCCGCCCTGGTTTACAGCTGCCACCCGGAAGTTGTAGAGCTTGCCTGGCTCCAGCTTCACGTTGTAGATGTTGGAGCGAACCATCGTACCATTGTCGAATCCGCCTTTGCCTTCTGCCTGATAAACAATGTAGCTGGTTGGCTTGGCGGTAGGTTCCGTCTTGTCAAGCTGCGCATTCCAGGTGAGGCTGGCATAGCCCAGTTCATCCACCTCCACACTGAAGTGGTTGGGTGCCAGAGGCTGCACCACATACGGTTCGTCATGGTTGCTGCTCACGAATCTGAGAATGGTCTTGTAGATGGAGCGGGCGATGGTAAACTTGCCCATCGGATCCTGTGCGATGCGCATGTCCGGGAAGCTCTGGTGAGAGAGCATTTCGATGATTGCCGATGGTACTTCCGGCAGTCGGGTCTCCGAATAGTTCCTATCCCAGAGATAGCGTTTTCCGAATGAACCAAAGGTGTTGGTCATATCTTCTACAAGATTATCTCTCAAAGCCTTAGCGAAATCCTTTGAAGCAAATCTTGAAATACCGCTGTTCAGCATACCATCGTTGAAATCGGTGGTACAGATAGCGAGTGTGCCCCAGGTGGATTGTCCGTCAGGGTTGTATCCTGCATCGCTGTGCAGGGCGAGAGAAAGCTCTATCGGCACGCGCTTGCCGTCCATTGCCGGCATATATACGCTGCCGCCTCCCAGCCAGTTGGTCATCATCGAACGGGTGTTGATGTCGTCGGCATAATCGTTCTTTCCCTTTCTTCCGCCATACACGCTATAGGGTGCTCCAGCCCACTGGGCGTAGTATCTTGCTCCTTCCAGGCAGCGAGGCAGTCCGCTTACGGATCCGCCACGTTCTATGTTGCCCATACCGCCTCCGAATCGTACGGCATCGGTGGTTACGACACCTCTGCGGGAGGCGTGATTGGTGCAGACCACACGGTTGAACTCATTGCATCCCTTGTCGAACTCGAAGGTGCCGAGATATACCCATGTGCCGCCACCCATCCGCTGGTTGACGGTGAACTCTGTAGCCTGTCCCTTGTGATAGACGATGTATTTGGCATCGGGTACACTCTTGGGCAGTGTCTGGTAGCTTACATAAACGGCATATTTTCCCTCTTTCTGGAAGTTAGGCTGATAGCTTACCAGGCTGTTCTTCTTTCGTTTGGTAGCCTTCGCCTGTCTCACGGTACCCATCTGGAACGGATTTTCTCCATCCTGATAGGAAGCCTGGAGGTTGGCGAATCCCAGGGAGTCGCAGTTCTTCCATTTCTTGCCATTCACGATTTCCTGGTAGGAGATGGAGTGTCTGTCGTCGTTATCCACCACAATTTCCTGCTGCTGCCAGTCGCGTTCACGGGGAGTGAAGACGATGGCGCCCGCATTTTCCAGCATCGGGATGAGGTAAGGCACCACAATGGTCTGGGTAAAGAGGTCTTCCGTAGTACAGAAGAGGTTAGGACGTTGCCATTTCCATCCTCTTTCAGCATCCCAGTATCTTCCGTGCGATGCCCATAGTGAGAGATGCCGGTTCTGCAGTCCGGCAGTCACGAAGTAGGGGCGTGAGGCATTGAACACCCACGGATCTTCATCGTATTCGATGTTTCCCCATGCATGACTGTTTCCCTCATCGAATGCCTGCAGCATGAATCCGGAAGAGATAAGCAGACTGCTTATCAGCCCATATTTTGTAAATCTCGTTTTTTTCACGTTCTTCTATGATGAGTGTCGCACCCCTGCCTTTCAGCCTGGGGGCGACACTCCTTTTTTTTGCTTGTCAGTCGATATTTCCAATGGAGAACTTCTCAGGTTTCTTTCCCTTGAAATCCTTGAAGTACAGCTTGATTTCCCGCATGTCCTTCTCCACATCACCCGAAGGGATGATCATCTTGGTACACTGTATCACCTTCTTCTCGTAATCCACGCCGTAGAGTAGGATAGGGATGCCTGCCTTGAGGGCGATGAAATAGAATCCCTTCTTCCATTCCGGGTTGAGCGAGCGGGTACCTTCTGGAGTGATGCAGAGACCGAAACTCTCGCGCTTCTTAGCCTCTTCGGCCAGGTTGTCGGTCATGCTGGTATGCTTGCTTCTCCACACAGGTACGCCTCCCATCTTTCTGAAGATAGGTCCCAGCGGCCAGAAGAACCATTCCTTCTTCATCAGGAAGTTGCTCTTGATGTTCTCAGCTCTGGAGTAGAGCTGTCCTATCAGGAAGTCCCAGTTGCTGGTGTGTGGTGCAAGACAGATGATGTACTTCTTGGGAAAGTCGATGGTTACTTCCTTCTTCCATCCCATTCGCTTGTATAATATCCACTGACAGATGTCCTTGATCATTTCTTCTTAATCTATTCTCTATATATATTATAGGTATAATGGATGTTCTTCTCCGTTTTCCGGGGCTTATCCCATGTTGGAGATCTGGTCGATAATCTCGCTCACCTGCTTGTTGAAGTCATGAATCAGGTTCTGATAGTATGCTCCCGGCTTTATGCCAGGCTCTGGGTGAGAAACGCGCTTGATGAAGTCGTTATTGACCATTACGATAGATGAAAGGATGCCATCTACGTCCTCCTGAGAAGGTTTTCCATTGTACAAAGACGCTGCTACAGTCTCAGCGAAAAGCTCGCTGGTGATGTAGTTGATAGTGCGTTTTAAATCTCTTTTGTTAGCCATAATTCTTATTTCTAAATTAATAATTGGTTAAAAACATTGGCTCAAAGATAATCATTTTCTTTGGAAAAGCAATAGAAAATCAAAAAAAATATCGATATTAACTCATTTTTAGCATTTTTCTTTCCGTATCTCGTAGAAAAACCTTAAATTTGCAGTGTTTTTGAAGTTTCAACTAATTAAAATATAAAAAGGAATTATGGAAAAAAGTGCATTGCAGATTGCAAGAGCGGCTTATCAGCCAAAGTTGCCAAAGGCGCTTCAGGGTCCTGTAAAGGCAGTTGAGGGTGCAGCAACTCAGTCAGTAGGTAACCAGGAAGAAATCAAGGCTCTCTTCCCTAACACATACGGAATGCCTGTTATTACTTTCGAGGCTGGCGAGGCTCAGGAACTCCCTGCTTTCAACGTAGGTGTTATCCTTTCTGGTGGTCAGGCTCCTGGCGGTCACAACGTGATCTCTGGTCTCTTCGACGGTGTGAAGTCTCTCAACCCAGCTAACAAGCTCTATGGCTTCATCCTCGGTCCTGGCGGTCTCGTTGATCACAAGTATATGGAGATTACTCCTGAGATCATGGACGAGTACCGTAACACTGGTGGTTTCGATATCATCGGTTCTGGCCGTACCAAGTTGGAGAAGGAAGACCAGTTTGAGAAGGGTATCGAGATTCTCCGTGAGCTCGGTATCAAGGCACTCGTTATCATCGGTGGTGACGACTCTAACACCAACGCTTGCGTTCTCGCTGAGTACTATGCTGCCAAGAAGTATGGCGTTCAGGTAATCGGTTGCCCTAAGACTATCGACGGTGACTTGAAGAACGAGCAGATTGAGACATCTTTCGGTTTCGATACAGCCTGCAAGACTTACTCTGAGCTCATCGGTAACATCGAGCGCGACTGTAACTCTGCACGCAAGTACTGGCACTTCATCAAGTTGATGGGTCGTTCAGCTTCTCACATCGCTCTTGAGTGCGCACTCCAGACTCAGCCAAACATCTGCTTGATTTCTGAGGAGGTAGAGGCTAAGGAAATGTCACTCGATGATGTTGTTACTTATATTGCAACTGCAGTAGCTAACCGTGCTGCTGAGGGCAACAACTTCGGTACTGTTCTCATCCCAGAGGGCTTGATCGAGTTTATCCCAGCTATCAAGAAGCTCATTGCAGAGTTGAACGAGGTTCTTACAGACCCTGCAACAGGCGAGAGCCGTGAGTTTGCCAGCGCTGAGGAGCAGATTGCATTCGTTAAGGGTGCTATCGCTAAGGACAACCTCGCTGTATTGGAGTCATTGCCAGCAGACGTAGCTCGCCAGCTTTGCCTCGACCGTGACCCTCACGGAAACGTACAGGTATCTCTCATCGAGACAGAGAAGTTGCTCTCTCGCATGGTAGCTGAGAAGTTGGCTGCTTGGAAGAAGGAGGGCAAGTACGTAGGTAAGTTCTCTGCTCAGCACCACTTCTTCGGTTACGAGGGACGTTGCGCAGCTCCTTCTAACTACGATGCTGACTACTGCTACTCACTCGGTTTCAACGCATCTCGCCTCATCGCTAACGGCAAGACTGGTTACATGTCAATCATCCAGAATACAACAGCTCCTGCTGCTGAGTGGATTGCCGGTGGTGTGCCTATCACAATGATGATGAACATCGAGCGTCGTAACGGTGCCAACAAGCCAGTTATCCGCAAGGCTCTCGTAGAGCTCGACGGTGCTCCATTCAAGTTCTTCGCTTCTAAGCGTGAGCAGTGGGCTAAGGAGACATGCTATGTTTATCCAGGTCCTATCCAGTACTGGGGTCCATCTGAGGTTTGCGATCAGACCACAAAGACTCTCCAGTTGGAGCAGGCTAAGTAATAAGAAATAAATCATATTTTTATATGTCAACAAGACGAACGGCTTCTTCACAAAAAAAGAGTACTGTGGCGAGAAGGAAGACTTCTTCCCGTCGTGGGGGCTCTCGTGGCAGAAGGCGTTCGTCTTCTGTTTTTCAGCGTTATCCCCGATGGGCTTGGTGGATTGGTGGAACGGCGGTAGTAGTGCTGTATGTTTTCCTGTTTTATCATTTCTTCGTCAGTCCTACCGGTTTCAGATGGCGTGCCCTCTATGGCGACGAGGTGTATCCCGAAGGCTACGAGATTCATGGCATTGATATCTCTCATTATCAGGGCAAGATAGACTGGGAGCAGCTCAACAATGCGATGATCAAGGGCTGTCCTGTGCGCTTTGTCATCATCAAGAGTACCGAGGGTTCCAGCCGCCTGGATGAGAATTTCCGTGAGAACTTCAATCAGGCTCGCGACTACGGATTCATCCGTGGCGTGTATCATTTCTGGAGCAATAAATCCACGGCTCGCGAACAGGCGTATTACTTCCTGGAGCAGGTACATCTTACGGATGGCGATCTTCCGCCCGTACTCGATATCGAGCATAAGCCCGACGACAAGAGTGTGGAGGATTTTCAGCGTGATGTGCTCACTTGGCTGCATATCGTAGAGGATAGGTATCATGTGAAACCTATCATCTATACCTATTACAAGTTCAAGGAGCAGTATCTCAGTGCGCCCGTCTTCGATGACTATCCTTACTGGATAGCCCATTATTATGTAGATAAGGTGCAGTACAAGGGCAAGTGGAAGTTCTGGCAGCATACGGATGCAGGAAAGCTTCCGGGCATCAAGGGCTATGTGGATTTCGATATCTACAACGGCAGCTACTACGATCTGCGCCAGCTCTGTATCGGCAGCAAGGACAAGGATAAGAAATTGTGGGATGATGATGAAGAATAAAGCTTGATTTTTCCAAAGGGGAAAGATCAAGCTTTATTTTTTTATGATGTCCGAATATTCGGGCTTTATTCTTTTTTGCTGGTTTTACGCTCCCAGTACCAGGCAGGTCCAGTTGTTATCTACCTGTCTTGTTATTTCGTGGAGTCCCAGTTCATCTGCCTTCTCCAGCAATACAGGCACATCTTCCTCGTAGAAGCCGCTCAGAATCAGCGTACCGCCCATATTCATCACGCTGCGGAAGAGTTTCATGTCTTCCAGCAGGATGTTGCGGTTGATGTTCGCCATCACTACATCGAAGACACCGCTCACGTGGTTCAGTACGCTGCTGTTTCCGAAGAGTACCTCCATGTTATCTACTCCATTCAGCACGGCATTGTGCTTGGCATTCTCCACGCTCCATTCGTCGATGTCGTAGCCCACCACATCCTTGGCACCGAGCTTCGAGGCGGTGAGTCCCAGAATGCCCGTACCCGTTCCGCAGTCTAGTATGCGCTTGGTCTTGACAGGCATTCCCAACAGCTGTGCGATGATCATACGGGTGGTTTCGTGGTTGCCGGTTCCGAAGGCCAGCTTTGCCTCGATGCCGATCTCGATGATGTCTGGACGGTTGCTGGTGTCCGGATAAAGTTCCGGATGCTTGGCATCGTAGATCACTACCTGGTCGCCCACGAAGATAGGTTCGAAGCCCTGCTCCTCCCATTCCTGGTTCCAGTCCTTGTCTTCGGCATCCTGGATGTCGTAGGTTATCTGGGTGTCCATGATAGGGAAGTCGGCGATGTAGGCATCCAGCACCTCCTTGTCGAAGAGGTCTTTCTGTACGTATGCCTCCATACCCGTTTCGGTTTCTTCAAACGATTCGAATCCAGCCTCGGCAGCACCGTCGGCGAGCAGGTCCTGGCAGGCTTGCATCAAGTCGGCCGATGTCTCGATATTGAATGTCGCTACTAAATATTTCATATCATTTTTTCTATTGATTTTCTGATCTCTTTTCTGTCGGATTCTGTCCTTTTTTTCCGTGCATTCTATCCTAAAAATGCCTACGGATGTTCAAAAAAGTTTGAAATCCTTTAAATCTTCTGCAAAATTATAAAAAAATAGGGGAAAACCTACAATTATTTAGGGAAATTCTGTAATTTTGCATCAAAATAAGTGGTATTTTTGCATAAAAAACAGAAAAGATAGGAGAAATATACAATGAAGAAAATGTATCTTCTTGCAGTCCTGATGGCAGCCGCAATGCCATTCACTTCGATGGCACAGGACGACGACCTCTACTTCAACCCGAAGAAGGAGGCGAAGGAGAAGGCTGAGAGAAAAGCTGCGTTACTGCGTGAGTACAAGGCTATGCAGGCACGCCGCGACAGTATCTATGCCCTCTTCTGGAGCGGCAGCAACCGGAATGTGGATGAGTACAACCGTGGTGGCAGATTCCTGAGCCATTACGAGAAGGTGGGTACTGATTCACTCGGTAACGATATCATTCAGTTTCATGTAGGCAAGGGGGTGGCACCCGACAGCATCTACGATGATGCTTACTTCGCCCAGAAGTATATCAACGAGGAGGAGGATTTCGGCAATACCCGCAGAATGAGCCGCTGGGATGGCTACTACGATCCTTGGTTCTATGGCTACTATGGCTATGGTCCATACTATTGGCGCTCCCGCATGTGGGGGTGGCACAATCCTTGGCGATACGGCTACTATACGGGCTGGTACGACCCATGGTTTGATCCTTGGTATGATCCATGGTATTATGGCTATGCCGGATGGTATGGCGGCTGGTACGACCCATGGTATTATGGCTGGGGTGGCTGGTATGGCCCCTGGTACTGGGGTGGTCCGATGATTGGGCATGTAAGCTATGGCGGTTTTGCCGGCGGCAAGCGCTATAACAATCCGGGACGCATCGATGCATCTCATGGATATGTGTATGGCGGGTCGCAGGGCAATAACAGTACCTATACCCGCAGAAGCGGTTCCAACCGCAGCTTCGGTCAGCGCCGTGAGAACAATGGTTTCAACAACAACTCCAACTTCGGAACGCGCAATAATTCCAGCTTCGGCAACAGCGGCAGCTTCAGTGGCGGTAGCGTAGGCGGAGGTGGCAGCTTTGGCGGCGGTCGTTCCGGTGGTGGCAGCTTTGGAGGCGGCGGACGCTCAGGCGGCGGCAGCTTCGGAGGTCGCCGATAAACGCCCTGAAGGGATTTGCCATTTGCCAGCACGCCCTGAAATACTCAGTTACTGAAGTTTCGTATGTGGTTCAAGTACGGGCTGAAGGCCCAAAAGCTCCTAGCCCAGGGCATCGCCCTGGGTTATAGTGGTTTTTATGAATACGCCCTGAAAGGGCAAAAGCTTTATAAACAATTAAAATTAGAAATAATATGAATCATTTAAAACATATACTTTTTGCCAGTGCGCTCGTGGCTTCCATGAGTGCCGCTGCGCAGGAAACCTATCAGGATACCAAGTTGGCAGCCAGCCAACTCACGGGTACCGCCCGCTATGTAGGTATGGGTGGAGCGATGGAGGCCTTGGGAGCCGACATCTCCACCATCAGCACCAACCCAGCCGGTGTGGGTCTTTTCCGCAAGAATCAGATCAGCCTCACTGCCGGCGTCATCGCCCAGAGCGGTGCAGACAACAGCATTTCCCTTGGCAATTCTACCATAGATATCAAGGGCAAGAAGAGTCATCCAACCTTCGACCAGGTAGGCATCGTCTGGTCAACGAAGATGAGAAACTCCAGTGCGCTCAATCTTGCGTTCAATTATCATAAGAGTACCGACTTCGGACAGCTCCTCAACGCTGCCAATTCTCTCACGAAGGCTTCGCAGAACAAGTTGACTGCTGCCAAGAACGCAGAGGGTGTGGATGGATGGAGTGCCGTAGATGCAAACTTTGGCGGTTACAAGGATAATGCAGGCAAGTATCAGAATGGTCTGCTCAACCTCACTTCTGATGGCTACTTGTCTTACGCCGAAGCCAACTCTTATCTCTTCGGACAATATCAGCATGGCTACATTGGCAGCTACGATTTCAACATCAGCGGTTCTATCGGCAATAGAGTATGGCTCGGTCTTACCATCGGCTTGCATGATGTTCATTACAACAGTAATTCCCTCTATGCAGAGAATCTAGTGGATGGCAACTTCAGCGATTCCTACGAGCAGATCAAGATTACGGGTACTGGATATGACGTGAAGGCTGGTATCATCTTCCGTCCGGTAGAGGAGTCTCCTTTCCGCATCGGTGCCTACGTCAATTCTCCGGTGTTCTACGATCTCTCGCTCAGCGCAGCCCACGATCTGAGTATGTATGGCGGTGAAGCACCAGCTACTTTCCAGGATAAGGATGCAGCTGGCAATATCGTCAATGTGCCTTGCTATACAAAGGGTGATAAGGGACAGACTGTGGATTACGACTTCCGCTTGAACACTCCTTGGAAGGTGGGTGTCAGCATGGGTCATACCGTGGGCAACTATCTTGCCCTGGGTGCTACCTACGAGTATGCCTGGTACGACCACATGGACAACCGCGTGAAGGATGGCGGTTACTACGATTACTACTGGGGTGATTATTACGAGTCAAGCAGCAGCGATGATGCGATGAATGCAGATACCCGTGCCAACCTGAAGGGTGTAAGCACCTTGAAGGTGGGAGCTGAAATCAAGCCAACCTCTATGCTTTCTCTCCGTTTCGGTTACAACTATGTATCGCCGATGTTCAGAGAGAATGCCTATCGTGATCAGTCGATTGGCAGCAATGGTGTAGATATCGCTACTTCTACCGATTATACCAACTGGAAGGCGATGAATCGCTTTACCTGCGGTGTGGGTTTCAACTACGAGAACTTGAATATTGATGTAGCTTATCAGTATGCTACCCAGAAGGGTGATTTCTATCCGTTTATGAGCTATGTGAATAAGGATGATGCTACATTGGACAATCTCCCTACTTCATGCAAGGTAGATAACAATCGCCATCAGCTCCTGCTTACGGTAGGTTACAAGTTTTAATTAGGCCGAAGGTTTAAAGAATGCAAAAAACAGAGCTTTCTTCGTTTTTTTTAGTAAAAAAAGGCTAGAAAATTTGGTCGTTTCGCAGAAAAGTTCTATCTTTGCAGATATAAAAAAGAAGGATTATAAAAATATACTTAAGGAAAATCTCCCTAAAGTGATAGGGAATAAAGATATTAGTTTTTTTAGTGGTTAATTTAGTTTTAGTAAGTATGTGGTAGGATCTGTTGTGAAACAGATCCTATTTTTTTTGCATACCTAAGGCTTCACATCCTGTATAACGAATAAAGAGGGTGCGTCATGGACTTATGACACACTCTCTGTAATTGATAAAGTCTTCTCAAAAACTAATCACATGCAGCTTTCGTTCTGCTTTCGTTCTGCTTCCTTGCAGCTTACACGCAGCTTGAAACGCCAAGCGAAGTGGCTATTGCGGTGAGAATGCTAATCGCAATCTGAATCACCATTTTCCAGGTATCCTTCTTCATTGTCTTTTAGTGTTTAATGTTTAGTGTTTAATGTTTAATTCCGTTAGGCGTTCCGGCGGATTTGCATCCGTTAGTCGTTCCGACGGATTTGTAATCCGCCGTTAAAAAACGTCCTAACCTCTTTTAGCTTTGCGGATTTGCAATCCGCATCAAGCAAGATTTAAAAATTTACATTGTCGCCGCCGCCGTCTTCACCTCCGGTATTGCCGCCGCTGGTACCCTGGTCACCGGTGCTTCCACTGCCTTCAGTTCCGGTAGTTCCACTGTCGCCAGCATTGCTGCCTCCGCCCTGCGTTCCTCCGCCCTGCGTTCCACCGCCAGTGGTTCCGTCTCCATCGCCGCCTCCGTCAGGAGTTTCTGGAACGTTGAGGTCCACGCTGGTCTTGCCCTCCCTGATTGCCTTGATCACGGCTGCCTGGGCGCTGCGGCTAGCCACGAGGTTGAATTCTGCGTCGTCGAGCAGGTTCTTGAACTGCTGTCCAGGCTCCCACTGAACCTTCACGTTGGTGATGTTCTGCGCCGTAAACTTGTCGGCAGTCTCTGCGCCCTTGGAGCTGAGCAGGAGAGAGAAGTCGCCCAGATCACCCAGTCGGATCTTCTTGCCCTCGAGCAGCATCTCTCTCATGCAGTCCACTGCCATGTAGAGGATGGCGCTGATGTCAGCTCTTGAATACACACTGCCGTGAGAAGTGATGTGCTTGGCAAACTTCTCGATGGTCATCACATCGGTGTACTGCGAGATGGCGAACGCATTCTGCTTCTCGGTCTTCACCAGGTCGGTGTCCTTCTTGTCCGGCTCCTTGCCGTCCTTCTTAGCCTGGTTGATACGTGACTTAGCCTGGTTGATCTCAAGGAGATTTGCGTTCACGCTGCGCATTACGATACTGTAGTTAATCATACTCTGTACTGTGTTTAAAAGTTCTTAGAAATCGCAACTACCCGGAAGCCCCGTTTTCTGCCCCGATTCTGGGTCTTCATAGATGACCGGCGCCTGCCATCATTTAAGCCCCGCCCCGGTCTTCATAGATGACCGGTTTTCGGCACGATAGGCTGTTCCTTCGATTGCTGGTGCAAAGATACGAAGAATTTCTGTATCTACCAAATTTTTGCCTGTGATAAGGGTCGATTTTCAGCAAAACACTTACGATTTGAAACTTCGTTAAAAATCGGACTCTATTTCTTATGGGGCGCATCTCTATGTTTTTGCGGTATAGAAAACTATATTTTGCGGTATAAATCAGCATATTACGAAGTAATACCCGATTATAGGGAAACGTATTCAGTATTCAGTATTCAGTTTTTTTCGCTCTTGTTACCATCCTCTGTATAGATAGTATATTATATATATATAAATATATATATATAATATAAAATAATTACTTATAATTTGTAACCACAGGAAGGGTAACTATCCCGAAAAAAACTGAATACTGAATACTGAACACCCTTTAGGCACTAATTAGTTTACTCCGCAAGGGGTATTCCATTCGGGATGTGGCAAAAGTTAAGTGGAAGGGGCGTGAGTACGGTGCAACGAGTTAAGCGATTAAAAATACACAATCATAGCAATAAAACTATTAATTTTACGTTCTTTTCAAAGAAAGGGGTTGTGCAATAGTGGCTTAAAGGCTAAAAGCACTACCTTTGAATGCTGTTAAATATGGTAATGTTCAAAGTCACAATTTGTGATTTTGGAAAAATGAATATAAATATGACAGATAAAATAGAAAAAAGGAGACAACCTTTGCAGTGCCGTACAATGGCGAGGACAACAACGATTATGTCGATGGCAAGGGCTTCTGCTGCAATGACGGCAGCTTGGAGGCTGCGCAGGCACGAGCTTTGTCGAGAGCTGCAAAGAATAACTTCCAAGAAAGCGACGCATACGAGAAGATGCAGTTCTACTACCATCCAGACCATTTGGGTAGCAGTAGTTACATCACCAACTCTATAAATCCCATACATTTCGCTCGATTTAAGAAAAAATAATATAACTTTGAACAAAATTTCCCATCTAAATGAAGATATCATCCATATTAAAACAGAAGCGGACATGGAGCATCATGCTTTTCTATGTTCTGGCGGTATTAATAAGAGTCGTCTCAACCCGCTTTGAGACCATAGACCCATCCCACGTCAAATTGTGGGATTTCGTAGGTGGCTTGAGTCCACTCATAGGCGCGATTGTCGTTATCTTGGCGCTTCGAAGAAAAATGAAGACATCTCTTTTTGGTACATCGGTCACCAAGAGCATCCTCACATTGGCGGTGCCTTTTGTTCTATTTGGCATTGTTGATTACAAGGAGATTGGACTCTGTTTGTGGTTATTGTTTGTATATCTGCTCTATGCCTTCTTCGAAGAGGTGGGCTGGCGTGGATACCTTTATAGCGAACTAATTGGCTGCAAAATCATTCACCGACTGCTGCTCACCACTTTGCTTTGGTTCTTTTGGCATTGCAGAGCATGGCAAATAGGGGATGTGGGCTTCTTTGCCTTGTTGTTCCTTGCTTCTTTTGGTCTTGACAAGCTTATCCGTGATACGCATTCTCTTATACTGGTGGCCTGCTTCCATGGTCTGTTCAATTTTTATTTCAAATGCCTCTCCGACCCAAGCCATTGGTCGTCAATCGTTTGTCTCGTCATCACCATCATGCTGTGGCTCTACATTTGGTATGGGCCAAAAGTCAAGATTTGCTGAAGATAATGTAATGCTTGGGACAAAAAGAAAGGAATACTTTATGATTACAAGAATCATATATCATATGCGCAAGGAGATGATAGTGGAAATACGCTTGAATTATATAGTATTAAGGCGCATCGCCAGTAAACGTCCTTTGTTATTTGATCCAAAAATAACTTTTTTCAAAACTTTCTCCCGAAATCCTTGGCAGTTTCAAAAAGAAATCGTAACTTTGTGGGGTAGATTTTAAAACAGATGGATATGAAGTACTTAGATCCTAAGGCAGACCTCACGTTCAAGAAGATATTCGGCAATCATCCCGCAAGACTGATCAGTCTTCTGAATGCCCTCCTGCCACTCAGCGAAGAGGAGCAGATACACGAGATAAAGTATCTGCCAACAGAACTTGTGCCCCAGCTCGAAGGGGGCAAGAATACCATAGTGGATGTACTCTGCACCGACGTCAGAGGCAGGAAGTTCTGCGTGGAGATGCAGATGGAATGGTCTGATGCCTTCCAGCAGCGAGTACTGTTCAATGCATCCAAGCTCTATGTGAGTCAGGCTAAAAAGGGAGGAAAATACAGCGAACTCCAACCCGTGTATTCTCTCAACCTGATAAATGACATCTTTGCGCATGATACTCCGGATTTCATCCACAACTACCGCATCGTGCACGATAAGGACAGCAATAAGGTCATTGAAGGCTTGCATTTCACCTTCATAGAACTTCCCAAGTTCACACCTCATTCCATCGCCGACAAGCGCATGATGGTGCTGTGGCTCCGTTTCCTGACGGAAATCAATTCCAATACGAAGGAAGTACCAGCCGACCTGCTTAATGACCCGGAGATAGGAAAAGCCGTAGAAGAACTGGAGATTTCCGGTTTCACAGATGCCGAACTCTGGGCCTACGACAAGTTCTGGGATTCCGTAAGCGTTGAAAGAACCCTCATTGATGACAGCTACCAGAAAGGCATAGAGAAAGGCATAGAGAAAGGCATAGAGAAAGGCATGAACCAGCGAAGCCTTGAGATTGCCAGAAAGATGCTGACACAGGGTATGGATGAAGCAATGGTCATGGATATGACGGGGTTGACGGCAGAGGAAATCAAGCAGATGAAACTCTAGGCTTGCCATACTGTATGAGATGAAAGAAAAATATAAGTGTGATTTCCTGCCTCACTATGAGTTAGCGAACTCATTTTGGGGCTAATTACTAATCTATAAAATAAATACTGATAAAAGAAAATAGTATCTGATAAAATCGGAGACCAACTGTCCCCTAAGGGTGTATTCCCTTATAGCACTCCTGGCATTTGCTTGTACCTGCAAAATTGTTAGCGCAAACAAATTCTGACGTCCTCTACTAAGGAATGAGCGACAAAGAACTTAATTTACTAACCATCATCAATTTAGAATTATGGGTAGATTTATCATCAAGCTCGTGCGCTTGATACTGAAGTATGGGCGATTCAGCCTTGTTTGCGTGGTCATTCAATTGAATGGCAACAGCAAGTATATTGAGTATATGAACAACGATTTTAAGGAGGAGAAGCCATGCTTGGAGAAGGAAGAACTATAAACGTAACGGGCAATGCCTGTTATATAGAGCATGTGGAGAATTGCTATGTGAATGGTATCGCCAAGAAGAAGAACGATGACGATCCTGCGGCACGAATGTCGGATGAACTGAAGGGAGAGAGGGGACTGGCAGTCTTGAAGAATCTGCAGAAACATGGGCTGCTCGATGAGGACTTCTACCCTATGGGGCTGTCCAACTCTGAGTCTGCGATCCTTGCCTATCAGATAGCCATAACGCTGGGTATCAATGAGATGTGGAAAGTATTCTCTGATCTCTGGAATATTACTCCCAATGCCCTGAGAGCTGCTTATAATAGAGGAATGGAGCAGAAGAAGACAATGAAATTCCTGGATGAAATAACCCCTTTGCTGAACGATAGTACTAGTACGCGTACATAGTACGTACTAGGTAAATATAAAAAAATCACCGTATCTTTGCACCCGTAATCAGACAAGTAAAGTCTGGTTGCGGGCGTTTTTTGTTTATAGGAATCCGGTACCGTTTCTGAAACTGAAATCTGGCGAATATCTCGCAGCCCAACCCTTTAATATGATATATTGATATGGCAGAAAATGCTTATGTGTTTTATCATCCGCAGTATGGCGGATTGAGAGTGGTGAACATCGACGGAGGGTTGTTCTTTTGCCTCGAGGACCTGGTTGCCATCACTGATATCGGCAGAGATACATTGTTCCCGGTATTAGCCGACACGGAGGGGAAAGTGGTAGAAATGTGTGTGGAAGTGCATACAAAAAAGGTGCCGAAGGATTTTACACATCGTTTGTTTTTCGGTGAATTCTTTGGCAATGCTGACAAGGTGGTGCAAAAAAGTAGAATAGCTTGGAGAAATATGATATTCGTAGATTCTCAGGTGGTGAGAGATATGACGATAGGCTGTTCGAAAGATCCGGAGCGTAAGTTGTTTTACAAGTGGGTCAAGGATTATATCCAGCCTGTGATGGAGGACGAGGATAGATGTTGGCGTCATGAATGTGTCATGATGAAAAGAATCTGTTATGACCCTCTAGAAAAGCCGATTGACATCCGATATGCTGCCGACGGCCTGTATATCAACGATATGAGAATCAACTGACATTATTCATCTTATAAACAAGAGATTACAATCATGAAACAAGCAGCAAAGAAGCAGCTCCTCAACGCCCAGAAGGTGGACGGAGCCATCATCAGTGAGGAAAACGGTACCATCGCCTTCCGCAAGGCGCCATGGAACGATACCGAGGTTATCTGCGAACAGCCTAAGGTGATACCGGGCAGAATGGTATGCTCTGGCGAGAAGGGAGGCGACGAGTTCGACTTCAAGCCTTACGAGCATACGGGCGAGAAGATCTTCGAGGAGATCTTCAAGACCAACCACGCCGTGGTGCGCACCACCAAGCGCACGGTGCAGGTGAACTATACCTTCAGCCGAGACCTGGACAAGCAGGACATGCTGCGCTACCTCAAGGCAGAGCACAAGGAGCTGATTGCCGGATTCAAGGAGGCAGACATCAAGGGGTAATGTATCATTCAACATTTAAAAAAAATGGAACATATTATAGCATATAATCCGTACAAGAATGGCAATAAGGGGAGCGTAAGCTCCCAGCCACTCTCGGTCTACGACAAGACCATCGCTTATCCCTGGATGGCAGACCTGGTAGCTGCCATCCGTGGGGGTAACGATGAACTGAAGAAGCAGCTGCCTTTCCGCTGCGCACACTACTACCAGTTCCGAGACAACAGACGCTCGCAGAAGAATGCCGTGGCCGAAAGCTTCCTCTTCCAGACCACCATCGACGTGGACGACAAGGAATATGTAGATAAGGCGATAGAGAAGGCACGTGAGCTGAACTGCAGCGACACCATCTGGAAGGGTGCCCTGCTGCACCTGGAGTACTCTGCCCGCAAGAAGCTGCACATCGACATCCGCATGCCCATCGGCATGACTATCGAGGAGACGCAGCGAGCCTATTGCGAGGCGCTGGGCGTGCCCTACGACGAGAGCTGCATCACGCCTGAGCGCATGCTCTTCATCACCGACAAGGAGTCGGAAATCTATCGATCGCCCCATTGGTACGAGGTGCTGCCGCAGGAAGAGCTGAAGAAGCGCAGACAAGCCTACCTGGACCGTGGGCTTACCATCGACGGAAGAGGTGTGGCTGTTTCTTCTGGCCCTGCTATTCAGCCTGCCCAACCTTGTGATAGCAATACTGCTCATGCTGCTCATCTCAGCCCTGCTGGAACTCCTCAGGAGGCTGTCGCTGTGGCAACCGGCAAGAACCTCGCAGCCTTCGACCTCTTCCGCAATGCGGCTGGCCTGAAGGACGTAGATATCAACACCCAAGGCTCGCGCCACTCATCGCTCCTGGCAATCATGAGCGCAGGCGCATCGAGAGTGATGCCCGAAGAGGAACTGAAGGCGGTGGTGGCGCAGAAGATGCCTGCCTTCTCGCAGGAGCGTGACTGCCAGCAGCTCATCCACGACTTCTATGCGAAATATGGCGACAGTTCGAAGCCGATGTCACAAGCCGTGATCCGCATCAATGCCCAGGCTGAGAAGTCCTCCCAGAAGGATGCCGTATCGTTCAAAACCATGAGTTCCGAGGACGGCACGGATTCCAATGCGGAAGATGATAAAATCGCCCCGCCTCCGATGCCCGAACATCTCCCAAAACTCGTGGAGCTGCTGCTATCGAAGACCCCGGACATCTATAAGCCTGCCGTGGCACACGCCATCTTCCCGCCACTTGCCACACACCTCTGCAAGACCACCTTCAAGTATATTGACAACGTGGAGCACGAGGCTACCCTGATGTGCTGTCTGCTGGCGGGTACGGGCGCAGGCAAGAACTGTGTGCAGATGCCTATCAACATGATTATGGAGGACATCAGACAGCGCGACCGTGAGAACCTGCAACGGGAGAAGGAATGGAAAGAGGAGGTGACACGCAAGGGTGCCAACAAGGATAAGCGCAAGCGCCCGGAAAACCTCATCATCCAGGAGATAGACGCCGATATGACCAATCCGGCATTCGTGATGCGTACGGCTGAGGCTCAGGGACATTTCCTCTATACATCGCTCAACGAGATAGACCAGTTCGACGCCCTCAAGGGGCAGGGCAACCAGCAGTTCAAGATCATGTGCCTTGCCTTTGATCCGGGAAACTCATACGGCCAGACCCGCGTGGGCACATCGAGTATCACTGAGCGCATCACCATCCGGTTCAACTGGAATGCATCGACCACCGTCCAGCTGGGGCAGCGATATTTCTCGAAGGTGCTTACCGACGGACCTATCAGCCGCATCAACTTCTGTACCATCCCGGAGCGGGAAATCGGTGCCGAAATGCCAGTATACGGCGAATACGACGATGCCTTCAGAGAGGCGCTCAGACCGTACATAGAGAATCTGTGCAAGGCGTCGGGTAGGATAGACTGCGCTGAGGCTTTCGCCCTGGCAGAAAAGTTGAAGGAGGAGAACGCTGACTTTTCGCGCATGTCGCAAAACAGAGTGTTCGAGAATCTTTCCTTCCGTGGCAACGTGATTGCCTTCCTCAAGGCTTGTGTGCTATACGTGGCAAACGGCTGCAAATGGGAACCCGAAATAGAAGAGTTCATCAGATGGAGCGAGAGCTACGACCTGTGGTGCAAGATGATTTTCTTTGGTGCAGGCATAGCCAAGGCTAATGAGGTGGGAGAGAAATCGAGCAAGCGAGGACCAGCCAACCTGCTGCAGCAATTGCCTGACACCTTCACCTATGCGCAGGCTGAGATGGTGCGTCAGCAGAACGAGTTCGGCAAGAAGGGTACGGCGATGATGCTGAGAAACTGGGTGAACCGCCATTACATCGAGAAGATTCCTCCGAAGGGAGCAAATGCCGACGGAGCTGACGGAAAGCAAGGCGGAAAGGTATTCAGTATTCAGTTATTCAGTTTTAAGAAGCTATTATATCGTTCCGACGGACTCGACCTGAGAGGTTTCAACGTTTAACAGTTTAAAAAACTTAACACTTAATATTCATACAAAATGGAAATAGTATTGAAGCGTATAGCTAAAAAAGGAACTTATACCATAGGCAGACTCTATCTGCTGACCGATGCAAGCGTAAGTCGTAACTCGCTGCCTGGTAAGAAGATAGACGACAAGAGAAGATTGGTTCATACCTTTGACAGCCAGCTGCTGTCCAAGGATACATATCTCTGCGATACCATGGAGCCTACATGGCGCAATCTGTTGGGCATCAAGCTAAAGCCAGAGGAAGTGGATGCCCGCTATAGCCGCAAGAGCGGCGTGAAGGCACGTAAGGTACTTGGCCATACTGCCATTCCTGAGGGATCATATCCCGTGGTCATATCGTATTCGCCAAGATTCAAGCGTTGGCTGCCATTGCTGCTGGGCGTGCCGAATTTCGAGGGCATCCGCATCCATGCAGGCAATTATCCTGACGACACGCAAGGCTGCATCCTCGTGGGGGAGAACAAGCTTGAGGGCATGATGGTGGACTCTCGCATCTGGCTGCAGCGACTCATCAACGCCATGATAGCGGCTCGCGACCGAGACGAAAGTATCTGGATTACCATCCTATAGATAGAGAGTGTGGCATAACTTTTACCATAAAAAAAAGATGAGGGTGTGTCATAAGTCTGTGACGCACCCTTTTTTTGTGTGTTTCTGTATAT
>ERZ1026886.415-NODE-415-length-22731-cov-13.021785_pt1 | contig 22731 bp, 19 predicted proteins | sample MGYA00380173_ERZ1026886 | MGnify/ENA primary metagenome ERZ1026886 (study PRJEB33269, sample SAMEA4719809) | human gut metagenome | biome: human-associated habitat; feature: organic feature; material: feces | place: Cameroon | collected 2013-10 ... | reverse complement strand
CATGGACGTAGGCGACCCTTCAAACTTTGCCCGCATCTACGACCTCTACAAGGGCGATCACGATGCCATCGCAGCCTACATCGGTGGTGCTACATACAAGGACGAGCAGATTGCCGAGACCATGAAGCAGTGCTACAACGAAACCAAGTATGTACTTGACCCTCACGGAGCTTGCGGTTATCGCGCCCTGAAGGAGCAATTGAAGTCAGGCGAGGTTGGCGTCTTCCTGGAGACCGCTCATCCAGCCAAGTTCAAGGAGAAGGTAGACAGCATCCTGGAGAGCGACATCGAGATTCCAGCCCGTCTTGCAGAATTCATGAAGGGCGAGAAGAAGAGCATCCAGATGACCAAGGACTTCGATGCCTTCAAGAACTTCCTGATGAACGAATAGGTTTTCAGAGCTGTAGTTCTTCAGAGCAAGAAGAACCAATAGTTTTTTAGACAAATCAGAAAAAATGAAGAAAATAATCATGGGCATTGCCCTATTATCCAGTACCTTTTTGGCAGCACAGGCACAGTGCTGCCAGAAAGGTTTTTGCCATTCTGAGCAGGCTTCCGGCAAGGACTGCTGCGCTCAGGAAGGCCTTTACACTACATCCTATGCCGACAACCCCAAGTTGGTGAAGAAGGCAGAGAAATGGGCCAAGAAGGGAGCCTGGCGAAACGGATTCACCAAGGCAAACCCTCACGCCAGTGTCAACCTGGTAGACTTCTACCAGCAGTATCAGAAGAATCCCAAGCAGTGGAAGGCGCTCTTCGAATACATCGCCAAGACCGATCTCCTGACGATTCCAAAGGGCAAGCATCAGATTCCGGGCTCTGACCTCACCGTCAGCGTAGAAGACAGCGAGAACGGACCGCTGGAGAAGCGACAGAGCGAGAGCCACTACAAGCACATCGACTTCCAGTATGTCGTGAAGGGCGTGGAACGGTTCGGCATCATCGACCACCTTACCAGCAAGCCCAACTGCAAGTATCGTCCGGACGTGATTCATTATGATTACGACAAGTCGAAGGCTCGTTTCTACGACAGCAATCCCAACGAGTTCTTCATCTTCTTCCCCAACGATTGGCACATTGCCAAGATCAACAACGATTCCAACGACCAGTCTATTCGTGTAATCGTAATAAAGGTAGATTACGTAGAGTAAAGAAATCATTAACGAGATAAAAATTATGAAGATTGTCATATTAGACGGCTATGCCGCAAACCCAGGAGATTTGGATTATCATCTTCTGGAGCAGCTGGGCGAGGTAGTAGTCTACCCTCGCACATCAGACGCCGAGAAAGTGGAACGTGCCAAGGATGCCGACATCATCCTCCTGAACAAGGTGCAGATGGATGCAGAAACGCTGGCACAGCTCCCCAACCTGAAATATATCGGCATTCAGGCTACGGGCTTCAACGTGGTAGACATCAAGGCTGCCAAGAAGCAGGGCATCATCGTGACCAACATTCCTGCCTACAGCACGGACAGTGTGGCTCAGATGACCTTTGCCCTCATCCTTGCCGTAACCAACCGTGTAGAGCATTATGCTCAGGAGAACCGCAACGAGCGCTGGGCATACAACAAGGATTTCTGCTATTGGGACACCCCATTGATGGAGCTTGCCGGCAAGACCCTGGGCATCATGGGCTTGGGCAATATCGGCATGAAGGTAGCCTGCATCGCCCGCCAGTTTGGCATGAACATCTGTGCCTTCACCAGCAAGAGTGCCAGCTCATTGCCTGAGTGGATTCAGAAGGTGAGCAAGGAGGGATTGCTTGCCACGAGCGACATCCTTTCTCTTCATTGTCCGCTGAATGACGACACCTATCATTTCATCAATGCCGAGAGTCTGGAGAAGATGAAGGATACCGCCATCCTGGTGAACACGGGTCGTGGTCCGCTGGTAGATGAGGAAGCCGTAGCCGCCGCTCTTCACGATGGCAGTCTTGCTGCCTACTGTGCAGACGTGATGACCGAGGAGCCACCATCAAAGGACAATCCTCTCTGGAACGAGCCTAATGCCTACCTCACCCCTCACATTGCTTGGGCCACCTACGAGGCTCGCAAGCGCCTGAACAAGCAGGTAGCCGCCAACGTCAAGGCATTCCTCGAAGGCAATCCGATTAATGTGGTGAATAAGTAAGATGCTATATCTCAGAAGAGAATAAAGAAATAGAGCGCCAAAAAACATGCAAGAAAAAAGGGACGGTAACTACCAGAACAATGAGTTACCGCCCCTTTTCTTGTATATTTCTTCTCTACTCTTTTCCAAACAAACGATCGTAATCGCTTGCAAAGTTCTTATAAGCATCCATCATTTCTTCCTTTATCAGCGTATAGACGTTGCTGCCATCTCCATACCATTCCATAGGCGGATACCATTCGATGTCATTACGCTTCTTGGCCAGCTTCATCACGCAGCCTTTAACCAAATCAGCCGGGAAGCCGACATCAGACATACTGGTCATTATACCCTGGGTAGTAATTCTGATGGAAGGATCTTCGCCAGGCACCCATCCTTTACGCAAAGAGAATGTTTCCAGATTACCACATGTAAACTCACCGGTGGCATCGTTTACATCCAGCATTTCTATACGATAACGGCGTGGAATGGCAACAGGAGCCGTATAACCTTCTACCTTTAAAACTGTATTCAGATAGAGCTGCAACAAACCTCCTGTCGTACAGCGCAGATCATGATAAGCGATGGAACCGCCATTCAGTACCAGATATTTTTTGCCTTTGGCAGCATCATTCTGTACACCCATGATTCTAAGAGGCTGACAGAAGACATAAGTACTCAGCGTCTTGGAAGTTATTTTCACCCTAGGGTTAAGCATCAACACCATATATCCATAGGTTTTATCGCCATAAGGCGTAGCCACATCCTTGTTCTTGCTCATCAATGCGTATACATTGACCGCTACCTTCTGATTGTCTTTCAGAACATCAAGAGATACTTTTCCCTGATAAGCATTCGTAGGCGTTTCAGACAACGTATCTTTAGGCAGGAAGAATGCATAGGCTGTCAGATTATCAGTCACCGTAAAAGGTTCAGTACCAACCTCCTTCTCGCCTACCATGACACTCGATAATTTCCAGCCATCGTTGGCATTTGCCTTGACAGAAACCTTGTCGCCATAATGAAGAACCGGCTTACCCTCTACCTTTGCCGTACCTACCATCTTAGGTATGCATTCCACATTCACTTTGTAGGTAGCATTCATTATCTTCTTAGGTCCCAATGGTTTAGCATTGCATGCTTCAAGTGCCGACATTCCATTCTGTCCCATAGCTTTCTGTTCGAAAGAAATGTCTCTTGGCAAAACATCCCAATCACTCTTTTCCAGATCTTCCTTAGAGAAAAGCCATGCTATCTCTCCATTTCCCTTAACCAGAGCCAACATTTGCTTTCCATTGATTTCTATGTTGCTGGCAATGCAATATCCGTCTTTCGAGAATTGGGAGAAACTGCCAAAGCGATTGTTACTAAAGGCATTTTCCATCGCTTTGAACATGAGCGAACCCTTCGAATCGATAACACTAGAAAAGGTATTGATGGAATAAAGACCAGAAGGCTCGAAAGGTTTGGTACGCATTATATTTTCATCCAAAATACAATGACCACCATTTGAATCAAAGGTGCGATAATATGCCAGAGGTCTGAACTTAGTATCTACCACGGCAACGATAGTATGTGCCTGCTTGAGGATCAGCATCGCATGTCCCTTATAAAAGGTGGTACCGCCCCTTACGGTAGCAAGCTTCCTACCACTCAAGTCATAATAGTTCACCTTATTATTATCATTGTCATAAACATAATAAATACCATTGCTCACATCTCCGATACCATAGGTATAGGCAGCATCTTCGGTACATTCAAAGCCCTCTACAGTTCTTATCACCTTTCCCGTCTTGTCGATGAGCTGGGCTGTATAAGAAATGTTGAACATCTCGCCATTGCCTTTGAATACCCAGGCATAGCCCTCGCTAAAATCGCGCACCTTATCCCATACAGCTGGTTTCACCACCCGGTTTTGGGCATCCATGAATCCCCATTTCTGATCAGTTGTACAAAATGCTCTCATACCACAGCTTAGCGAACGCATATCAGAACGATAGTTACCATAAAGTTTGGCTGGCGATGGCACCTGCCTACCTTGCGTATCCATGTAAAAGGTAGTCAATGTCCTGGACCCTTGCATTTTCTTTACGATGGCCAAACCATCTACAAAAGGAGTCTGAGGCTCCCAGTCAGGACTTAGATTTCTTACACTACCGTCTTGATAGAGAATGGAATAATACTCTCTTCCGGCACTGTTTTTGGTAGCTGACATTGCCAGTAGGGCACCATTGTCAAACTGCATCGGATTATCGTATGCCTTACCCTCAAACGCTTTCCATTGTGGACCGAAGATGCATCGGCCATCCACGCTCCACACAGTAATATTATCACCACATTTCACACAAAACATACCCTCGCTCACATTAAAGACAGATTTGCGATAGGTATCTCTTATCTTCATCCAACGTGTGTTGGAAGTAAGGAATGGGGTTGTGCTCACCACCTCTCCCGAATTTTGAGTTGCCGGTGGATTGAGCGTTTTCCACAAGTCGGCATCCGTAAGAGGCTGCTGTGCTCTTACTGCCAACGAAAGATTGCTCAAAAAGGCAATCAGCAAGATTGTTAACTGATGTTTCATAAGTCTTATTTTTTAAATGATGATAGCATTCTCAAACGAGATCGTTTTTAGATACCCAGGTTGTTAATCTATTCTAAAATACATACTTGAGAGATAGTATAATCCTCAAATCTGCCCCAAATATACAAAAACTTTATGAAACCACAATGTTTTTTAGCTAAATTCTTTTTATTTTATGTTTTTTTTCTGTTTTTCCTTACTGAGTCCTATTTTATCTCCATCATCAAGGCATTCCTCGAAGGCAATCCGATTAATGTGGTGAATAAGTAAAGATAATTCGTTTAAGTAGCAGAAAACAGCCAACTTTCAATTGGGATATTGAAGGTTGGCTGTCTTCTTATAGTTTTCTTCTGAACTGCCTAGTCAGGTACTTGGGATTTCGTCTCATATCCCATAAGTCAACAAGAATAATTCTATCGTATTCCGCATCATACCGATAGATGATTTTCCAATTTTTCATGATGATGGCACTACGGTATGGGCGTAAAATGGCTTAGATGGTTTTATATAAGCCATAAACCTTTAGCTTTAAGGTGGTCTATCATATCCTCTTCATCAATGAGTCCATTTTTCTCTATGTCAGCTTCTATGGCTTCTATACGAGCTATGGCTTCTTCTTCGTTGACAGGTCCCCATCCTGCTGGTATTCTATTCCAATCAATATCATCATCGAAGTTATCTTCGGTGAACTTTTCTTCAGGAAGTACAACTGCCGTATTTCCATGATAGGCTGGCGTTGGCTCTTCAGCAAAAGCATCGCCATGGTCTTCCGGTAAATGATATTTTTTCTCTTTCATACCTCTATCTGTTTAAAATTGTGACTAAGCAGCTTATCTTTTGCAAAGATAAAAAAAATAATTCAAATATCCAAGAAACTCTTGAAAAAATTGATTTTGCCGTCCGCCTTTTCTTGCCTTTTCCCTATCTCCTCTTCAGCAGGACATAGATGATGACGGGGGCACCGAACAATGGGGTGACGGCATTCAGGGGGATGATGCCACCGCCCGAAGGGAGGGTGCAGAAGAGATTGCAGAGAAGGGCAAGGACTGAACCCAACAGCATCGTGACGGGCAACAGCCGGCGATGATTCTCCGTACCGATGAGGAGACGGGCGATGTGGGGAGTGGCCAGACCGATGAAGGCAATGGGACCGCAGAAGGCGGTAACCACTGCCGTGAGAAAGCCCGTGATGAGGAGCAGGATGATGCGCAGACGCCTGATGTTGAAACCCAGATTGCCGGCATACTGATCGCCTAACAGCATGGCATTCAATGGCTTGACGAGAAGCAGGGAGGAGATGAGGGCGATGAGGGCAAGCGGAATGAACCATAACACCTGCGCAGCCGAAACATTGCCAAAGCTTCCCATGCCCCAGACCATATACGATTTCACGCCCTCTGCCGTGCTGAAGAAATTGAGCAGTGAGATGGCGCTGCTAGCCAGATAGCCCACCATCAGACCGATGATGAGCAGCACCGTATGACTGCGCACGATGGCAGAAAAGAAGGTGATAACAGCCATTACGAGCATCGCTCCCACGAAGGCTGCGATGAGAATGGCGAGAAAACCACCGATGGCATAGTTGCCGGCATCGCCCACGAAATCGCCCAGGGCGATGTTGCCGCCAAAGGCAAGCATCACGATGGCAACAGCCAGTCCGGCTCCGCTGCTGATACCGAAGACATCAGGACCAGCCAGGGGGTTGCGGAAGGCAGTTTGCAGCAGCAAGCCGCTCGTGGCGAGGGCTGCGCCCGAAAGGAGGGCGGTAATAGCCGCAGGCAAGCGCGATTCCATTACGATATAGCGGAAGCTGTCAGCTTCATCTCCCTGATTTCCAGCGAGTATAGCCACCACGTCCTGCCACGGAATGCTTACGCTACCCCATGCCAGGTTGGCAAAAAACAGTATGATAATGGCGATAGCCCCTAAAACGATGGTTTTCATTCACTAAAACTATTTCTTGTAAAATCTCTGATTAAAGCCCTATTTCTTATAGAATTTCAATTTGCCGAACCGCTCGCCATGAGCCAGGATGATGAACTCTCTGAGCAGCAGCTCGGGATGGAAGCTCGTAAGCTCGAAATAAGGTACCGTGGAGGTATCTACCTGATAGATATTGCCCCGGTTGAAGGCGGCAAGAGCCTTGTAACCGTCATACTCCTGCAGCAGCTGAACCTGCGACAAAGGAGCACCTCCGAAGTATTTGAATGCCCATACATCCACCTGGCTTCCCTTCGCCAGAATCTGCTCCGGACTCATCGGCAGACTTCCGCTGTGCTGATCATCCGAGAAGATATAACGGGCGTTGGCATCCTTCAGGAGAATGCCGATAGTGCTCTGTCCACCAGGCACATACCATACATTGCCCGTTTTTCTTTCGGTCAATATCGAAAGTCCCTTAGGCAGCTTTCCAGCCTCAGCCTTCAACTTCAGATATTCCTTCTCTATCTGAGCAAAAAGAGAATCAGCCCTTAATTCGCAAGATGCAGAAAGAGTAGCCTCTGATGCTTTTCCGGCAGCAGTCATTGAGGCTTCTACAGCAGCAGTAGTTGAAATATTCTTGTCTTTTCCAAAGAGCATGCCATAGAATCTCATCCATTCCGCCCTTCCCAGTGGCGAAGACTCCATATAGTCAGCAGCTTCGATGATGGGGATATGCAGCTTGTCGAGCTTGCCATATCCTCCGCTGTTCTCGAAGGGCGAAACGAGGATAGCTTCGGGTTTCAGGGCGATAATGCGCTCGATATCGGGCGCCATGCTCGAACCGCAATCCACGATGGAATTTCCTGCAGAAGCATTTCCGGAAGAAGCCTTCCCTGCAGAAGCAGCCCTCTTCCTGACATCCGAAATATTGATGTAATTGAGGTCGCAGACGCCACGGATAGCCTGCTGGCATCCCAGTTCGTACATCAGCTGGCAATGGGGAGCGATGAAAACGGCACTCCTCTCCACCGGTGTCCTCACGGTATCGGTAGTGCATCTCGCTCCCATGCTGCGCCTTTTGGCTAGCATCGCCACCGTCTTATCGCCCTCCTCTCCTTTCGGAATCAGGATGTAGCGATGCAGCAGCGTTCCCGCCTTCCACGGGTTGGCAACGATAGCCTCAGCATACTGATAATCAATGCCTTCTGCAGCATCGGAACTCTCTTCCCCATCGCCATGCTTCACGATGGTGAGCAACTTGGCGTACTTCATCTCCAGGGTATCGCCAGCCTCCGCATCAGCAGCAGCCGTCTTTCCTCCCTGGCATGCCGCCATCAGCAGGGCCGCCGTTGCCCCACACAAAAGAATATACAGTTTCTTCATAATCTTACAAAATATGTGTGCAAAGATACGAAGAAATCTCCATTTTCCGTTTGTTTTCTCGAATATTCTTTGTACTTTTGCCCTCAAATTTAACTAACGCTACAATTTAACCAGCCCATCCGCGTTATCGTGATCAAGGTAGATTATAAGGATTAAAAAGGGTAACTCGCTCTAATTGGGACTTTGATTGAATATCAAGAAGTTGGACGTTTGCCTACATAATATAGATAACAATATGAAAACGAGCGGACTTCTGCTTGTTTCTGTATTTTGCAATATCCAAAGAATGCCTCAATTCGAGGGCAAAGATACGACAATTTTCTAAATATCCAATGATTCACAATGAGATTTTTATGGAAATTAGAACTTTTTGCGTTAAATTCCTCTTTTTATAAGCAGATTTTCAAGAAAAAGTTTGGAGAATCCGACAAAAAAGCATATCTTTGCAGCAACAAATCCCACCACGCCTCTCAACGATGCGTACCACGGTGGGACTTCGCTTTTTATATGGGTATATGGAAGAAGACCAACTACATCATCTATACAAGTCGGGCAGTACATTTAAGCAAGCCATCAACCTTTATCTCTTTGATAAAGAACTCTGTCAACTTATATTCAAGGCAATCCAAGATATAGAGCATACCAACTGTCAGAATTCATACAAATGTGCTACGCAGAAAAGTAGCTGTAAGAGAGGTATTACATATCGCCCCGACGTAATCCACTACGACTACGACCGCCGGAAGGCTCGTTTCTACGACAGCACCCCCCGGCGAGTTCTTCATCTTCTTCCCTAGAGACTGGCACATCGCCAAGGTGGCAAATGACACCAGCGACCAGGCGATACACGTCATCGTGGTGAACGTGGATTATGTGGAATAATCCTCTATTTGCGAACCACCATTTTCTTGCCATTCACGATGTAAACACCGGCTGGCAAAGATTGTAGCTTCTTGTCACAACCCACATGCATACCTTGCAGATTGTAGACATGACCAGAAGCTCCCCTTTGCATGACCACACCTTTGATGTCCGTGGTCTCTTTCTCCACGATTTTTTGGAATGCAGCCCAACCATATGCGCTCCGATATAGGGCGGCACTACCTATAGGTACATACAAAGTGCAACTTCCTAAATCGACTCCATCAAACTCAGGGATGGCAGACTCAGCTCCCTCCATCCCTCGACTTTTTCCAACGGCTGCATCCGAGGCAAGAGTCGGCGGAACAGGATTCTGCACAGAAAGTTCCTCCAGTTTGACGCAACCAGCAAAGGCCTTTTCGCCTATCTTGGAGACAGAGGAAGGTATAGTTACCGATGTAACTTGCTGGTTACCCTTAAAGGCATAGTCTGCTATCACAGTAACAGGATATTTAGTGCCATCATCCAACACGAGCGTGTCCGGAACTACATAGTATCCCTCCACATCGGTTCCCGAGCAGAAAGAGGCAGTCTGGGTAGAATCCACTGGTGAGATGTCTGCGGCACCTTGCTCCCAGTATTCCTCGATGCTCTTGAACCCACTGAACTCCTGGTTCTTCTGGTATATCTCCTTATATCCCTTAGGCACGAGCAACTTCGCCTGCGACAAGTCCACCTGTGCCAGCATCTCGTTAGTATTAGGTATCTGTCTCCAAGCCACCTTGATGGTATTAAGCTTTTGGCATGCGTTGAAGGCCACAGAACCGAAAGAGGTCAAGGAAGAAGGCAACGAGATATATCGCAACGAGCATCCCTGGAAGGCACACTGTGCAAGATAAGAGAATCCGTCGGGCAGCGAGATGCTCTCAAGTCCCGATCCATTGAAGCCCCATCCACCGATACTCTTGAGCCGTGATTTCTGCGGAATGTTGATGTTCCTCAGACTTGACTGGCTAAATGCTCCATAGCCTATCTCCTCTACGCTGGCAGGTATGCTCACCTCCTCCAAGTTACGACACTCGGTGAAGGCGTTCTTGCCTATAGCCACCACTTGGTAGCTATTGCCGTCGCTAGCCGTCACCATCTCTGGAATCACCACATAACCTGCATACGAGTCATACTTGCTGTTCTTATAGGTCACGGTAGCAGTCTTCTTGTCGGCATTCAACTGATAGTAGATGCCATTTATCTCAACCGCACCTTCCTCTATGTCATCATAGATATGATTATTCTTCATGCTGAACGTTCCGCCAGAGACACTGACGTCTATTAAGCTTTGTCTTTTGTCGCCAAATATCACCTTGCGCCAATCGTTTCTTCCCTTGATGCTAACCACAGGATACATCTTGTAAGTTCCGTCGGCTAGTTTCTTATCGAAGGTCACAATGTTTGGTTCCTGTGGCGTAGTCCATATACCTACCGAAAGATTACCATTTATAGGGGCATACTCCACCTTCCCGTCAGAGGTATTCTCGAAGGCGAAGGCGAAGTCGTACTGGAAATGGGCAAAAGTGCTGATGGCTATGCCCATCGAAACTTTATGCCCCTCAACGCACATGAAATCCAGGGAGGAGGAAGCCACGAAGTCGCCCTTTCCACCCTGATTTTTCTGAATGCCATATATCACATCAGGATTCACGTCGTATCCTGTGGCGGAAATCAGGAAATATCCATTGACATATCCATTCCATCCGAAATTAATGTGATAATAGCCCTCTTGGTTGAAGCCGTCGCATAAGAATTCATGGGCATCACCCTCGCCCTTCGAGTTGCCACCTCCCAGCATGACTGGCCTGCCTTGGCGCAACTCGTTCTGAATCGTGCCCTCATAATACTCGGCCGAGCATTCATTTCGGTCTAACATGTTTATGCTCAGGTCATAATCGAAATAGTCTATCAGCGACTGGGCTGCGGAGCCGGAGCTGGCTCCCGTGCCTCCGTCAGCATAACTGGCACCGTTGGCTATGCCACAGTCTGCCATCAGCTTGGCGACAGCCATCTTCGATTCTTCGCTGATGCTTTCGTCACCATATTCATACTGAGGCAGCATCAAGTCCCATCGATAGGTTGACTTGCTGAAATCAGCCGACAAAGTCTGTCCGTTCCATTCATAAGACGCAGTTCCCCGGCCTTGCTTGGGCCACTTATGATAAGCCATGATTTGTGCCATGGCGGTCTGCACACAACCCGTCACATAATTACCTCCCTGGTCGTTCTTTGGGCACAGAAGGTTGTAAGGCCAACCTTGTCCCCAAGCGATGTCCCCCAGTAGTGGAGCAACTGGGTCTTGGTAGGTAATGGTTGTGCCGCCCTGGCTTCCATCCGCCGACTTAAGCAGGCTGATACCCTGCGCATACCTATCGAGGAAAGCCTTGATGTAAGCAGGACTGGAACTATAATCCAGGCTGCCTCTCTCCGAATAGCCCAACACGTTTTGTCGGGTGCGCTCATCGGCCGAAACGATGACGAAGCCATCGTTCTTGCCTCTATTGAAGATATAGAAGCAATTTTTGTCACCGACCCTAGCCGTATAGTTGTTGACCAGGTTTTCATTCTGCACCATTTTTTCCCCTCTCATACTTCTTGCAGCATTACTTTTGAAAAAAGATGCGGCGATGCGCTTGGCCCTGGCTTCATCTATGCTTTGGGCTGTTGCCGAAAGCAAGAACGATAGCAGGAGCAAGAATGATAAAATAAATCTCTTGTTCATAATTCTACGGTATTAAAGTTCTTAAAATTGTTCTGTGGCAAAGGTAGCGATTTTTCCCAATCCATGCATTTTATCTGGGCAGTCTGCTCATTTCCCCGCTCATCACTTCCTTTTTCAGCAGGGCGGCGAGCACGGTTTAGGCGATTCGTTCTTCTTCCATCAGGAATTTGAACACTGAATCGTATAGCGGATTAGCTACATAGTAAATCATATCTCTGTTCCTCCATAATTATATTTCCGCTACAAAGATACGAGTTTTCTGCGAAACGGCAAAATTTTTGAGGATAAAATATCAGAAATGGCTGAAATTAACCAGCTTATGCCCCTTTCTCTATTCTATCGCTACCACCACCTCGCTGCCCCTGCCCATCGCCTTCTTCACCCGGTCGAAGAGCTGGAGGAAGAGTTCCTGGCTTCTGAGGACGAAGCCGGGAGCATGCGCCTCGCCGATGAGGATGCCGCCCTTGCGGAGACGGAACGGACCATTGCCCGGCTGAAGCATCGGACACGAAAGGGCATGAAGCTCATCCATGCACCCGAACTCATGATGCTTGCGCTCCAGGCGGCAGCGCTCGCAGGTTTCGGGAAGAGGAAGAGAGGCTAATGCAGGAGCTGTTTCTGATAAAGAAACCTCAGATAATGATGCTTCTGATGCTGAAGAAGAGTCATCCTTCTCATCCGTTACCGGTTCGAGGAAAATCATCTGGCGGGCGAAGCATTTGCATTTTCCTATCACCACCCTGTATTCGCCTGTAGGCAACTGCCCGTTCTTCCGCTCTATCGTATCGCAAATCTTTTCGATGCCCGACAAGCGGCCATACTCATTACGGTGTTCTACACTCAAGGTACCCATCAAGGCACCGTTCTTTAACATTCTTCGCTGTAAAATCAACTTCATAATATACTGATGTTTAAATTGTTATACTTTTAGATCCAACCTCTTTAATAAAGCTATTTCTAGCCTCCTCCAGCGACATCCCATGCTGCCGAATCTGCAGATAATACTCGCTCAAATCCTTGCAACCATCTGGCAACTGATGATACTGCAACTGCGGAAAAGACTTTTTCAACTCAAAATAGAGATTGAATCCTGCCACATCCTGATCCGGAAAAATATGAAGATTTCTCCCCTCAAGAAGCGGTCGGCAATGACTGTCAAAAAGTGTAGCCGAAGGGATAGCTATGGCATGAAAGCCCAGAGTGAGCGCCGTCCAGCAATCAGACGGTCCTTCGGTTATGAGAAGAGGCTCCTGCTTAGGATAAGCCTTAAGCCTCTCAAGCCCATATATCATGCGATGGCTACCAGGAGCAAACTTAAATCGTGGAATCTCCTTCTGTTCACCCAGATATCTGCTCTGCACCGAGACAAGCCGTCCCTCCAGGTCAGAATAAGGAAAGATGAGTGAAGGGGCATCAAATGCGCCCTGTCCTACTCGTCCCATGCAAACCTTTGTCTCAGAACTCACGATATGGCACATCTCTACCACCTCGGGGCTGAGCATTCGCTTTTCTATCAGAAACCGTTGTCCAGACTCAGTAAGATGCATTTGTGCAAAGAGTCGCCCAAAATACTCCACGTCCACTTTGGGTTTATTCCCCTCAGCTTGTCTCTGTTCAACAAGGGGTTGCTTGCCGATAGAGCGGAAACTTGCCAAACGTCTCTGCGAAGCCGTGATGAGTGGAGCATGAGGCTTATGCTGTTCAGTATCACCGATATAAACGTCAAACTGATTGGCAAGCCACTTGCATGCCTCCAGAAAACTCATCTCAAACCGCTCTCTCACCAGCCCAATGGTATCGGCAGAAAATCCGCAGGAATAGCAATGACAGGTATTCTTCTGGGGATTGAAGGCGAGGCTGGGATGATGATCATCGTGGTGAATACAGAGGGCTCGCTTATTGCGGATGCCCATACCTAGCGCATCAGCTACCTTCATAATGTCGAGCTCGCGCAACTTCTGAATATACATTTTATCTATCATACCCTAATTATTTTTTTCTTAACATAGATTTTCCGTCACATACTATCCAACCTTTTCGCTTCCAATTACATACCACATTTTTAAGTGGTGTCCGAATGTTTTTACGCTGGAGAAACTGCTGGAGAAACTGGCGTGAAAATTCCTGAGGCAACTCATCAAAATAGTTACAGGTCTGATAAGGCTTAACCTGCTGTTCTGCATTGATTTCGTCAAAGCTATCCCCCCATTTTTCCAACATGGCTTGCAGAATACGGTCAGCACATGAAAGATAAATTTGCTTTACACGGCGATGCATCTCCTTTTCACTTAACCCTCCCTCAACCTGATACAAATACTGCATAAGTGAAGCGATGCGAAAAGCGCTTACACTACTACGCTTATAAAAGACATCCAAGGCTTTTGACATTGATTTCATAACATCAGCCCGTCTCTCTTCACACCACTTTTTCACGGTTGGATCCAACCATTTCGTATCCAGCAGAGTTTCCTTACCTAACGACTTTCCCTCTTCACTATAGCAGAGTTCCATCAGTCTTTGCAAAGCAGTCTCTATACTCTGTTTTTGCTCATCGCTTAGAGGTTTAAAGAGCAAAGGAGCTTCGCCTAGCTGAGTATCCACAGAACAAAGGATGGTTCTCGTAACATTTCCTCCCTCAATAGCCGCCTTGTCCATATAGCGATTCACGGCAGCAGGCGTGCCGGTATATACATAACAAAGCATCAGATCAACAACGGCAGAATAACTCGATTCGCTCAAATAATCCTGTCCAAACTCTGACCCCAAATCATACCCGGTTTTTATAATCTGCTTGATATCAGAGAATTGTCGTTTACTCGCTTGAACTATAGCTCCGATTTCATCAGCAAACTGGAAGAGCGTCTTTGGGCAGCCAAACAGTTTCATCGGCGCATCAGCACGCTTAATCAGCATAGAGAGAGACAGATTCTCATGCAAAAGCGTGATATCCGTCTTTGGCTCAGGTGGCAATTTTCCATCCTTCTTGCCCTGTCTACGTTTCAGCTCCGCATATTTCTGCTCTTCAGCTCTCTGCTCGCTATCACGCTTAATAAGTGGAGCCATCAGATAGCGCATCAGATAGCGGGCAAATGACTTACCAGAACTTTGCTCACCACATATCAATACATGTAGCAAAATAGCAGAAAGGCAATTGTCATAAACATAATTCAAACGCACACGAGTAGCATACACAGCAAGCATAGAGCTAACTACGGAAAGAGTAGGAAACTTGAGTTTTCCTGGTGCTGTCATCATCCACTCTCTCACTCCTGCCGGATAATCCTTGTCAGAAATAAGGGGATGTTCCTTGACTATGGATACATTATCCATTTCCATATCGACACCTGTTTGGTTTCCAGCCTGGGTCGAATCTTTTGGCTGGGCATTCTTTGCGGTCACCGACTGCTCAGGATGCATGTTTCTAATATCCTTTTCTTTCATCGTCTATAAAAAACTTTGATGATGCAAAAGTAAGAAAAGAATACGAAGAAGGGTGCATCAGTATTTTACGGAAAAAGCAATCTCCGTAAACATCTACTGTCCTCTCACTATCCAAAGAGTGCATAAATAAAGGGGGAAAACTAAGAACAAAAAAAATCCTTACGGAAAATACATTTTAGTATATTTTCCGTAAGGACTGATTATTTTCCCTCAACACAAAGGGGTATCTTGATTGTCTAGAGAAGATATAAATTTTTCCAGCTTCAGCAAATCACCATTTATATCATCCAGTTTTACTTTTAGCAATTGTGTCAGCATATCACTTATGGTACTGTCCTTGATTGGCTGGTTCTTATTGTTCTTACCAACCACCAAATGGCAATCATCAATTAGAAAATTGAGATAAGCCGAACCAGCATCAGGCAACCGTAACCTTTCTTTGTCTTTCCAATATTGCGAGAATGCATGAATAGAACGTAGCACAAAATTATCCTTACTGCAGTCAATTGCCACGTTAGATCTTTTTCTGAATGCCAGGTAATCAAGAAACATCTTTGCCCAATATTCTGTACGTTGCTCATCCTTCTCTTTATTATTATCCACGAAGAGGATTGCTTTTTTACGTCCCTTACTCTTCCCTGAGTTTGTTATGCAATGCGTTTTCAATCGCCCTTCTCTGTCTGTGAAAGTGGTTTTAGATGTCATCATATATTCCATTAACCATTCGTTTACAGCTTCGTTATGTTTCAAATAATAAGGGTGAGATATCATCTTATTAAGAGTTTGAACAAAACCAAGCATATTCTCCTGCAATTGCCACATAAGAGAATTACGTAAAATTGCATAAAAATCACCACATTCATTCCCTTCTCTCCCCAACTTGATAAGACAGGTAAGTAGATATATCATTATAATACCAGTAGCATTATCTATCTCTTTTGCAGGAGCATCCGGCATCAGACACTCAAATTGAGACTTCTGCTCAAACCATGCATTCGCTATCATTATTCTCACCTCATCATCGTCTTCTTCTCTACTGATGCGGTCTAGCCAAGCCATCACTTCTTGAAACACCTCTTCTGGCAGCAGATGTATATGCCCCATACTTGCAGAAAAGGGAAAGTAAGTGTTTTTGATGACCATAAAAAACACATTGCTACGAAATACAGATGAAATCTCATTTCTTGATGTTGCGCTTACTCTTTCCAGCATGCTTATCCTCCTCTGTTTTTTTAAGATCTTCATATACATCATCAAACCATTTCTTCAGTTCACCACACTGCTTCACGATGGGCATTTTCTCCATCCCAGAAGCTTCATCCACATCACCCACCAGTTTTCTATCCATGGGATAAATGGCTGGAGCAACTTCTGAAGATGAAACTTCCATACCATTATGCATTATTGCCTTAATTATATATCCATTTTTACAAGCCAGATGAACAATTTTCCCCCATCTTTCTTTTACCCTATTTACCTCCAGATATTTACTCTCATCTGACACTCCAAATCCGAAAAATCCATCATCACCTCCGGTGCCCTTAACCATCATAAAGAAAGTAGATAAGAAGGAATTCTCTTCTTCGCTCGCAGTGAGAGGAAATGAAGATTGAATGTCGGGGATTTCAACTTGAAAAGACTTCATGCTTGTTGTATTGACCAGACACTTCTGCTCTATTCTTTTCCAGAAGACTTTAGAGAAAGAAGCCGGACGGAGTTTCACTTCAAAATCTTTAATAGACCGATTAAAATACTCTTCCAAACCATCTGCAACGGTTTTAATATTTGCAAAAGCCTTTCTTTTATGCTCTATGGCAACAAGAATATAATCCAAAGGATGACGAAAATCAAAGGCTACACTAAAATAGGGATAATCACTCACCTTGCTTTCCTTATGAGATTTTTTGGCATTGATTGTTGTATGCGATTCCTTAGCTATTCGGGTATACACAATATCTTTTCCGAATCTCGTTGGAGGATCAGCCTCTACTGGGATAGAATTGCCATCAAGAAACGACATGCTTTCATTGATACATTCAAATAGGCTACTAGCGGCACTGAGTTTGTCATCATCTGTAATGGTATCATCAAACCCTGCCAAATATGAGTTGAAGGTAAGTCTATATATATAAAAATTTCTCATTTTTCTAATTATTTAAGAATGTTGTTGTTTGTAATACAAAGGTACAAAAAAAAATCAACAACAGAATATTTTATAAAGAAAAACTTCATTTTTTTTAAAATCACACTTTTCCGGCAATTTAAGGGGAAAAGCAAAAATACCATAAAGCAAAATGGTAAAAAAAACAAAAAGGTGAAAAAGCGAAAGGTGAAAGGTGAAAAAGGTGAAAGGTGAAAAAGTGAATTCTTCTATTGTTTGTATAATATATGATGTATAATAAAACCAGTAGTAGCTACGCGCGCGTACCTTATTATATATAGGACTTTCGATTTTTTATTCTATCCATAATTCACCATAGAATCAATGATAAGCAAGAATTCACCTTTTTCACCTTTCACCTTTTTCACCTTTCACTTTTTTACATCTCATTTCCAGTCAAAGTACTTATCTTTGACTTTACTCAATCTTTCATTTCCATCCCGACGCAGCGGGCGATACGTCGGGACGCAGCGGGCGATACGTCGGGACGCAGTTGGCGATACGTCGCCATGCAGTTTCTGCCCCCACGCTACATATCCGCCATCGAGAGGCCGAGGAGCTTCACATCCTTATAGCCACCGAAATGAGACTGGATAGATTGATACTTCTGCTCCAGCAGGCGGGAATCATATCTGGCAGCATTGCGCTTCACCTCTGCCACAAGAGCCGTCTTGTCTATCTCGTTCAATGCAATGATATCTATCTCGTTCAGCCCCTTCCGGTCCCAATATCTGCCCACCCGGGTTACACGGTCTTCCTCACTTATCTTCTGACGGAAATACTGCTCCAGCACGGCTCCCGTATAATCGTTATAATCACGAAGAATGATTTCCAGAAGCAGGTCGTTGCGCTCCATCTCTACCAATGCCTGATTAGGCAGGACAAAGCGGAACCAGAAACGCAGGAAACAGTCCTCGATGCACCATTTCACGTTTCTGCCACCAGGCTTGCTGAACAGAGGATGAAGCTTGCTCACATAGCTGTAGTCTTCATCCAGGTTCTTCAGATACGTGCCCGTATTCTTGCCGATAATCGTATCTATCTGGTTTTGGGTTGTCATTCCACCGGCTATCAGCTGCAGGATGCTGAGATAATTGGCATAGTCTTTTCCGAATTCCGACATAATCATCTCCCTACCCTCCGAGAGGAATGGACTGCCGATGCCGGTCACCCATTTCAGCATTCCGTCACGGGTGGTGGCTCCGGCATCCATCAGCTGCGCCACATACTTCGCCACCCCGCCGGTCAGCATATACAGGCAGAGCAAGTCTTCTGAGGTATAGCCTGGATTATAATCGTGAAGAATTTCCTTCATCACGCTCACCCGGAACGGCTTGAGCCTGATTTCGCAGTCCTTGCGCCCATAAAGTGGCTCGTCGTCATGATCAAAGATGCGATGCATCATACTGTAGATACTGCCACATGCCACAAGATTCACTTTCGATTCTTCATGATACCTGTCCCAGACAGACTGGATATGACTGGGAATGGCGGGATTCACCTTCAGGAAATTCTGAAACTCATCGAAAACGAGGGTGAAGTGGTGGGTGCGACCGAAATCCAACAGCTGCTCAAAAAACTGGGCAAAGTTTTCAAGCTTGCCATAAATATGCAGTCCCAGAACCTGCTCGGCAGCTTTCTGAAACTTCTCTACCAGCACATGCTCATTGTCTTTCGACACGTACAGATACAGCATATTCTGCTCTGCCTCCACCTTCATGAGCAAAGCCGTTTTACCAATTCGTCTTCTGCCCATCAGCACCGTAAAGAGTGACCTGTTGGCAGAAAGCTCCCAGTTTTTCCGCAGGATGCCTATCTCCTGTTCTCTATCGTAAAATTTCATATCATTATCTTCTTTTATTTGTTAACATTCATTCGTCACGTGGGCAAAGATACGAAGAAACGGGGAATTCGCCAAGGAATTTAACATTTAATTTAATGGCCATTAAATTAATGGCGGTTAAATTAGACGGAAGAGGAAGGGAAAGGAGGGAGAAATGCATGTGATTCGGGACAAGGATGCACGTGATTCAGGACAACTATTGCATTTTGGCGATTTTTTTTGTATCTTTGCACTGTCATTCATTAAGAACGGCACTGTCATTCATCAAGAACGGCAAATGGGAAATTAACCACTAAAAAACGGAGGGGGAAAACGACAGGGGTGCACACCTGCCCTATCTCTTTCTAAATGTTGAACCACTAAAAAAGAAAGGAAAAAAGAAAATGAAAAAGGAAGTTTGGAAAACTATCTTGCAGATGCTCATCGCTGTACTCACCGCCATCGGCACTACCCTCGGCGTTACCAGCTGCATGTAGACTGATTGTTTAACCATTTAAAAAACTATTTAGATTATGGGAATTAAAGTAAAAGCTATCGAGCGCAACGTGGCGTTCGAAAAAGGAAAGCAGAAGTGGGCGTTCGTCATGCAGGCTGACCTCTACAGCCAGCTGAACGCAAGTAAGGTAATCGAGGAAGCTGCCATCCGAAGCGGTCTGCCTAAGGCAGTGATCAATGCCGGATGGACTGCTATCGGCGATGTGATAGCTGCCTGGGCCACTGAGGGCCACAGCGTGGCTGTGCCAGGACTGGGTAGCCTCCGTTTCGGTCTCAACTCTACTGCCGTGGAGGATGTGAACAAGGTGAGCGCCAACCTCATCACCCGCCGTTACATCATCTTCGTGCCTAACACCGAGATCAAGAAAGAACTGGAGGAGACTTCCGTCAGCATCACCTGCTACGACCGAAACGGTAAGGTGGTGAAGCAGGTTACCTCTACCGACAAGCCTTCGGGCGACGACAACCCTGGCGGTGGCGGAAACACCGAAGGCGGTGGCGGAAATACCGAAGGCGGTGGCGGAAATACCGAAGGCGGTGGTGGAAACACCGAAGGCGGTGGTGGAAATACCGAAGGCGGTGGCACCGATAGCGGAGACGTAGGCCTCTAAACAGCTCCCCTAAAAGAGGAAGAATCTAACAGAGAAAAACTCTAAAAGAGGAAGAATCTAACAGGGGAGAATCCTAAAAAGAAGAAGGGCGGCATGCCCGAGGCATACCTTTTACAGTATACCTTGGTCATGTACACCCTTTTGTATCCTTGCACCTTTCTTTCTGCCTAAATTAAACTAATCTACCATGCAACGGGTTCCTGCGCATCACTGCGCAAGAAAAAACCTAAAACCTAACACCAAAAAATGGCGTTAAATAAAACCTATGTTTCCTGCGCATCCCTGCGCAGGTTGAATTTATGGGGCACTTAAAAACAAGTGCTTTGACATAACAACATAAATCCCCCAGCGCATCCCTGCGCCGGAAAAACGTCTGACTTAATTTAGCACAACGCCGTGTGCATAACCCAAAATATGACAGGTCAGTAAGACCAGTCAACCTAATAACTCATTCTATAATAATGTCACGAAATCAGCGGCGATATCCACCAGCTTCTTGCGACGAGCCACACCGATGATATAGTGCGCCTCCTTGGCTGAGCAATGGAAATGCTTCTTGATGCCAGTCACAAGCTCCTGCTTGGTGATGGAATCCACACCCTTAGGAAATGACTTCCTAACCGCCTTTTCTATATCGCTCATCTTGTACTCCATATGTCGTTTATGGAAGTAGGAAGATACTGTGACTGCGAAGACAATCACCAGCACGATGATAGTGAACAATACTGTCTGATTCATGATCTTAAATTCTATACGTTTTTACGTTTTATCCAAGTTGTTGTATTCTCTCTCTACCGCCTGTAGTCCTCGCTCCCGTCTGGGGGCAATCCACCCAATGCGATAGGCGCCCGCGATAGCTGCTATCTCGAAACGCACCGCAAATATAGCAAAAATATTCCAATGTTGTTCAAAAAATCCCGATTATTTTTAGTTTTTGCATAAAAAAAGTGGTTTTTCCATCGTTTTTTCCGATAAAACATGGTTTTTTCAAAAATTATATGTATTTTTGCAGTGTGTTGGAGTGCCGCCCCCAGGTGGCGCTCCAATAATCTGAAAGTCCCTTTATATATATAATAATGTATTGGGATTCCGGAAAAGGAAAAACTATCAATTTAAAAGCAAAACTAACAAATAACACAATAACGTAATAACATAGAGAAATGCAAGAAACGGTAAAAAAGGTACTGACCGGCGATTTTAATCGCAAGAAGGCACTGCTCTTCTTATTGACGGCACTCGTCACGGTCATCGTTTGGAACTTGCCCATCGACAGCTTCGGCATCGACGGACTGACAGTAGTTCAACAGCGCATCATCGCCATCTTCGTGATGGCAGTGATGCTGTGGCTCACCGAAGCTATTCCGGCATGGGCCACGAGTGTGGTAATCATCTTCGTACTGCTCTTCTTTGCCAGCGACTCGGCATTCAAGATCATGCAGGGTTCGGAGGCAGAGATGGGACAGCTGCTCGACTATCAGGGTGTGATGGCATGCTTTGCCGACCCAACCATCATCCTCTTCCTGGGCGGATTCGTGCTGGCGATAGCAGCCACGAAGAGCGGACTGGATGCCAAGATGGCAAAATTGCTGATAGCCCCGTTCGGCAAGCGCTCGGAGCATGTGCTGCTGGGCTTCATGCTCATCACCGGCATCTTCTCGATGTTCATCTCCAACACCGCCACCGCAGCCATGATGCTCACCTTCCTCACCCCTGTGTTCAAGGCTTTGCCTCCGGGCGGCAAGGGACGCGTGGCGCTCACCATGGCGATTCCTATCGGAGCCAACCTGGGCGGTATGGGTACACCTATCGGAACCCCTCCTAACGCCTTCGCCTACAAGGTGCTCAACGACCCTCAGGGTCTGAACATGGGCATCGGATTCGGCGACTGGATGATGATTATGGCGCCGATGGTCATCCTGATGCTCATCGTGGCATGGCTCGTCCTGCTCAAGATGTTCCCATTCTCACAGAAAACCATCGAAATCAAGATAGAGAGTCATGCGGAGAGCAACTGGCGCACAGTCGTAGTGGCTGCCACCTTCATCCTCACCATCGTCCTCTGGGTATTCGGAAAGCAGCTCGGCGTCAACGCCAATACCGTGGCGATGCTGCCTATCGCCGTCTTCGCCTTCACGGGCGTCATCACCGCCAACGACCTGAAGGACATCGACTGGTCGGTTATCTGGATGGTAGCCGGAGGTTTCGCCCTGGGTCTTGCGATGAACGGTACCGGACTTGCCGAGGCAGCCGTGAAGAGTATTCCGTTTGGCGAGTTCAATCCGCTGGTCATCATGGTCATCTCCGGTCTGGTATGCTTTGCGCTGAGTAACTTCATCTCCAACACCGCCACCGCCGCCCTCCTGATTCCTATCCTGAGCGTGGTATGTGCGGGCATGGGCGACAAGCTTGCCGAAATCGGCGGTACTTCCACCATCCTCATCGGTGTGGCAGTAGCAGCCAGCTGTGCGATGTCGCTGCCTATCTCAACCCCTCCAAACGCCATCGCCTACTCTACCGGACTCATCCAGCAGACCGACATGGTGAAGGCAG
>ERZ1026886.407-NODE-407-length-22900-cov-55.286890_pt1 | contig 22900 bp, 10 predicted proteins | sample MGYA00380173_ERZ1026886 | MGnify/ENA primary metagenome ERZ1026886 (study PRJEB33269, sample SAMEA4719809) | human gut metagenome | biome: human-associated habitat; feature: organic feature; material: feces | place: Cameroon | collected 2013-10 ... | reverse complement strand
GAAATTAATAGATAGAAAAAGGGTGCGTCATGGACTTATGACACACCCTCTTTTTTGTTTATACACCTACCAAATCTCTATCCGCCAGTGGCGGATAGACGTACGCCATCGCCGGATACACATACGGCAGTGGCGAATATACATCCACCACTGCCGTACAAAACTTCTTTCTCTATCTAAAATAATCTCTTCTTTCAGAAAATCCTATCGCAACTTGATGCTGCTCCAATCATTCATACCATCAGCAGGAACCACCGTTGGCGACTGGCTCTTATGGTTGATAACCACCGACTGGCGGCGCACCTCCTTGTTTACATACTCGCTCAACTCGCCCAAGGTTACATCACCCTTGGTATCCTGCAACTTCTTCAAGAGATAATAGGTGAACAGACCATGTCCCTTCTCCTTATATGGATAAGCAGTCTCATCACCCGTAGCAGCACTGAACACCACCATGTTGCCCTTTGGTGCATCCTGCTTCACCTTCAACGCTACGCCACGAGCCGAAGCCAACATGCCATCGCCACGCTGGGCACCACTGAAGCAGGCATCCATAAACACCAATACTCGCTTGGCATGGAGACCATCGAGTGTATCATACAGTCGCTTGGTGCTCAAGCATACCTCTGTGTTCTGACCGCTGGCATCAACAGGAAGCAGGTAAGCAGCCTTATCTGATTCGCTTGGCACACCATGACCGGCATAATAGAAGATGACATTCAGGTCGCCCTCGAAGGCAGAAGCAATGCTCTTGATGTCGTCTAAGGCAGAAAGCATCGTACCGAATGTAGCATCGCGATACACACGGATGTTCTCCTTTGGAAGACCCAGGGTCTTCTTACAGTAAGAAGCAAACACCTTGGCATCGTTCAAGGCATACTTCACCTTGGTGACACGCTCGTAATTCTCATTACCGATAATCACGGCAAAGGTCTTCCTGTTCTCCTCGTTGGTCTCAGGAATATTGATGTCGAGCGCATTATCCACTACTTCCAACTGAGAGTTCGCAGTTCTGGCTGCACTACCACCATGCAAATCTATCTCCAATGGAGGAAGATTGGCAAGGAACTCGCTGGAACCGTCGTTCTTAAAACTGGAAGCCGACTGATAAACCTTATCGCCCAACTTGAACTGGCAGGAAAGGATAGCCAGCTGGTCATCAATCACACCATACTGAGGCTCAAGCTGAATCTGGTTCCAATATCCCTTGAAGAGTTCAGCCTCCTCGGCAGGCACCTTGGCATAGATGCGTCCCAAGCCATCGATGGAAACCGGGTAAGTACCATAATCGGTATCATATACGCCCAAGTTTCCCTTCACCATATTGGTGGTATAGGCAGCGATGTAGTTCTTGCGCACGTTGTCAATCACCTCATCGAGTTTCTTCTCACGATTTTCAGGAGTCACACGCTCCTTCCACTGCTGGGCAGTTTCGTAATCCTTCTTCTTCTGCCAATCTGCCATTCGGCTGTTTACCATATCAAAGGCGAAATAGCTGAACGACTTCACAATCTTGCGCAGATTCTGACGGGCAAAAGGACTGGAGTTATATGGGAACTCAGGATACTCCTTGGTCATGCTCAGGATGTCCTTCACGGCATAGTTAGGACAGGATGCAGAAGCATTGCTTCTCACATCGGTCAGGGCAGAACCCTTGATGCCCAAGCTGTTGTCATCAGGCAAGTTCTTATCGATATTGGCAGAAGGTTGCATTCTTCTTGGCTTCAGGTCGGGCAAGGTGAGGCTCTTCAACTTGTTGCAGTAAAGGAAGCAGCATACACCCAACTTCTTCAAACTGTTAGGGAAAGCCAGTTTCTCCAGTTGCTGGCAGTTGTAGAATGCACCTGCGCCAACAGTCTCCACACCCATCGGGAGTTCCATCTCCTTCAAGCCGCTCGCCTCGAAAGCCAGGTCAGCAATCTTGGTTACAGAAGCAGGCACCTGCAGCTCCTGCAAGGCATCGCATCCACGGAAGGCAGCCATCGGAATCAGGGTGAGCGAAGAAGACAAGGTAACCTCCTTCAACTTCTTGCAATCCTCAAAGGCATGGATACCCAGACTCTTCACCGTGTTAGGCATCAGGATAGAGGTAACATCAGAACCCTTGAAAGCCTCCTCGCCAATCTCTACCAGATATTTAGGAAGCACGATGTCGGTGATGGAACCCTGTTCGTCCTTGGCAAAAGCACGAGGAGCGATGGCAACCACCTTGCGGATCTTGCCCTTCATCTTCAAAGAAGAAGGAATTGAAAGGCTGGCAGATTTATGTTCCCAGCCAGTAACCTTTGCCGTACTGTCCGACAAAGCCTCATAAATGACACCAGCCACCTTGGCGCTGATGACCTTCTGTGCGCTCATAGGAATCAAAGCGCACAGGATGCAAACCAAAAGCAGAAAAGTTCTTTTCATCTAAAGCTAATTTATATTATTCACGTTTATATTCATTCACTATTCGACTACAAAAATAAGCAAACTTTTCGAGATAAAGAAACTTATTGGCAGAAAAATAAAAAGAAAAGCAAAAAAAGCATTCAATTGGCTGTTTTGAAAACGTTTACGAGGTTTTCAGCCTACTATTCTACACTTTGATTTGGAAAATCAAAATATTATTTCTATATTTGCACACAAAAGGAAACTATTAAGAAAGAAACTCTATATAATAAACCCAAATAAACAAAGTAACATTCATGAAGAAATTATTCAGTTTTGTTTATGCCTGTGTACTGGCTCTCGGAATCCAGGCAGCAGACATCAACAACTATGATGCGCTCTATGAGAATCTCCCGTTCAAGATGGAGAAAGTGACTCGACCACAGTTCCCAAGCAATGAGGTCAACCTGAAGGACTTCGGTGCCATCGGCGACGGTTCTACCCTCTGCACCGATGCATTCAAGAAAGCCATCGATGCTCTTGCCCAGAAAGGCGGCGGCAAGCTCGTCGTGCCTCAGGGAGTCTGGTTCACCGGTCCTATCACCTTGAAGAGCAACATCAACCTGCATATAGAAAAAGGTGGTATCATCCTCTTCTCGGCAGACGTAAACCTCTACCCGCTCGTAGAGACTTCGTTCGAGGGTCTTGACACCCGCCGCTGCCAGTCGCCTATCTCAGGCCGTAATCTGGAGAACGTGGCAATCACCGGTCAGGGTGCCATCGACGGTAACGGTGAGTACTGGCGTCCTTTGAAGAAAGCTAAGGTTACTTCTGCACAGTGGAAGGCGATTACATCCCGTGGCGGTGCCTTCAAGCGCCCAGACTACTGGTTTCCTTCAGAGGCTGCGCTCAAGGCTGACGCAAAAGGTGCCGGCATGAACGTGCCTCTCGGCATTACTACAGAAGAAGGCTGGAACGAGGTGAAGGATTACCTGCGCCCAGTGATGGTGAGCCTCATCAGTTGCAAGAACGTATGGCTCAACGGCGTTATCTTCCAGAACTCTCCTGCCTGGAACATCCATCCACTGATGTGCGAGAACGTATTGATTGAAGATGTATTGGTTCGCAACCCTTCTTTCGCACAGAACGGCGATGGTCTGGACCTGGAATCCTGCAAGAACTCTCTCATCGTAAACTCTACCTTCGACGTGGGCGATGACGGTATCTGCATCAAGAGCGGTAAGGATGCCGACGGCAGAAACCGCGGCGTGGCTTGCGAGAATGTCATCGTTGACGGCTGTACCGTATTCAAGGGTCATGGCGGCTTCGTAGTAGGTAGCGAGATGAGCGGCGGCGTGAAGAACGTGATGGTAACCAACTGCCAGTTCCTCGGTACCGACGTAGGTTTGCGCTTCAAGAGTGCCCGTGGCAGAGGTGGCGTAGTTGAGAACATCTACATCAAGGACATGTCGATGTTCGATATCCAGACCGACGTGGTTACCTTCGACCTCTATTATGGCGGCAAGTCGGCAGTGGAAGTATTGAACGACGGCGACCAGAAGAAGCAGCAGGAGGTAGATATGAAGAAGGTGGATGAAACAACCCCAGCCTTCCGCAATATCGACATCAACCATGTAATTTGCCGTGGTGCCCGCCGTGCAGCCTACTTCAACGGCTTGCCAGAGATGCCAGTGCAGAACATCAGCATCAAGGACATGGAGGTGAACAATGCCGAGCAGGGCATCGTGATCAACCGCACCGAAGGTGTAACTCTGGAGAACATCAAGGTAAGCGCCAAGACTCATACCTTTGATGCCAAGAACTCAAAGAACGTAACCGTAAACGGAAAGAAATACAAGAAGATAGATGATAAGGGAATCACCCTCGACTTCTAGAATTTTGAGATAAGGATATAAAAAAACTCCCTTGCCCGCAAGAGCAAGGGAGTTTTTTTATATCCTTTTTTATTTGATTATCTCAATGTAATCATCATTACTTCAATGTAACCTTGATACCACCCTGAGCAGTACGAACGATGTAAGTACCGGCTGCAAGACCGCGATTCTTCAAATCGCTCATCATGGTAGCCTTGGTTGTAATGAGACTAGTCAGCTTAAAGCCACCGATGGTATAAACATCTGCCTTGAACGAACCTCCATCAAGACCTATCTCCTTAATGCCTGTAGAAACAGCCACACGGATAGTACCCGTAGAGAGGAACGGAGTTGTATCCCACTCCAATCCGGCAGGAAGTTCCTGGAGCTCGAAGGTAGGGTTACCACTGATAGAACCTGCGCAATCGAGAATGCGAACATAATCGCCAACGGCAGGAGTCCATGTTTTCTTGTAGGTTACATAGATAGTACCATTCAAAACGGCGTTTCCACCTACATTGAGGAATGCCCATGCTAGAGTCTTCGCACCAGTATATGAATTTACAGAGATAGAATCTGCCTTGGTCTTGTTCACGTAGATGCTAGAACCAGCCTCAGCATTTAAGTTCTTCTGGATGAAGATAACACCCGTATTGCTGGTCTGTGAAGCGGCAGAATTACTACCTGGGCGCAAGATACCGCCATTAAGAAGGTTGATACCGTATGCATAACCCACGCCACGAAGCTCACCGGCATCCTGAACATAGAGGATTGTAGGAGCCGTCATAGAAGAGGTAGCTGCAGCCTTGTTGAGTTTCACTGCACCATCCACAATCTTCAACGACTTGGCATTGGCAAGAACATCCTCGCTAGAGATGGTCCAAATACCCGTACCATTCTTCACCACATGGCTACCATTGATAGAACCCTTGAACTCGAAGTTTGTATTCTTACCGCCAATGGTCAAAGTATTGGTACCCGAACCGAAGTTTCCACCATTACTGATATAGCCGGAACCTGTCAAGGCACCGATGGCGAAACTCTTGCCGTTGGTACAGAATGCATAGTCTTTGGTGAAACGTGAATCAACATTGAGCGTTGCCAGAGGAATACCATAGCTGTTGTTGAAATCGAATACAGGCTCGTAAGCATTCTTGTTGCCACGCTTTGCATTGATGGTTCCAGCAAACTCACTCCAGTTGCCCTTGAACGGACAGCGAATCCAGGTACCATAGATGTCGATAGTTCCTTCACCGGTCAGTTTACCGGTATAGTCACAACGTCCGTCAGGATACCAGATTCCCGATTTGCCCTTAGGCACCTCGATGTTCACATTATCCGAGTTGCTGCTGTAGATACTGTTGGAAGCCTGGAATACTACCTTGCTACCATTCAACACGATGGTCTTACCAGAGAAGTGAGCATCCTGGAAGTCATATACTGTACCCTGGTTGATGTAGAGCACATCAAAGTCTGCATCGCAATTCAACTGCAATGTACCAGCTCCAGTCTTATAGAGATCACGATTCTTACCGCCGTTAGCCCTTGTTATTCCACCATTCAGAATCAGCGTACCCGTATTATTGATAGTACCACCATTCTCGCCAAGCACAATAGGATGAGAGGCTGTCATGCCTGAAGCAACCTTCAAAGTACCCTTGTTGCTCAAAGTGATAGTATTGTCTGCAGATCCTAAAGAACCAAATTCCAAACCTTCCTTGTTGGCAAGAGTTGCCGGAGCCAGGATACCACCCTTGATATTGGTACCGCCACTATACTTATTGGTATTCTTGATGTTCACGGTTCCTGTACCCTCTACGTTCAGTGAACCTTCACCCAAGATAGAACCATTACCTGCAAGGCTATAATCCTTATTGTTGTTCTTGAAGAAGATATTTCCAGGAGTTACATCCTCTGCAAGGTTCACGTCTGTTGTAGACGCATCATCATTGAAGGTCAGTTCATCACCCGTAACAAACAGCTTGTCTGAAGAACTGAAGTTCTCTGTCGACATCAAGTCCCAGACAGAACCCTTATCACCTGTCCATACGCTGCTCTCGCTATCACGGGTATCAGAAATATTCAAGACAATCTTGCCATCTTTATATTCCAAGGCAAACTTATGTCCTGCAAGTCCCTCTACTACGATATCAGAAAGCTTGCCTGTCAGTTCACCCACCTCAGCCAAGGTATAAGTACCAGGAGCTGGAGCTGTTGCGAACTCAAAGACAGGAGTATTATACTGAGGTCCATTCTTCCAATACTTCTTCTCGATGCTCATCTTGGCAGCTACCAGCTTATCCACGTTGCCATCCTTGGCATCGAATACCACACGTGCACCGAAACCCAGGTCGAGTGAAGAAGTGGTCAGAGTTCCGATATTCTCCTTACCTCCAGGACGAATCACAGAACCATAATCAGCCTTGATACCACCCTTGAAGTTACCGCCGTTAGAGTTTAACTCCGCAAAGCGATTGAGCCATACAGGACTGTTTTCCATGGTGCCGTCAAACTGCAAAGTACCTGCCCAGACATCAGTCTTGCCGGTATAAGTCTGCGTTACATTAGGAAGAACCAATGTACCGTCACCCTGCTTAACCAGACGCATGCCGCCGGTAAAGGCACCCCCTGTCAAGGTATGGGTATAATAGGTATATTTAATCTCTGTATCCTTGGTTCTGCACTCGCTGGCAGCCGTACCCTGCACCCAAGAAGGGGCATTGTCGGTAAAGATAGCAGGAGAAGCACCCTCAGCCACGCTTACAGTGGCATCGCCAGTAGTAGCGAGAAGCGCATGCTTGCCATCCAAAGCCTTGGAGATAGAAGAACCTACCTCTTCGCGACCTGTAGTGGTGAGTGGTGGAGGAGCAATGGTAATGCCTTCCAACTCGCCGAGGAAGTAGGATACATGAGGTGGCTGATTGTAGCCGCAAGGCTGCCATACCATACCGTTGCGATACTGATGATCGTACCACAAAGAATAGTTACGCCACTTGGTTGGCTCATTGGTGGTGTAGATGCGGATGTTGTTATCGGCAGTACGCTCGATGATTTCCTCGCGCCAGTCACCAAAGATATCACCCTGATAGCAAGGTGTTGCCTTGGTACTATTGTTTGAATAAGCACCCTCCATCTTCGCAATTCTTCCAACACCCGGTTTGGTTACCTCTGTATCATTGAAGCACTCCTCCAAGAGGTCACCATCCCAATAAATACGGAAGTTCATACTAAGTCCATTGGTATTGGTACTCACATGTTCATTTGTGACCGTAGAGATCGGAGTATCGTGTCCACTATGTCCAACAGCTCCAGGGAAATCATTATAGAAATTACCTGCCAGACAACGACCATCATCGTTGGTATCAGTCTTTCGATAATATATCTTGCTGGTTGTTGCGTCACGATAGTTGTTGGATGGATTATCCTCATTACAAGCGAACATCTCCTGACCATGGATATAAGGATTGAAATCTCCTATATGCTGAGCATCACCATGACCGAGACCTGTGGTAGAGAGGCCCTTACCATTATCATCTATAACCATAGAACCCCATACAATCTCATCACGTCCATCCAAATCCACATCGGCAACGATATAGTTGTGATAGCCCTGACCATACCAAGGAGAACCCGGCTGGTTGTTAGTCCACTTCCAGCGAACCTTCAAGTCGTGAGTCTTTGGATCCACATCGTATGCGATGAACTTGTGGCGGGTATAGATACCACGTCCCAGGAAGATGCTTGGATGCTTGCCATCCAGATAAGGAGCACCGAAGAAGTACTTGCTGCTGCGGTGGCCATAGCCATCACCCCATGCTGCTTTCAAGTCTTTTTCTCCATCTTCCAGACGCTTCAATGGGAACTCGATGCACTGGTATGGTTTACCGGTAGCACCCTCGCAATACCAAAGGAACTCCTTGCCATAATGGGTAAACCACTCTACGGAACCTGAAGATTTTGGCTCACGATAGTTCTTCCATGAAGTTCCATTCTTTCCATCGGCACCAATGGTATAAGTAGTACCATCAGCCATGTGGACAGTAGAGCCTTCTTCGAGTCGCATCACGACTTCAGCCTTGCCATCCATATCCCAGTCGTAGCCAACGATGTTCTGCTCGTTGTTCTGGAAGTCACCCATGTTAGGACCACAGTTTACCCACCAGAGCACGGTACCATCCTGCTTCAGGCAAGCCAGCATGGAATACTCCTTGGTCTCCACGCCATCGATGGTTGGGCCATTCTTAGGATAGAGCTGTGCATTCTCCTCCTTATTGGTGAACTTCATCAGGATTTCCACCTCACCATCGCCATCCACATCGGCGCAGCAGGCATCATTAGGCTCATAAGTAGCCTTAAGCGACTTATCGTGCTTGATGATGATTTCCTTATAGTTATTGCCGAGTACAGTAGCTGCTTTAGAAGCCTGCTGCTCTACTCCATTCAATACCGCCTTCACGGTATATTTACTACTCTCTGAACCAGAAGCATCTGTAAAGTTAGATACTTCCAATGGTTCAGCGTTTACTTTCGTACCATCTCGATAGAGATTGTACTTCACATCGTAATACTCATCGGCCTGGATACGCCATGAGCAATAGACACCCTTGGTGGTTTTCACTGCCACCAATCCACGGTCTAGCTTATCGGTGAATCGCTGGGCATTGGCACCCATACTAACCAACAAAGCCAAAGCTGATGTTGCAAGTAATTTTTTATTCATTATAATCGTAGGTTATTATGTTGTTTATTTATTCTTCTTATAATTTGGTGGCAAAGATACACATAAATAATGAAGAACCATCCATAAATTCTGATTTATTACTTTATTTTTTGATAAAAACAGCATATAAGAACCCAAAAAAGGGTGCATTGCTGCACCCTTTATTATTATTTATGTTATCGTAATTTCGATATTACTTCATCTGAGCACCAGACAAAGAGAATGTCTTGTTACCCTTAACGATTACGAGACCATCCTTTGTCATCACCTTCTTAACAGCAGGAGCAGCAACCTCAGCAGCATTTACTGAAGAGATGCCTGTTGTGTTAGGAGCAAAGCCCTTGTAAGTCATAACCTTTACGTCGCAGAGAGCTGTATCGTAACGATAGAGGTTGTATGGCTCACCAGCTACACAAACTGTAGTTGCATTGCAATCACCCTTGTCAGGACGGTCGTAACCACCACGAGTGTGAACGATGTAGAAGTTTGGCTTGCTAGCATCGTCAGAAGTGTACTTAGCGTCGAGAGTTACAGGAGCATTTGCAATGGCTGTGTTGTAGTAAACGATACCCTCATTAGGGAAGATACCCCATGCTGTAGCGACATACTTAGAGTTGGCAATCAAATCAGCTGTTGGAGCCAATGGAGCGAATGCTGTTGTAGCATCCTCAGGAACCTGAACATTCCACTTAGCATCAGCAGTACCGATAGATGTACCAGGATAGAAACCGAAACCTTCCTTTACAGAAGCATATTCTGTACCGTCAACCCATGCAGAAGCGTTACCATTCTCATCATAACCATACTTCTGGTCAGAGTAGATACGATCCCAGTGTGACTTGTTACCAGCATCAACAATCTCTGTTACAGTGAAACCATCCTTTGTTGCCTCGCACTCATCCTTTGACCATGCATAGTTCTTTACCTCAGCTACAACATACTCAGCATTGTTTTTCTGAGTAACAGTCTCTGATGGCTCATACCAAGCTGTTGGGTGTGTACCATCGTAAGCATAGAGTTCCAGAGAACCAGCCTCTGTCATCTTGATAACCTCACCAGGCATAACATCCTTCGTTTCAATAGCTTTACCTGCTGCATCTTTTACAACGCAGTTGATTGTAACTTGAGGAGTAAGGAGCGTATTTGAGTTATCTGCGCTGATGGTATATTCCTTAGCGAAACCTTCCTCTACGTTTGTGATAGTTGCAACAGGAGTTGGCATAGAAATCTTCTCGCATGTAACTGGAATTACAACATCATTTGACTTGGCTTCATTTTCATCAAGCACAGTCCACATCTTCAAATCGCCAGGCTTTGTACAATAGATAATCTTAGAACCAGGATTCTCCTCATCAGTTTCAAATTCACGTGTATCAAATGCTTCACCATAAGGTACAGAATACTCTTCGCCATCTACATACTCAGTACCATCTACAGATGTAGCATTACCAAGCTGAATCCAGTGAAGTGTATTACCCTCTTCGATGTTTACAAAGTAGTCACGCTCTGTAAGACGAGCTGCAAACAACTCGGCATTTGGCTCTGTAGCGAAAGGACCTTCTGCTGCATAGCAGAGACCGATGTTAGAAAGCTGATGTGTAGAAGTACCGTTCATACCGAATACGAAGATACCGGCACGATCCTCAGCACAAGTATATTTATGAACACCAGTCTTCAAAACAGTACCTTCTGCATCTGCAATGGTATAAGTAGCAGTCTTCTCTTTGGCATTGATTTCTACAGCAAACTTGTAAGTCTTCTGGCTTGAGAGGGTAAGAGTCTCCTCTGTTGTCTGATTCCAGTCGTTCTTGGCTGTTGGCTCCTCGTTAATCCAAATAGTGAAGTCACCATTAGCGGCAGCAGGGGCCGCACCTACTCTCCAACGGAAGAAATAATCATCACCTTCGTTAGCTTTCCACCAGTGATAGTTGTGAGTACTTACACGGTTATCACTTTCTGTACACATGTTTACAGGAAGAAGCGTAAACTCCATGTCGGCACGGGCTGCCATGTTAGACATGTTCAAGTCCATTGTGAACTTGTAAGTACTATTAGGAAGAGTAGCAGGATCTACACCTGCCCACGCATCCTCGTTCCAGAAATAGTTGAGCATACGTCCACCATTCTTCTTGTTCTGAACCTCAAGATACTCCTTGCTAGTTGCTGAAGCAAAATTGCCAGCATCCTGGATTTTCCAGCCTGCAGCCATCTTGTCTGTTGGCACCTTGAAGAAGTACTTGTCCATCAACTCAGCCTTTGCTGTCATAGCGAATACAGCCAAAAGCATTGCAATAAAAGTAAACTTTTTCATTGTTAAAATGTTTAGTTGTTAATAATTTGATTTTAATATTTTGTCCCTGCCCCAAATCATCTGCCCACCCGAAGGTGGGCGAAATGATTTCTGACAGGAGATTCAAAATCTTTGTTCTTTATAGAAGCCTACGGCCTACCATCCAGGATTCTGGGTAATGGCACCACCCGACTTCATGATTTCAGTCTGATTGAATGGGAAGAGATTCCATTTGCTCTGCCACTGTCCGTCACCACGAGTCACAGCTACCTTCTTATAAGTAAAGGTACCATCCTCGTTCTTGGTGATTTCCATGCGGTGGATATTCATGAACTTATCGCCATCCTCCATCCAGCGACGCACGTCATAGAAACGGTGTCCCTCGAAGGCAAGCTCCACACGGCGCTCGTTCTTATACTCAGCCCAGAACTCATTGTTGGTCATACCTGTAGCGAAAGCAGGCATGCTTGAACGCTCACGAGTCTTGCTTGCCATCTTGGCTGCGGTCTGAGAAGCAGGAACTGTTACACTCTGTGCATTACCTTCTGCATCTGTATATTCCACTGCACCACTGGCATCTGCCGCATTTCCATTGCCGCAAGCCTTGAAATACTGATAAAGAGCCTCAGCATAGTTCAAGTACATGCCACCCATACGGAAGGTCAACCAACCGTGAGGTGAGGTAGTAACTGCTACACCAGAACGGGCACGGAGAATCTGGTCTGGATTACAGAACTTCTTCAAGTAGTAACCGGTGGTAGTAGCGTATGACTTACCAGCCGCATTACCCGTGCGAGAGTGATAACCGCCTACATAGGTCTCGATGGTTGGATGCTCGCTATTGTAAGCAGCCAAATCGTTAGGCCATGCCTCGCCATTTACTACGACAGTCTTGGCAAGACGAGGGTCGCGGTTGGCGTATGGATCGTTCGCATCATAGAGAGGACTCTCTGAGATGCTCTTACCATCAGTACACTCGAATGCATCAACGAGATCCTGGGTTGGACAGTTACCGCCCTGACCAGAAGAATAACCTACAGGGAAGTTGTAACCCTCGAAGGTGTTGGCAGAACCCGTACGGCGAGCCCAGAGAATCTCCTTAGAGCTCTCGGTATTAGAATAGTACTCCTTATCCCAAAGCAGATCGATGGAAGAAGCCAAACCATAACCCTTAGCCTCAGCCTCATCAATGAGTTCCTTGTTGGCAGCAACCGCTGCACCCCAGAGATTCTTCTTCTCCTCGTCAGTCTTACCCTGTGTGAAGAGAGGTGATGCCTGATAGAGAGCTGTCTGTGCCTTCAAGGCAAGAACAGCGTACTTGTTGGCACGACCCGTCTCAGCCTTTGCCAGGATATGGTCCTTATCAGCAGAGTAATCATCGATGATCTTATCCTTGATACTGTCACACTCATTGATGATGAATGCAAAGATCTTGTCTGCTTCCGTGCGTGGCAATGCAGTTTCTTCTGTACCCACTGTATTATGAGTCTTGAAAGGTACACCACCATACTGGCGAACCAGGGTAAAATAGAAGTAAGCACGTGCCCAACGAGCCTCATACTGATAGTTCTGGTAGAGGTACATCTGCTTTTCGTAATCCTTATTGAGCTTGAACTGATCGAAGGTCATGTTAGACCAGTTGTCAATCACCTCATTACAATAAGTAATTCCTTCGTAAGCAGAAGACCAGATGGTCTGGTGTGCATTAGATGCACTCCAGTTTCCATTGAAGAAATCTTCCACAGAGTTACCATCGTGGCTATACTCAGATTCATCTGTAGCAGATGAGAGCATCGCACCCGAAAGGTTACCCCAGTCTGTATCGATGTCATTGTATATCTTGGTCATCAAACCACCCACGTAGGTGAATGAACGCTGGATATACTCCTTGTCGTATGCTGTATATTCATTGTAGTCCATGTTGCATGAAGTCAATGCCATGGAAGCCAATGCAAAGCACAATATGTTTTTATTCAGTTTCATAATTGTAGTCCCTTTCGTTTAGAATGTTACAGCTGCACCCACCTGGATACTTCTTGTCAGAGGCTGTGTTGCGCTATATACTGCTGCATCAGCCTTGTCGAGATGGTCGGCTGTGAAAAGATCTGTACCACGAACATAAACCTTCACGTTGCTGATGAAGTCTACCTTCTGAAGCATTGTCTGTGGCAAGTAATAGTACATCTCTACATAACGGAGCTTCAAGTAGCTGCGGTCGAACATGTTGAGGGTACTGTTTACATCGTTGTTGGCATTGCTTGTGGTAGAAAGACGTGGGAACTGAGCATTCTCCGTATTACCACGCTCTGCAGACCATGAATTCTCATAGAGATACTGTGACAGGGTATTGGTAGCCACTGCCGAACGATACAAGCCGTTGGTGGTCTTGAAACCTGTCCACTTGCCTACGCCCTGGAACATCGCATCGATACCCAAGCCCTTATACTCTGCACCGAGGTGGAAGTTATAATAGAGGTCTGGAGCAGTGGTGCTGTAACCTATCGCCTGACGGTCGTTAGAATCAATCTTGTCGTCATCGGTCAAATCCATATACTTCACATCACCAGGATGAACCGTAGTAAAGTTCTGCACAGGATAGCCCTTCTGCTGCATCTCTGCTGCAGAGATGGTTCCATCACCATCCAGGTCATCACTCTTCTGGAAGAAACCATTAGCTACATAACCGAATGCCTGACCATATCGCTTGCCTGTAGAAGAGGTGTTGGCAAAAAGCTGTGGAGCCTCAGCCTGCTCCTCAACGATGGTCTTGTTCAGAGTCATGGATGCACCCAGGTTGATGGTGAAGTCGTTATTGAACTTCTTGCTGTAATCAGCAGAAACCTCAAAGCCCTTCTGGTTGATAACACCTACATTCTCATAAGGAGCAGTCAAACCGAATACGCTAGAGTAGCTACCTGCTGTAGAATACCAGATGTTGTAACGATGCTGGTAATAGTAATCAGCAGAAATGTTCAGACCTCCGAAGAGAGTGGCATCAAAACCTACATTGAGCTTGCTAGACTGCTCATGACCCAGGCTCTGAGTGCGGGCGGTTCCAAGATAGGTATTACCCCACTGTGTTCCTGTATAGGTAGCGTCGAATGGATAAGTAGCTGCATCCATCAGGTAGAACTGATCGTAGTAAGTCCATACATTATCTCCTGGGAGCACATCGAGTGACTGGTTACCCCAAGATGCACGCAACTTCAGGAAGTCAATCCACTTCACGTTCTTCATGAAAGCCTCGTTAGAGATATTCCATGCAGCAGAAACATTTGGAGAGAAAGCCCACTTGCTGCCAGGAGCCAGACGGCTGGAACCTGACTCTACGAGCGCTACATCCAAGAGGTATCTGCTATCGAAACCATAGTGAGCGAAGAGAGATACATTGTGACGGTAAACGGTGGTATTCGTTCCCGTCTTGTCATTGTACTCATAATCGTACTTCAACTGTCCATATACATTGTGCTTCTCTGCGAAAGTTCTATCGTAGTTGATAGAGGCATTCCAGATGCAACGACGAATCCAGGAATTGTTGCCGGAACCAGTACCCATGTTTGAGTCGGAACCCTGGATGGCAGACATGGAAGCATTGCCATTGGCTACCACATCACCATTATTGGCAACCTCATAGTAGCTATAACGATAGGTCTTAGAGTGATCCTCGTATACATTCGACCATGTATCGTAACCTATCTGCGTCTGTGCGCTCAATCCCTCGGTAATAGAAGAGAGATCCTGATCCAACTGTAAGTCGGCATAGAGAGCACGCTGATGATTCTTGTAATAAGCAGCAGCCTGGCTCTGAGCCACAGGGTTGTTGGTGGTATATACAGTGTTACCACCCCATACAGCATCATTCAACTTCACTGGGAAGGCATTGGCTGGCACCTTATAAATCATACCCCAAAGATCTGCCTGAGATCCTGGTTGCGACTGCTCTGTCAGCAAACCATACAAGTGGGTATGCAACTTGGTCTTAGGACCTAAGTCGATGTCCATGTTAGAACGCAAGGTTCCGCGGGTGTATTTATTCTGTGTAGAATAACCGTCGTTCTGGAAGTTCTTGATAAAGCCCTTGTTGGTGAGCAACTGCACGTTGGTATAATAACGGAAGTTGCTGGTACCACCCTTCAGCTCAACATCGTAACGGTTGTTGTGAGAAACATTGCGGAAAGTCTCATCAGCCCAGTTTACATTTGGATAGTAAAGAGGATTGGTTCCATTCTTGTAAGCATCAATCACCGCATCGCTATAGATGGCAGAACCACCCTGGTTGCGATAAGCCTCATTCACTGCAGAGGCATAAGTAGCGGCATCCACCATCTCAGGCTTGTTGGTCAAGTAAGAGAATGTATGGTCGTAAGATACCTTGATAGAATTGGAATTGTATTTACCATGCTTGGTAGTAATCAGGAGAACTCCGTTAGCACCTTTGTAACCATAAAGAGCTGTAGCTGCAGCATCCTTCAAGATCTGAACACTCTCCACATCCTCAGCCACCACGTTCTCCATCGCACGCTCCACGCCATCGATGATGATGAGCGGAGTGCTACCGCTAGACGACTGTACGCCACGGATATAGAAGGTAGGGTTCTGCGCATTGAAAAGGCCAGCACCATCCAAGCCTACAAGACCAGAGCCTTGGCCCAGGATGTTGTTACCGATGTTGCGTGCGCCACGCTTGTTGACATCCTTGTTGGTGATGACACTGACAGAGGCTGTTGACTGTTCGCGAGAGAACTGGCGGTTAGCACCTATGTCAACCAGCTGATCCTTATATGCCACAGAATCTATGATGTCGGTCTGCGCCATTGCAGGCAGGCTCATGCCTGCAAGCAACGACAACATATATATATTCTTAGTTTTCATATACGAATTCATTTAACTATATTATTCTATGTCCCAACTAGGATTATTCCCAACCTGGGTTTTGAACAAGACCATATTTCTTGTTAATCTCAGCCTGTGGCAATGGTTCGAACAACCACTTCTTCACCTCGTTGCTCTTTGGATCTTTGTTCCAGAGATAACGGCTGTTACCGGTAATCGTCTTGATAGAACTCAAGAAGAAGAGAGGCTGTGTTGAAGATGCATCGTTATCACGGTCGGCACCTACCCAAGCCTTATGACGGCTCTCGAAAATGGAACCCTTCTGAATCATGCGATACTGCATGATACCATGAAGCTGCTTGGTCATCCAGTCGGTTCTCTTCATACGAATCATATCAAACCAGCGTGCGTTGGTAAGACCCAGCTCGCGAACTCGTTCATCGAGCAATTCTTCCATGAATTCTGTAGAAGTCTCACCATTGGCAAGAGTGACAGTAGCAGTAGCGGCTGCGGTTGCAGTAGTAGCTGTATAGCCCTTAACCTTGCGATAGGTTGAGTTAGTCCACATCTTAGCCATAGAAGGAAGACCTACACGTGAGCGAACCATATCCACCATCTTCACTGCCTTTTCCACATCAGGAGCAGAGCGCTTTACCAAAGCCTCAGCATACTGGAGATAGAACTCTGGCAATGAAAGCGCTACCCATTGGGTTGGGAATCGATAGGAATCCGCACCGGAATCACCACTATATACACCTGTTCCAAGATAATACTTGTTGAATCCGTAACCAGAACCGAACATGGTATTCTGCTGGGTCAACACACCGGTTGCACCATCGTTACCATTATACCAAAGCTCCCAAGGATAACCTGTCATAGAAGCTGTTGTCCAGTCGAGGTTCAAGTTCTGACCATTGACGATACACTCTTCATAGAGACGTGGATCACGGGTAAGACTTGTATTAATCTGACGGCCACCACTAGGAACATTACCACTTACAAACATGGTATGCAAAGACTTTGGATTACGGGTGATGGCACCAGTAGCAGAATTGGTCACAAAGTTCTTTACTCGATAGGTCACGATACCGGCAGTATCAGTCTCTGTCTCCAAATCTGGCTCTATAGCCGAATTCTTGTATGTCTTCTTGGCAGCATTGTCCCAGTTGAAAGGCTCACCATCGTTCCAGGAGAACTTCTCTACATACTCCTGTGTAGGACAGTAAGCATTACGTGGCACATCCTTTGAATACCACTCATGCCATCCATAACGGGCTGTCGACATAGGGTCGTTACCATATACACGAACAGAGTGAAGAATCTCGGTTGATGCATTCAAGAAGTAACCGCGGCGATAAGCCAAGCGATAGTAAGGAACCTTCTTTGCTGCAGTATTGGCGGTCTTTGGAATATCAGCTGTAACCAGAGCATACTGACCGTTTGCCAACAAAGCATTGTAGAAATCATCACATGCCTTGGCAAAAGCATCCCAACGATCCTTATACTTAGAAGCATCAGTGTACATGATGTATGGCTTCACTTCTTCAGAAACGCCATCATAATATGGCTTGCCATCTTCTGGATTCAGCAAAGGAGATGCAGCAAACTGAAGAATCTTACACTTCAGAGCCATGGCACCCGCCTTGGTCCAACGACCATTCATGGTAGCAGGATTAGATGTAATCCATGGGAAATCGCTATCATTGATTGCCTGGTCGAGCTCGTTAACCATCCAGTTTACACATTCCTCAACGGTGTTACGTGGGAACTGGCCACTGGTTTCGTCAGTAGTAAGCGCATGATCCATAATTGGAATACCGCCATAGTGCTGAAAGGTATTGAAGAAGGCATCTACCATCAGACAGCGTGCCTCAGCCTTCAAACGGTTCTTCTCATCCTGCTTCATATCAGATTCAGGAGCACGGTCTACGTTCTCCAGGAAGATGTGACCAGCACGGATTGTGTACCACTGGAACTCCTTGTCGTATGAATAAAGTGGTCCATCCAATCCATCAGAACGGTTGGTTGTGGCAGTCATGGAACCTGTATAATACTGTCCATAAACGGCAGCTCCGTTCCAGAACTGATGCCAACAGTCGGTTAAGGCATCCATCTTACCGGCATAAGGGTTACCAGAGTGAGGCATGTTAGCACCACCATTGGCATAAGGCAATCCATAATACTGCTTTGAATAGATACCTACAAGAAACTGGCGAGTATATTCAGCATTTGTGAATACGGAATCAATAGTAGCAGTAGAACTCGTCGCCTTGTCGAGCGAAGCATCACCCACGGCAATGGTATCTGTACAAGCGGTCATTGCTGCGCCAGCTAAGATCATCGCCACTGCACTATTTAATAATATATTATGTTTCATTGTTTCTTTATCTCTTAATTGTATATACCTTATTATATTAGAAACCAACATTCAGACTGATAGTGTATGTACGCTGAAGTGGGTAAGAAGGTGAATTGGATGCCCTTGTCTCTGGATCACCCCACTTGTAAGGAGTGAGTGTAATCAAGTTATAGCCAGACAATGTTACCTCGCACTTATTCATACCAATCTTCTTGAAAGTAGGATTGATGAAGTCGTATGAAACTGAAATAGTCTTCAAACGGAGATACTTCGCATCCTTCTCCCAAAGGTCTGAACCTGCATAGTTCTGAACAGCATTTGCCCATGTAGCACGTGGATAGAGCGCACTCTGTGACTCATTGACTCCTGGTGTCCATGTATTGTTTACATGGTATGAGAGGAGACCGCCCTGTGTAGTGTTAGATGAGCAGAAGAATGGCTGACGGAATACGTCGGTGATATAACGGGTCACGTTCCATGCACCTGTCAGCTGAGCATTGAAGGTAATGCGCTTGTAGTTGAAGCCCAAGTTCAAACCTGCCATGTACTCAGGATCATCGGTGTAACCATTGTCACGGGTCATATCGTTCTGGTCAATTTTGTTATCTCCATCCAAATCTACATAAACACAGTCACCAGGCTGCAAGTTTGCTACCAACTGTGTTGGGAATGGCTTGCCGAATACCTGCTCATACTCAGCCTTGGTCTGTTCTCCCTCGTAATACTTCCAGAACTTATACATAGAGCGAGCACCGATACGGTGACCCTTAGCCAACATATAGTCGTTCTTCTGAGGAGTTTCTCTCATCTCGATAATCTCATTCTGGTTATAAGAGAGATTCAACTTACCCCATACACGGAGATCCTTTCCTATCTTGTCGTTGTAACCGACAGAAAGCTCCCAACCCCATGACTTTGTCTCACCGGCATTGGTGTATGGCATGGTGAAACCGATGGTTGAAGGTACCGTTGCGTCACGAACAAGAATATCTGTACGATGCTCACGATAGTAATCGAAGGTAGTCTTCAAACGGTCATTGAGGAAGTTCAAGTCGAAACCGTAGTCCTGCTTGAATGCCTTCTCCCAACCGATATTAGGGTTATTCTTCATTGACTCGTATGCACCGGCAATACCTGATGTACCAGAAACAGTACCAGACTGTGCATTACCAAAGAGATAACCATAGGTATCTGTATATGGAGAGGTCATACAGTTACTGATGAGACCATAAGAACCTGTGATGAACGGATCGGCAAGATACATGAAGCGGATAGCATCCACTGTCTTATCGTTACCTACGAGACCCCAAGACGCACGAAGCTTGAAGAAAGAAGCAATCTTAGAGATTGGCTTCCAGAAACTCTCTTCACTTACAATCCAACCAAGAGAACCGGCAGGGAATGTTCCGAAACGGCGTCCTGGTGCAAAGTTCTCAGAACCATTGTAACCCATATTGAACTCTGCCAGATACTTATTGGCATAGTCGTAAGTAACACGACCTACCAGACCTACGTATGAACGAGGTACATCAGGATAAGAAGTACCAGAGTAGTAATACTGCTTAGACTGGTTGTAGAGAGCCAAAGCATTCACGGTATGCTTACCGAAGGTGCGTGAATAAGTGAAGCTTCCCTCCAGATACCAGTCACGAGCCTTACCCTGAGAATTCTTATATGAAGGATCTGTGTCATTATCATTCTGACGATACTGGATATAAGGAGTACCATCAGCATTATAGATAATCTTGCCATCCTCGTCATACTGTACGAGTGGATTGAAGGTAGCAACACGGCAGTTACCCTGCTTGTTGATAGTATAGGCTGAGTTGTAAGAACCCTTAACCTTGAAAGTCAATCCCTTGGTGATGAAGTCAAGTTTCTGGTCGAGCACAAGGTCCATCTGAATCTTGTTGACGTTGGTCTGCATAAAACCATTGCCATAGTATGCCATACCTGAACCGCCCAAGAAAGGAAGATTCAAGCCATCGGTATAGTCGGTGGTACAATATACCATCTTACCATCCACGATACCAGGGCTGGAGAATGGAGTTGCATAATAAATGTTCTTGATCATACCGCCAGAACCCTGACCTGTATATGGCTTATCGGCATTGCTTACGTTACCGGCTACATTGAAAGATACGGTTGTAGTCTTGGTTGCCTTGAGGTCGAGGTTAGAACGATAGTTGAAACGCTGATACTGGTAACCATAGTCATAGCCACGTCCAAACTCCTTGAAGAGACCACCCTGAGAATAATAACCTGCAGAGATAAAGTACTTCACACGGTCAGTACCGCCAGAGATATTCAAGTTGTGCTGCTGCTGGAGCGTCACATCCTTCATGATATAGTCTGCCCATCGAGTGCTAGGGAAACGGATAGGGTCTGAACCATCCTGGAACTTCTGGATAATGCCGCTAGAGAAACTAGGAGCAAAGGCATTTTTAGGGTCAGCCATATAAGCATCCAAACTTGCATACTTGCCGTTAGCAACAGCTACATTGGCTGTCTGCAAGTAATCATTATAGCTCATCTGGTTGTAGAAGTTGGCATACTCGTATGAACTAGCCTGCTCTACCATCTTGGTTGGAGTAAGGGCTGTCCATGATGTAGACGCACTGATCTTGGCCTTGCCCTGTGCACCACGCTTGGTAGTGATAAGGACAACACCATTTGCACCACGAACACCGAACACGGCAGTCGCGGAAGCATCCTTCAACACGGTAACGCTTTCGATTTCATTTGGGTCGATATCACCCATGGCACGTTCTACACCATCCACCTGAATCAAAGGTGCAGAATCTCCCCAAGTAGCCTTACCACGAACGAAAATCTCTGCGGCATCGCTACCTGGCTCACCGGAATACTGTACGGTTGTCACACCTGAAAGCTGACCACCGAGCACATTATTAACAGAACCCACAGATGTACGGATGAGGTCATCACTCTTCACACTGGAGATAGCACCCGTAAGAGTAACCTTCTTCTGCACACCGTAAGCTACGATTTCAACCTCCTTCAAAGTATGGTCGGCAGCTTCGAGCTGAACCTTCATACCTGTCTTGGCTGGTAAAATGACATCTTTGAAGCCCAGATAAGAGATCTTAATCTTAGATCCTGGCTTCACTTTAATTGCAAAGTTACCATCCATGTCTGAGACGGTACCTAAGGTAGCATTGCCACCTACAACAACTACACTTGCTCCGATTACAGGTTCGCCCAAATCGTCGACAATTGTACCTTTAACAAGTTCTCCCTGTTGTACATTCTGAACCTCAGCAATAGCCTTCGACACCAAGGTTGGTGAGAAAGTCATCGTCGTGAGACACAGCGCCAAGGGTAGAACAGAACTTTTCAGGACTTTGTTTTTGTTCATACCTGGTTTAGTTTTTAAGAAAATCAGCAGCAGAATCCAAACGCTCCGCCACCAACGTTCATGTTTGTATTTAATTTTGTTTAATTCTTTGGTTTAAAATTTGTTGCGGCAAAAGTACGAATTTCATTGTATATATATAAATCTAAATCGTACAATTATCCGTCAGATTGTACAAATATACATAATAAACAAACAAAAAGACACAATAAATAACAAAAAATAGCACGGAAAACAAAGGAAAGAGACAATAATGCCTAGTTTATCTAGTGGATTTAGTTTTAGTCAGTAGGCTTTCTATCAATCCTTGAATTCCAAGGAGAGTTCTCCTGTTCCCAGAAGATTATAGCTCATGCGATGGTATGGCGTAGTGCCAAACTCCTTGATTGCCGCACGATGCTTCTTCGTAGGATAGCCCTTATTGCTCTTCCAGTCGTACTGAGGATACACCTCGGCAAGGGCATCCATATAGTCATCACGATAGGTCTTGGCAAGGATGCTTGCCGCTGCTATCGCCAGATACTTTCCGTCACCTTTTACTATAGTCGTATAAGGTAAATCCTGGTAAGGCTTGAAGCGGTTGCCGTCTACGATGACTGCCTCTGGGCGCACCTTCAACTGATCCAAGGCACGGTGCATCGCCAGAAAACTGGCATTCAGAATATTGATCTGATCGATTTCTTCGGGAGTAACCACCCCCACAGCCCAAGCCACCGCATCACGCTCTATCTGCTCGCGGAGCGCCTTGCGCTTCTTGTCGGTGAGTTTCTTACTATCGTTCAAATCTGCATTCTGATAATTGGGTGGAAGGATGACGGCGGCAGCATATACGCTGCCTGCCAAGCATCCGCGGCCAGCCTCATCGCAGCCAGCCTCTATCATATCCTTATAATAATGACTTTCTAACATAGACATTAAGTTTTTTACAAGAGAGCTTCAATCCTTCCTTAGAACATCATGGCTACTCGCTTCACACCAGCAACCAGCGCATCAACCTCCTCCTTGGTATTGTACAAGGCGAAGCTGGCACGAACGGTGCCGAGAATGCCATAGCGGTCCATCAAAGGCTGAGCACAGTGAT
>ERZ1026886.405-NODE-405-length-22997-cov-10.028289_pt1 | contig 22997 bp, 19 predicted proteins | sample MGYA00380173_ERZ1026886 | MGnify/ENA primary metagenome ERZ1026886 (study PRJEB33269, sample SAMEA4719809) | human gut metagenome | biome: human-associated habitat; feature: organic feature; material: feces | place: Cameroon | collected 2013-10 ... | reverse complement strand
CGAATGCGATGTGGTACGGAGGACAAGCCGCTGTACCGAGGCTCTTCATCTTCTCCACGAGGAAGGGGAGCAGTGTGCCCTCGTTCTGGATTGTGGCCTTTGTCATGGGGTAGAAGTATGTCTTGTTGGCTGAGCCGCCACCCTTTGCCACCATTATGAAGCGATATTCGTCGCCCTCAGTAGCCTCGATGTCTATCTGTGCGGGGAGGTTGCAGCGTGTGTTCACCTCGTCATACATATTGAGCGGAGCGTTCTGCGAGTAGCGGAGGTTGTCCTGTGTGAAGGTGTTGTATACGCCGAGTGAGAGAGCCTCTTCGTCCTCGAAGTCGGTCCATACGCGCTGGCCTTTCTCGCCGTGGATGATGGCTGTACCGGTGTCCTGGCAGAAGGGAAGCACGCCCTTAGCTGCAGTCTCTGCGTTGCGGAGGAACTGGAGAGCCACGTACTTGTCGTTCTCTGATGCCTCAGGGTCTGAGAGAATCTTAGCCACCTGGAGGTTGTGCTCGCGACGGAGCATAAACTCAACGTCATGGAAAGCCTGCTGTGCGAGCAGTGTGAGTGCTTCCTTCGAAACCTTCAGAATTGTCTTGCCTTCAAACTCGCCGGTGCTTATGCCTTCCTTGGTGAGCAGACGGTATTCAGTAGTGTCCTCGCCCATTTGGAACATAGGAGCATACTTGAAATCTGGTGTGGATGCCATAATGTTATATTGTTTAAAAGTGTTTGGTTTTTTATTCTATCTGCAAAGATACTGCAAATCGGAGACAAAACAAAAAGAAATCATCCATTTTTTATAAATGTAAAATGAATGATTTCTTTAATACATGTCTTCCTGTCTATTTCTCGAAAACCACGCTTCCGAAGAAGTCGGGTCTGTGGAAGTCGGGCTTGGGAAGGTCGATGGGGTAGAGCGAGAGGAAGTGTGGGTGGGGCAGTTTGTCGCCGCACTTATACACGTTTCCCTTTACTTGAAGTCCTGCGAATGATTCCAGATGGTGATGATAATAAGCCTCTGTCGGAACGGCGAGGCAAAGCTGCCATGTCTGCTCTCCCTCGATGTTGTCAAAGGGAGTGCGTCCGAGCGATGACCAGCGGTCCACCTTGTCGAGCACTTCCTGCGGTGCTCTCTCGCGTCCCTCGCGCTTCGGACCGAAGCCGATGAGCATTGTACCTGCGGCGTTGCACTCCATGTTATAGTAAGTGCCGTCTGCCACTGGCGAGAGGAACAGCTCGCAGCACGAGTCTTCCCATACATTGCCGTCGTCGTGAGGAGCCACGGCACGCACCGTCTCCTCCGTCACTCGGTAGTTGATGAGCAGCTGTGCGCCGTTGTGCGCCATTCTCACTTCCATCTTCGGGCGATAGGGGAACGCCTCTGCCCAGCAATGGTTGTCCACAGGTACGAAACCTATTCCGGCTTCGTCCATAATACGACAAATCTCAGCCGCCTTTACATTGGTGGCTGAGATTCGCTTTATGTTGAATTTCTTCTCCATATATTGGTTTTTGTTAAACCACCTTCTTCTTACAGGTTGTTCTTCTCGATGTCCTTGAAGTAGCGGTATGTGCTGACCTTCAACTCGTCGGTAGCAGCCTCGTCAGCTACGATGATGCCGTGCTGGTGGAGCTGGAGAACAGAGATGGTCCACATCTGTGTAACCGGACCCTCTACTGCAGCCTGGAGAGCGCGTGTCTTGTTGTGACCGTTTACGAGAATCATCACCTCGCGTGCAGACATAACTGTGCCTACGCCTACTGTGAGAGCTGTTGTCGGAACCTTGTTTACGTCGTTGTCGAAGAAGCGTGAGTTAGCCACGATGGTATCTGTGGTCAGAGTCTTCATACGTGTACGTGAAGTGAGTGAAGATCCCGGCTCGTTGAAAGCGATGTGTCCGTCAGGACCGATGCCGCCGATGAAGAGGTCGATGCCGCCTGCTTCCTCGATCATCTGCTCGTAGTGAGCGCACTCAGCCTCGAGGTCCTCTGCGTTGCCGTTGAGGATGTGGATGTTCTCCTTCGGGCAGTCCACGTGGTCAAAGAAGTTCTTTGCCATGAATGAGTGGTAACTCTCGGGGTGGCTCTCAGGCAGACCTACATATTCGTCCATGTTGAAAGTGAGGACGTTCTTGAAGGATACGCGTCCCTCCTTGCAAGCCTGTGCCAAAGCACGATACATGCCGATGGGTGATGAACCGGTAGGCAGACCGAGCACGAACTTGTGGTCGGGTGTCGGGTTGAACTTGTTGATACGCTCGATAACATGCTCAGCAGCCCACTTTGACAGCTGGTCATAATCCTTTTCAATAATTAGTCTCATAATATTATAAATATGTATGTTAGTTGATTATGTTTACATTATATATATGTATGTATATCCGTGTGGTTTAATTGTCCTCCCACGGCGAGATCATCTCTTCGGGCCACAGGTGGTGTGCGTATGTATATCCGCAGAGCTTGAAGAGGCTGGTCATGCGTGTCAGTCTTTGCTTGAAGGCACCGAAGTCTTTCGGGGCGCTGCTCCACTGCACCTCGCTGAGCGCCGACATACGCGGAAGGCTATAGTATTCCACGGCTTGCGGGCAAGTCAGATATTCTGTCCACACGTTAGCCTGCACTCCGAGGATGTGGCTCTTTGCCTTTTCTGACATGCCTTCTGCGAGCGGTTCGTAACCGTAAACCTTCTCCACGCTGATAAATCCGTCACGGGGTGACGGCTCGTAGAGTGTGTTGGTGTCCGTCTGGCAGAAGTCGAAGTAGCAGTATGTCGTGGGCGACATTATCACGTCATGTCCCTTTTCTGCCGCCTTCTCTCCGTTGGCGGTTCCGCGCCAGCTCATGATGGTGGCGCTCTGGTTTATGTCGCCTTCCAGAATCTCGTCCCAGCCTATTATGCGCTTTCCGTTCTGATTGAGGAATCGCTCCATGCGGTTGGTGAAGTAGCCCTGCAACGTCTTTGCTGTCAGTCCGTGCTCCTTAGCCACTGCCTGGCATTTCGGACATTCTTCCCAACGCTCTGTAGGCGTTTCGTCGCCTCCGATATGGACAAATTCGGATGGGAAAATGTCAGATAGTTCTTTCAGCACGTCCTCGCAGAAAGCATAAATCTTCTCGTTGCCGAGGCAGAGCACGTCCAGATAGATGCCCCATCTGTGTCCCACCTCGTAAGGACCGCCCGTACATCCGAGCTCGGGATAGGCGGCGAGAGCAGCCTTCATGTGTCCTGGCATGTCAATCTCGGGGATGACGGTGATGTATCGTTGGCGTGCGTACTCCACTATTTCACGAGCCTGATCCTGAGTGTAGAATCCGCCGTATTCTCTCTGGTCGTCCACCATCGAGTTGAATCCGACGATGGTGCCCGAACGCTTCGATCCTACGCTCGTAAGACGCGGATATTTCTTTATCTCGATTCTCCATCCCTGGTCGTCGGTGAGATGCCAGTGAAAGACGTTCATGTTGTGCATAGCCATGAGGTCGAGATATTTCTTGATGAAGTCCACGGTGAAGAAGTGGCGCGAGCAGTCGAGCATCATGCCGCGATAACCGAAGCGTGGCTGGTCAGCTATTCTTACCGGGCTCAACTCTATGCAGTCTGTCTGCTCTCCGACGGGCACAGATTTGCGCAGCGTCTGAATGCCGTAGAACACGCCCTTCGCCGAACCGCCGGTAATGACGATGCCTTTCTTGTCCACGCTGATGCGATAAGCCTCTTCGCCCATCTTGCTGTCCGTGCAGATTGTGATGGTGTTTTTCTGCGCCTTGCCTGAAGCTGTGTTAGTGGAGAGCCTTATGCCGGTGGTCTGAGCCAGATAGTCAGCGAGGAACTTTGCGTTACGCTTCATCGCCTCGTCGCTGCCAGTGTATATGATGCGTGTGGCTGAGGAGAGCATGAAGGGTTCGCCTTTCTGCATGCTTATGCTTGCTGGCAACGGCACGATGTCGTAGCTCGCCTTGACCGCGGCGCTTGTCGTGGTTGTTATCATTGTCATGATGAGAGATATGATTATTATAATTCTGTTCATACCTAAGTGAATTTGTTTTAGTTTTAAGAAGTCATGGGGTGTGGTGTGTCGTGGCTGCTTATTCTATACATTTTTGTTAAATTGCAAAAGTGCTCCGGCATCACACCGGAACACTTTTTGTTTGATTGTAGTAGTAGTTGTAACTAAATAAGCAGTCATGAGTTAGTTGAAAATCGGTTTTCTCATTTACCGCCGTAGCGGTTATGCTTTGTTTGTTTATGCAAAGTTAACAATTAATTGCCGACCATCAAAGACAATTCATCAAAATCCTCCTTTTCTTTATCTTTTTTAATGCTTTACTCTTCGTATGCATTTTTTTAATAAGTGGTTGTGATTTTGGAATAATATAAAAAAAGTTGAGAGCTTAGAGCCGTTCTGACTCAAAACTCTCAACATTTATTTCTTAATTGTTTGAATTATCTAACCACCTTCTTCGACTGCTTTGTGCCGTCCTTCATAGTGATGGTGCGGATGTATACGCCCTTGCCAGGACGCAGAATCTGACGTCCTGAGAGGTCGGTGAATGTGATTGACTCCACCTTGCTTTCCTCTGGAGTTGTGGTCTTGATGCCAGTCGGGTCAGAGATGTAGTACTCTGTGATGCCTGACGAGTAAGTTACTGGCTTGCCGTCCACTTCGTCCACGTAGAGAGCTTCCATGCCCACCTTCACCTTCGGCTCGTGGAAGTAGTAGAGGCGGCGTGTGTTGTCGTCAATTTTGTAGAAGTGGAGGTCGTCGTCGAATGTGTAAGGCACGAGGTCCATCTCCTTCTCCACGTTCGGATATTCCTCCGGTGTGAATGTCAGCATCTCGCCGTCGATGTAGAAGCTGTAGTAGAGCTTTGACGGGTCAAGGTAGTTGCCGTCCACTGAGTAATAGCTCAAGAGGAACTCCACGCCACCGTATGCAGGTGTCACGCCAGTGTACCAAGGCATATATGAAGAGAACTTCGGAGGCAGCGGGCTGTTGGGCTTCTCCACCCACGGGCTGATGAGTGGCACGCGGTAAACGTCGAAGATGTCTGTGCTCTTCAGCGGCTCACGCTCGCCGTCGCTCTGATGGATGCCCATCTTCTGCTTTGAAGAGAGTGTGTTGACTGACGGGTCGTATGTGAATACGAGCGGCTCCTTCACTATGTAGGTGCTGTCATAAGCGTCGCCGTATGGAGTGTAGGCTGTCTTATAGTCCACGCGTGAAGCATAAGCATAGCATACTGTTGTGGTGTCGATGCCCACGAACGATGTTGACGGGAATGTCGCTTCGTTGTTCTTCATCGTACCCTTAATCCAGTAACCCTTGAGGTTGGTGGAGAGGTTGCCGAGATATACGTCGTCACCGTCGATGGCATACTTCACGGGCCACTGCTGTGCCTGGTCGTTGAGGTCCATGTAAAGCATCAGACCGTCATACACCTTTGCGTTCTCGGAAGGCTTGGTGGTGTTGTTCTCGATGTTGATGCCTTCGAAGTTGTTTTCGCCGTAACCGGTCCATCCGCCGGTTGGCGTACACATACCGCAAGCCATACCATCGCAAAGGGTCAGCTTGCCGTCCTTCCAGAGATATTTCAGAGTCTGCGATTCCTCGTCTCTTACGTAAGTTCCGTACTTGTCGGTTTCCTCCACAACCATCTTGTAGAGCTTGCCGTAGCTGGTGACGTCGTTGAAGGTCTCTTCCCAGATTACCTGCGGAAGGTCGAAGGCGATGGTGTCGCCCTGTGCCTTGTAGCCCTTAATCCACGACTTGCCATAGAGGCTGCTGATGGGGTTCTCCAGCCATACAGCTCCGTCCTCGGCGAATACCATACGGGTCCACTCGCCGTGGGATGTATAAGCTTTGGCGTTACCAAAGAAGCCGTAGTAACCCTTCGACGAACGGTAAAGATTTACTACCTCACCTTTTGGCTTTTCGGTGAAGGGCTTCTCATCCTGTGCCGACACTGAGGTTAATGAAAGTGCGGCAAGACATACGGAAAGTAAAGTTTTTTTCATGATGCTTTTTTTACTTATTACTTATTATTTATAACTTATTATTTTTTTATTGAGACTCTCAACTCTCAATTCTCAACTCTCAACAGTTAAAGCATCGCTTTCACAGTATGAGCAGTTCCTCCCTGCTCCAGTCTGAACACGTAGACGCCGTGGCTGAGCTGTGAGAGGCTGACGGTCTGTCCGCTGGCTGTGATTTTCTTGGCTGCCACCTTCTGTCCGGTGGTGGTGTAGATGCTGAGCGTGGCGTTGCCCTTGGCGGCGTACATCACCCGTGCGGTGCGTGCGTTGCGGTCTGTTGTGATGCTGAACAGCTGTACGTCAGCCTGCGTGTCGCTGATGCCGGTCTTGCCGGCTGCAATCTGCAGACCTGCGTAAGCGTCTATCTTGCCTGCGCCCCACTTGTTGCGGTCGCATGAGTCAGCGCTGCCGGTGTTATAGTCATGGCGTGATGAAGCGTTCAGAATGGAGCGGATGTCAGCCGGGGTCAGCGTCGGGTTGGCCTGAAGCCAGAGTGCCACGGTGCCAGCCACGAAGGGTGACGACATTGACGTACCCATGTTCACGTCATAATAGTCGTTGCCGTAGCTGCTCTTGTCCACCGTTGTCAATGGGAAGAAGCCCTGATAATACTTTGATGTAGCTGAAACGATGGCGCAGCCGGGAGCTGTCACGTCCGGCTTGTAGCGTCCGTCTGTTGTAGGACCGCAACTTGAGAAGAGCGAACGTTCGCCGAGATTGCCCACCACCTCAGGATTGAGGTCGTACACGTTGCCCATGAAGTTCTGATAGCTGTCTTTGGTGTTATACGATCCTGCCGTGATGACGTCAGGACTGATGCCGCCAATCTCTGCTATGGTGTAGTTGGCATCGCCGTCTGTCCATCCTGTCTTGCCCTCGCTGAGGAAGTTGCCCGTCACGTCACAGTTCCACATGTGCACGGTGCTGCCCTCGCTGCCGGTTACCACCAGTCCGATGCGGCGGTTGTTTTCGAAGCTGGATGTGCGATACAGCGCCAGCACCTCCGGGCGGTCGTTGTGCGAGTCCACCTGCAGAGCCATCTGCACGTTGCCTTCCACGCCGCATCCGTCTGGGAACGTATACTTCATGTCGGCAGCGCCGTCCGTAGCCACCTCTGACGATTCAGCCAGAATGCTTCCGTCGTTCGTGTCCACCACCACAGCCTTCACCTTCAGCACAGCGTCCTTGTCGCTCCAGATGTCGATGCGGGCTGTCTTGGCGCCGGCAGAAGCGTCGTTGAAGCCAATCATGGTCTTCATCATTGTGTCGCCCTCCTTGAATGTCTTCGAGGCATGCACCTGCGTAGCGCCCTCGTTGCCGGCAGCGCCCACGATTATTCTGCCCGGACCCACCAGCTCTGCCAAGGCGCGGTCGGTGGCTGATGTGCCGTCGTGCGGACCGAGATGTGTGCCCAGGCTTATGTTTACGACGCATGGCTTGCCCACGCTCTCTGCATAGTCAAACACATACTTGATGCCGTCGATGACGCTGGTGTTCTGCGATGAGAAGCTCACCAGCACGATGTCTGCGTCAGGAGCCACACCATAATATTTAGACGACTGGTCAGAACCTGCAGCAATGCCAGCCACGTGAGTGCCGTGGAAAGTCTCTGACATGTCACAGCGTTGCAGCTTCATCTCCTTCAGTGTGGTATACTCAGCGCCATACCCGTATTTCTCGGGTGCTGTGCCACTCGTGGCTGACTGGTCCCAGACGCGTGCCACGCGGGTTTCCGTATAGTTGTTCTTGAGGAAGTCGGCGTGTGCATACTCAAAACCGTTGTCCACGATGCCCACTACGACGCCCTTGCCGGTGTAGTCGCCGAGGCTTTCCGTGGCGGTATGACAAGCGTCCACATTGGCGTCAGCGCGTGCGTTGTCCATGAGGAGGCGTGCTTCCGTGCCGGCCTGGATGTTCGTCACGCCGTCAATGGCTGCTATGGTGTTGATGGAGGAAATGGGCAGCGATGCCGTTACGACGCCACCAAGGACCGATCGGACCGTCACGCCATGCTTGCGCAATTCGTCTGCCACCTTGCTGTCGTCCACGCTGATAAATGCCGATACCATTCTGTCGGCTGGGGCATTCATTCCGTTTTTCTGTACAGCTTCCTTCTTCTGTGCTTCCCAATCGTTCAGCATCAGGCTTGTGTTAGGCGAAAGCTTCTGTGCCTGAGCATGGAAGGCAGCTGACAGTATGACTGCTATAAGTATTTTTCTCTTTTTCATTCTCTTCAGTTTTGTTTAGGGTCCTATTATATATATAGGTTAGTAAGTTTGGCGATTTCACTGCTATCGGGCGCAAATTTAGGGAATTTTTCTCAGACTCACCATTCTTTTAACATTAATCTTTTTCTTTTTTACTCAAATTTCGCAAGCGAAAGGAGTTATTGGAATAAACTGATATAAGCAAGAACCTGTTCTGTCAACTTTTTCATTGACGGAACATGTTCTTGCTTATAAAGATAGAATCATTGAGTCCGTTATCGTCGAACTCACGATATATTACTAATTTTTCTTCTTGCCAGTCAGTCGTGCGAGATATTCAATACCGTAAACCGGCCACATCGGTACTTTGCGTATATTGGTTCTTACGGCAGGAATGTCCAGTGCCATGAACAAGAGCGTCATGATGCCGCTTATCCAGATGACAATACCATATATCTGCTTTATGGCCACGTTCATCATGCTTGGCAGATAACTGTCCATGAATGCTGTAAAGTCAAAATGCTGCATGTTGATGTGAGTAAGCGTAAGCTGCTGTCCGTAGCGTGCAATATCATCATTCATAAACGTAGAGAACCAGTGTGTGTAGATGCCATAACCGGCGGCTCCTGCCAGATACATGTGGAAGATGTTGAAGACAAACAGTCCCATGAAGAATTGCTCCAGGTCGGGAACCGACTCGTCGAGCGACCACATCAGTGTGGCTGCAAGAATGGAGTATGCTGCACCACGACAAATGATAGGCAGACGGAATTGCTCGATATTGACGCCCATATCAAGGGTGAAATACATCAACAGGGCATATGCAAGGATAAACCCAAAACCAATGGCAAAGAGTTTCCAGACTTTCCATTTTAGCACTTTGAGCCACAGTAGGTCGATGGCAATGCCGATATAGAAGCCGGGCAATGCCCAGAGAAACAACTCTTCCTTGGTATGCTCTTCGAGTTTTAGAACTTCAGCGCAGAGTATCTCCTCCAGCGTATGTTCGCATCCAAAAAGAAATTCTCCGACAATTACAACCACCATGATAAGGAGCACATTGCGCAATCTGAATATCTTGAAATCGACGTACGGATTGCTCACTCGTAGCAAGCGATGTATCAACACGCCGGTCAGAAGTATCGCAACACCCACGAGAATGCGAAGCTCGCGACTGTCCATCCACATCTTGTAGTCACCATATACGCATATGTAACATACCACTAACATTATCAAGCTGATGAGCAGTCCGCTTGGGAAATCAATTCCCTTGAGACTTAAGCGCTGTGGCATAGGACAGAACGGTCGGCATAGCACCAGCTGGACGGTCATGATCAGGCACATGAATCCCACGATGAAGATGTGCATCATCTGCCAAGTGAAATGATAGCCAAACCATGCTGCAAGAAATGCACTACCCTCGATGGCGGTAAGCAGCACGATATGTAGCACTGGAAAGAATACTGCAAAGTCGCGACGAGGCGTAATCCACAGCTGTATGTTGCTCATGTGCTCGAAAGTGCCTTGCAGTTTTGCCATTCCTTCGATGAAACACACCACAAGCAGCAGTGGCATGAAGGTGGTGTGGATGGTGACGAGATTGCACACCGAGACCACTATGGCAGATCCGATGATGAGCTGTTGGTTGGTAAAGCGAAACTTCATGCGGAAAAGCATCGGAAAATAAATCGCCATGCCTGCAAGATTGGCATAGAGCAACATCATCAGGTCTTCAATCATAAAATTGGTGGAACCCTGTATGTCCTCAAGCGCACCAAGATACATGCCGCCAGAAAACTGAAAGCCAAACACGCAGAGCACATATATCCACGGCTGAATACATTTAGGAACCCAGTCGCGAAACATAGGCATGGCAAAACCCATGCCGGCTGGAGGGGGAGGAGGTAATGGAAGCATAGTCTTCGGATTAGTATTTCACCTCACATTCCAGATTATAGCCGGCACGGAGCTTCTTCATGTCCTCAGGCTTGTTGCCGTCAAACTTGATTCGCACGGAGACACGCTGTTCCACCTTGACAAAATTGCCGGTGGCATTGTCGATTGGCAACAGCGAGAAAGCACTGCCCGTGGCGCTGCTGATACGCTCAACATGTCCTTTGTATTTAACGCCTGGCACCGCATCGGCTTTCATCTCCACCTCAGCTCCTTCATGGATGTTAGGCAGCTGGCTTTCCTTATAGTTGGCTTCCACCCAGATGCTGTTGGCATCTACGATATTTACCAGCGTCTGACCTGGCTGTACAAGCATGCCTTCCTGAATGTCTTTTGTGCCTACGACGCCATCACACGAAGCGATGATATAGCAATATGAAAGGTTCAGGCGGGCAAGACGGAGTTGTGCTTCGGCTACACTCTCGCCGGCACGACTTTGTCCAAGGCGATGCTTCTGCTCGTTATTGACCACAGCCGTAGCCTTACGGGAGGCTGATGCCTGCGACAGCCGTGCCTGTGCTGCACGATAGCGGCTGACAGCCTGTTCATACTGTGTTTTCACATTGTCAAACTGCTGTTGGGTTACAGCTCCTTTCTTCAGCAAGGCAGCAAAGCGGTCATAGTCTTTCTTGGCATTGTCCATACCTTCTTTAGCCTCCGAAATTCCGGCTGTTGCCACTCGCATACCTGCAGCAGCCACCTGGACATTGTTTTCCACGGTGTTCATGCTGGCACTTACAGCTGACGAACCAGACTGCTGACCTTTGACGGCTGCTTCTGCCTGAGCCAGTTGCAGACGAAATTCTGCATCCTCAATCACAACGAGCGTATCACCCTTTTTCACATGCTGAAACTCCTCGAATCTTACTTCCTTGATAAATCCCTGTACACGAGTGTTCTGAGGTGTGACATGCTGTCTCACTCGGGCATTGTCCGTAAATTCCACATTGCCAAAGTGGCTGAAGTTCACAATAACAATGATTGCTCCGACGGCAATCAGACAGATAACAAGAGTGTTGTAAGCGTATTTCTTGATATTTTCCATTTCTATAATTTATTATAATTGTCCTGTGATGTATTTCATTTTGTAATATGCGTATGCAATGTTTATACGTGCATCCACCTCGTTCAGTTCAGCATTTAGTTTCATGTTGCTGGCGTCTATCATGTCTGTGATGAGTGCCAGCTGGTTGAGATAACGGTTGTTTACCACCTCATAGTTTTGCTGAGCCAGTTGCACATTCTTCTGCTGGGTCTCCAGTTCCACATAGCTCTGCAGATAGTTGGTATGTGCCGCCTGAACATTATTATTAAGCTGTTCGGCTGCTACAGCTTTTTGTTCTGAGGCTGCTTTACTTTGAAGTTTTGCTTGGTTCAACTTTTTATTGCTCTTGAAAATCGACGACAGTTGGTATTTTACGCCAATGCCCACATACCACACATTGAGATTCTTGTCGATGGGAGGCAGCTCGAAAGTGATAGGACCGTTCAGATTATTCTGAGCCACCACAGCCACCTTGGGCAACAGTTCGCTCTTGGCAAGCTTTTCCTGCTGTTTTGCCATTTGTTCATTGACATCCACCATTTGCAGTTGAGGGCTTGTAGCCTCTGCTGTCTGTTGCCAATAATCTTCGCTGTCCTTATTAAATACTGCTGTGGCAACATCATCAGTAGGGTCTATCTCTTCTGTCTGGTCAATGCCGAGCGTGTTGCAAAGTTGGTGATTCAGAATCTTACGAGTGTTCTGCAGCTTGGTAAGATTTAGCTTCAGTGTCTCCATTTGCAGTTCATAACGAGTGATGTCGTTTTTGAGAGCCACACCCTGCTGATGCTTCTCTTTGATATTCTCAATAAGTTTCTGAGTAAGCGCGATATTGCTTTTGAGTACCTTCTCACGATTGGCGATTTTCTCCAAGTCAAGATATTGCCCCAATGCTATAAATCGCTGATTCTGTTCGTTGAGCGTCAAGTCTAATTGGGCTTGCTTAGCTCTGAGTTCTGACATACGTATGCCAGCATTGATAGCTCCACCGGAATATATTGTTTGCTGCACATCCAGCAGAAACTGATTTCCAAAATGCGGGGAAGTGAGGTTCTGTGCATTGGTAAAGTCACGGTCTGTCATTAAGGCATTGCCGATGTAGCTTGCACTGAGCCTGGCACTGATGTCTGGCAGTCGTTGGCTCTTTGCTGCTTTGATGCCTTCTTGCGCAGCGTCTACGGAAGTCTTTCCAGCCTGTATGCTGGTATTGTTTTTGTCTATCAGTTTAAACATTTCTTCGATGCTCATCCTGTGCTGAGCCGAAGCTGATAGGGTAGAGGCGAGAAACATCGCCAAAATCATTCTGTTATTCATATTCTCTTTGAATTATCGAGTGCAAAGTTACAGGTTTTTGGAGAGCGTAGACTTACAAAAATGTAGTCAGAACTTGACAATACGGGAAATGTAAGGCGTTTTATGTCAATTCCTACATCTATAATTGACACTATTTATTTGCTGTAGTATTCTCTTTTTCTTAACTTTGCAGCGTGAACGAAACAGAATTTATAATTTTCGATAAATCAGCGATAGATAAGGAAGTTCATGCAATCGACCATGGTGCTATCGTCTATTCACACTCGGGTAATGCTCGAGTGCGAATCAATTTTGAGTATTGGGATTTAAGTAGTAAGGATGTCCTAATCTTCTTTCCTGGAGATATGGTGAAATGGGAAGTCGTAGATGATGACTTTTCTGCATATGTTATCAGATACAGTAGTGATATCCTACGTTCAGCAAGCATGAATGTGGAGCATGCCGTCTATGATTCACTGAAGTCTGACAGGCGCTGTGGGTATGAATATCTGATTAATGAAGTGGTGGACAGCATGTTCCGTATATTCAAGTTCTATTTTACAGTGGAACATTACTCCATGACTGATCGTATAGTAGCCTTGCAGTTGCAGGCGTTTTTCTTGGGCTTTTACGATTATCTTCTCTCCAATCCACGAGAAGACCTTCGAAGTAAGGGCACTCAGCGCAGTGATGAGTTGTTCAATAGATTCATGGATTTGCTGGAACATGAGTACAATAAGGGGCATGAAGTGAATTATTACGCTGACCGTATGAGTATTACGCGAAGATATCTTGGCATTATCGTAAGAGGCAAGACAGGTATGTCTCCAAAGCATATTATCGACGAATATATTATTCTGAGATTAAAGTTGGTGATGCGAACATCCAAGCGTAGCCTGAAGCAGATATCCCACGACTTCCATTTCTCAGATCAGACAGCACTAACACGTTATTTCCGTACACATGTAGGTATCTCTCCACAGCAATATAGATTGAAATAATAACTGAACTTGCGCAAGCGAAAGGAGTTATAGGAAGAAGCGGATAGGAGAGTGGTTGAGCTAAGAAGATGTCCTCGTCACTCGACAAAAGTGTATCAATGCACAAAAAAATCGAGTCATACCATCGTGTTCTGAATAAATGTTTATATCTTTGCACTCGACAAAAATGTATCAATGCACAAAAAAATCGAGTCATGGAGATAAAACGCGACATACATCTTAATCGGATTATAGCCCGAAAAGGCAACGGAATGATAAAGGTAATCACCGGTATGCGCCGTTGTGGAAAGTCATACCTGCTGTTCACCCTTTTCTATAACTATCTGAAAGAACATGGTATTGACGATGCACACATCATAAAAGTTGACCTTGAAGACCGCAGAAATGCAGCATTGAGAAATCCTGATGCCTTGCTTCAATATATAGATTCCCGAATGACAGACAGTCTTCCTTATTTCATTCTTTTGGATGAAGTACAGTTTGTACGGGAGTTTGAAGATGTGCTGAACAGTTACCTGAAGATACCGAATGCTGATGTGTATGTCACTGGTAGCAATGCCAAGTTTCTATCTAAGGATGTCATAACGGAATTTCGTGGACGTGGTGACGAAATACACATCACTCCACTAAGTTTCCAAGAGTTTTCTTCGGTAAAAGAAGGAAGCCAGGAGTCGCTGCTAATGGAATATCTGACATACGGAGGACTTCCACAGGTGGCAGCTATGACTGATTCGCAACAGAAAATAGAGTATCTGAAAAATTTATTCACACATACCTATATCCGAGATATCAAGGAGCGTTATGACATTCAAAAAGACGATGACTTAGAAGAACTGATAAGTCTTATCGCCTCCAATATTGGAAGTCTGACAAATCCCACAAAACTGGAAAACAGTTTTAAGTCTGTCAAACGGAGTGTATTGTCAAAGGACACCATAAAGATTTACCTTGATCTGTTGCAAGATGCTTTCTTGATAGAAAAATCCACGAGATATGACATCAAAGGGAAAAAATACATAGACACTCCATCCAAGTATTACTTTACAGACTTGGGACTTCGTAATGCGCGTCTGAACTTTCGCCAAACGGAATCCACTCATTTGATGGAGAATGCCATATACAATGAACTTCGTCTTCGTGGACTTTCTGTCGATGTCGGTCAAATAGTAATTCAGAAAAGTGTGGAAGATGGCAAACGCCAACGTTCCACACTCGAAGTTGACTTTGTATGCAATCAAGGCTACAAACGCTACTATATACAGTCTGCTTATGCACTGCCAACAGAAGAAAAAAAGGAGCAGGAGCTAAACTCGTTGCTAAAAATCAATGACAGTTTCCCGAAGATTGTAATTGTCGGTACGCCAACACCTACATATCAAACAGAGGAAGGCATAACCATAATGAATGTCTACGACTTCTTGATGAATACAAACAGTCTTAATGTCTGAAAGAATTCGGGAAGTACTGATTTTTGCTTCACTGTTCAATCTTCCATTTGCAGTCACCATACCTGTCTATTATCTCGCTTTCTCTGATAGATGAAGGAGGCCAGTCGTGGGTATGCATAAAGGTCTGTTCTTGTGAATTCCATTGCAATAATGTGTTGAACCAAGGCGATGTCCTAAGTAGAGTCTGCATTCAGACTGGAAAACATGTTTTTTTTGACATGAAGACATGTAGACATGTTTTTTATTTAATGTGTAGTCAGATAATAATTATAACTTTTTGGGTGGAAATGGTGAAAAAGACCTAATAATGAAGTAGAATACGTCATATAAGGCTGGGGTATAAGATTAAAATTTGTAACTTTGCCGTTTATTAATAAGTGATGAAATAAAAACAAAATACACATGGCAAAAGCAAAACCTTTTATCAAGTGGGTAGGCGGTAAAGGTCAACTCATTGAACAACTGGATGCCCAACTTCCAGCTGACTTTGATAATTGGGACAATGTTACATACATAGAACCATTTATAGGCGGTGGTGCTATGCTCTTCTATATGCTTCAACGTTATCCTAACATTCAACATGCTGTTCTCAATGATATAAATCCAGACCTCACAACTTGTTATAGGACTGTTAGAGACACCCCAGAGCAATTAATAGAATCACTAAAAGATATAGAAGCGGCTTATCTTGCACAGAAAACGGATGAGGGAAGAAGAGAGTTTTTTATGGCTGTTCGTGAACGATACAATGAGAAGAATCTTGACCCGATAGAGAATACGACAAAGTTTTTCTTTCTGAATCGTACTTGCTTTAATGGCTTGTATCGTGTAAACAAAAAAGGTTTATTCAATGTTCCATTTGGAAAATATGGAAACCCAACTATTTGTGACCCTGAGACCATTCGTAAAGACAGTCTTTTGTTACAACGTGTTGAGATATTAACGGGTGACTTTGAAGATACTTTTGTTTATGCAAATGATAATACTTTTTTCTATTTTGATCCTCCTTATCGTCCATTGAGTGATACATCAAGTTTTAATGATTATACAAAAGAAGCATTTAATGATGACGCTCAAATTAGATTGAAGCGATATTGTGATAAAATCAATGAGGCAGGTTTCAAGTTCATGCTTAGCAATTCTGATTGCAAAGGTAAGAATGAAGAAGACAACTTTTTTGATGTGCTTTATGCTGCTTACAAGATAGAAAGAGTTATGGCTTCTCGTAATATAAACTCTAATCCCCAAAAACGAGGCAAATTAACTGAAATATTGGTGCATAACTACGATAATACAAAAGCGAAAACCCTACATGGTGAAACGGAAGTAGCAATTTTGTTAAATAATGAACCTGCGTTTAAGCAAGTTGTTAATCAATGAAATGATGAAAGACTTTGATATATTTATGTCTCAACTTCAAGAGACAAACCAAACACTTGACTTCTTTTGTGATTTTGAAAAGATATCACAGAATGTTGAAAACATAAAGTTGAGCCTTTGTATGCTCAATAGTCTTATTGGTTCTACGGATATGCGTAAGTCTGTTGAAACAATATGGAATCGTGATAAGACAGCCTTCAATGTGATGGACATTCTTATTGCTGTTCGTAGTGAAGGAAAGAAGAAGGTTCTTGATAATATGGGTCGCTGTGTAGTTCTTGATTCTTTGTTCAAATCTGTTGATGGTGTAATGGAATTCTTGGAAACAACAGGATTGATAGAAATCTTCCAATCGAAAAAAATAAACGATTTAGTAGATTATGTCTTTGGCATAGAAACTGGACTTGATACAAATGCTCGTAAGAATCGTAGCGGACATGTAATGGAAGGTATGGTAGCACGTATCTTTGATAAAAATGGAGTGAAGTATCGCCAAGAGGTTTATTCAAGAGAATGGCCTTCTATTACTAATGTACTTGGTGATGATGAAAAACGTTTTGACTTCGTTGTTGAAACACCCACAAAGACATATCTTATAGAAGTTAATTTCTATAGTAGTGGTGGAAGTAAACTCAATGAGGTGGCTCGTTCATATTCTGATATTGCACCGAAAATAAACTCCGTAGAGGGTTTTGAGTTTGTTTGGATTACTGACGGTATCGGATGGAAGTCTGCGAAGAATAAATTGCAAGAGGCATATGGTATTATCCCAAGTGTGTATAATCTAACATCAATAGACGACCTTATAAAATCAATATAAAATGGAACTAACCCCCAAAGATTTTGCATGGAATAAAATCTTCGAGCAATATGACATTCTTAGTCATGACTTCGAAGCATGTCCTTTTATTCTGAGTTCAGAACAAATTAAAAAGGCATGTAAAGAATTTGACAAAACTTCACAAAAGGAACCTCGTATTCTTTGCAAACAAGATACAAGGGAAGATAGACCTTATATCTTCATAGAAAACGGTTTGTTCATCCTGCCTCAAAAGAATAAATTCTACTATATCTTAAAAGGTGAAGGGTATGTGGATATTCCAGACATAACATCTGATATTCAAAACTACGAAAGAAAGTTGGACTTTGAATTAGAAAGTTCACAAATTGGCGATTCCGAAATGCAATATTTGGATTTTGCTTATGCCAACTCTCTGATTAGAACATTTATGAACGATCCTTCTTTGGTGTTGACCATTCGTGGTAGAAAATACACCCCAAGTTTCAAGTTTAACATTGGTAACTATAGTTTGGAAGTTGAAAGCGTACAAACAGAAGTTGATGCAGGATATGAGGGGAAAGCATCCATTGTTCTCATAGAAGCAAAAAACACCTCAGCTTCTAATACGATAATTCGCCAACTGTATTATCCATATAGGCAATGGCAGATTAATACCACAAAAGAAGTCTTACCTGTCTTCTTTGAAAAAAGAGTTATTGATGGTGAGAAAATATTTTATATTTGGCAATACGCCTTTACAGACAGTAATAATTACGATAGTATCAAATTAGTGAAATCTGGACGCTTTAGAATAATATAAGAATGCCATTACAAGCGTATTATAAATCAAAGAGAAATGATTTTCTCATAGCCCTTGGCGATTGTTTCAAACTTCTTAAAGAGTTTGATTTCAAGTTCGATATGATATTTGCCGACCCGCCTTACTTTCTCTCCAACGGTGGAATTTCGTTGCAGAGTGGTAAGGTCGTGTGCGTTGATAAAGGGGATTGGGACAAAGGTAAATCGCAAGAGGATATGATGGCATTCAATATGGAATGGCTACGTTTGTGCCGTGATAAACTGAAAGACAACGGTACTATATGGATAAGTGGCACTTATCACAATATATTTTCTGTGGCAAATTGTCTTACGGAACTTGGATATAAGATTCTGAATGTGATAACGTGGCAGAAGACCAATCCTCCTGCTAATATCTCATGTCGTTTCTTTACCTATTCTACTGAGTTTGTAATCTGGGCAAGAAAAATGCAGAAAGTTCCACACAAATTCAACTATGACTTGATGAAAGAACTGAATGACGGTAAGCAAATGACTGATGTATGGCGAATGCCGGCAATCGGTCGTTGGGAAAAAACTTGTGGCAAACATCCAACACAAAAACCGTTGCGTCTTCTTGTTCGTATGATTCTTGCCTCAACTAATCAAGGCGATTGGATTCTTGACCCTTTTTGTGGCAGTTCTACGACTGGCATTGCAGCAAATCTTTGTGGGCGACGGTTTGCTGGGTTTGAACAAGAGGAAGATTTTTGTAAACTGAGCAAAGCAAGGCGTGAAGAAATAGAGCGTCTTGAAAACTATGACAATCTGATAAGCCATATTGAGGACTTACATAAATTTCAAAATTACTCTATGGTCAATGAAGATATTAGTGGAAATATTCAAATCCCATTTTGATAATCTGTTCCACTAAGAATATTCATTCCAGATCAAATCAATAGTGAGTTCTTGAAATAAATTATAATGAAATATAAACTTAAAAAATAACATTATGCCAACAGTAGCAGGACAAACAACGACTTGGAATGTTTTCCATTATACTGACTTGAATGCCCTAATTAATATCATCCATAAGGATTGCATAGTTATTAGAGCAACAAATGTATTGTATTAAAATGACCCTCACGAAATAGTTGAGGGTGTTAATATTGTAAACAAGATAGAGAAAGACCAAAATATCGTGGCTGGTGCTTTTCGTAGTTATTATATCACCTCATTCTCTGCAAATGAGGACAATTTGAGTATGTGGGGTATGTATGCTGCAAATGGAAACGGTTGTGCCATAGCGTTTGACTATGATATATTAGCAAAAGGTTATGAAATTATGGCGCGGTGCATCTATGGAGAAAAATCTATTGAAGCAGAATTGAACAACTTTTTAAAATTGGTCAAGACTGGTTGTTGTGTTACTCTCGGTGGTCCCCAGCCATCAGAAGAAGATAACAACCATAACAGAAACGCTCTTTACAATAATATAATTCTTTCAACATGTTTAGGTGCAAAGAATGAAGCATACAAGCATGAACAAGAAACAAGAGGTGTTGTATACTGTGATGATGCTTCAAAAATTAAGTACCGTGTTCGCAATGGGTATATTACTCCTTATGTTGAAATACGAGTACCTAAGGAGGCACTTAAAAAGATTGTTGTAGGTCCAAATAACAATAAACTGCTTACAGTGCAGTCCATATACCACTTTCTACAAATCAATGGTTATGATATAAACAAAATAGATGTTGTGAGTTCTAAGATTCCGTATCGTGGGTAAATGATGATGTAAAAATGGAAAAGAAAATTATATAATAGAATTACAAGCAATATTATTCATACATGAATATTGCACACAGTCACCTTACTTCTAATTGTTTTTAAGTATTTTTGTTATGATGCTATCGAAATGACAGGGCCTTTTTTCAGTGAGGAACTTTCACTATTTGATGATGCAGACAAGTCTTTAATGCTTTCTATTACCAACGCCCAATTGGTGAAAAGACAATATGGGAATATGATGGTTGTTGGGCAGAGTCTTTTAGTTGGCAATTACGAGACAATCATTATTGTTACAATGATTGCGGAGTTTGTTCTAAGTTAAATACTTTGCTTGGAGAAAAATACAATATTGATTTTAGACCATCTGAAAAAAAAGAAATAAGTAAATGTGTCACGGCTCTGCTTAGGTTTCTTCTTTAAATCTGTCGTCAAAATATAACTTGCTGTGTCTCTTGCTTGTAGTGCCGTGGGCAGGAACTGAAAATCAGCGGCGCGAAGCGGAAAGCTAATGCCCGCGGCTCCTATAGTTTGCATTGCTAATTACGTTATTATCCCAAATTTCTTTAGTATGTATATCCTATTGTAACCTTGTTTTTTGTTTGTTTTTCCGCTTATGGGCGTGTGCTGTGCACAAATTAAAGGCTTTACGTTAGGTTGTCGAGAGCTTGTTCTTGTAAGACCTAATGTAAAGCCTTTAATTTAAATCCGATAGGATTTGCGCCCATAAGCGGACTGTGGAGTCAGGTTTTTGTTAAAGCCCTGCCTAATACAGCAGATTGACACACCGATAAATTCAGTTTTGAATTGATAGAATAAAACCTGTCTTCATGTATTCCTGTCAAAAAACCTGTCTTTCTGTCAAAAAAACGATTTATTCGCTGCTGCCGAATAAAAAAGTCTGTTTTTGTTTTGTGGCAGCGAATAAAAAGCATATCTTTGTAAGAAAAGTAAAGACATGGATAAGGAATTGTTCAGAACGATAATCTCTGAGAATCAAGAATATATAGGAAGCATACCATTGGTGGAGCGTCCTCTTGACTTGGAAGAGTATGGCAACTATGTGTTTGTGGGCGTAAGACAGGCAGGTAAGTCCTATTTGTTGTATCAGCGTGTGCAGCAATTATTGGCAGAGGGAAAGCTGTTGGAGGACATTGTTTATGTCAACTTCGACGACGAGCGACTGCAAGGTATGGTTGCTGCCGACTTCGACCTTATACTTCAGTCTTATCACAGCATGTATAGCGGTCAGCCGATATTCTTCTTTGACGAAATACAGAATGTGGACGGTTGGGCTAATTTTGCACGCCGTCTTGCAAACTTGAAGTATCGTGTTTATGTGACGGGAAGCAATGCCAAGATGTTGAGCCGTGACATTGAAACCGTTTTGGGAGGCAGGTATCTTAGTGTGAATGTCTTTCCGTATAGTTTCAGCGAATATCTTACGGCTGTCGGTGTGAATCTTGTAGGAGGATGGCAGTATGGCAGAAAGGCAAATGAGTTGCAGCGTCATTTCAGAACTTACTTTGAATGGGGTGGATTCCCAGAATTGGTCAACTTCCGCGAGAAGCGCATCTGGCTCAACAGTTTGTACAACCGCATATTCTTCAACGACCTTATTGTGCGCCATAAAATCAAGAATGAGGATGCCCTGCGTCTTTGTGTACGTCGCTTGGCAGAAAGCGTGATGCAACCCTGCTCTTTGAACAGATTGAGCAATTTGGTTAAGTCTACTGGTGTTTCATGCAGTCCGTCCACTATAATGGAATATGTGAGATATTTGCAGGAGTCTTGCCTGTTGATATCATTGGACAACTATGCCTCTAAGTTCACAGAAAAAGAAACTGTGAAGAAACATTATTTTGTGGACAACGGACTGTTGCACCTCTTCATCAACAACCCTGACACTCTATTGCTGGAAAACCTATGTGCCATAACTTTATACAAGAAGTATGGCAGTGGCATGTATTATTTCAACCGCAATATTGAGGTTGACTTTTATGTACCTGACGAAGGTCTGGCTGTTCAAGCCAGTTATAGAATGAGCGACGAATCAACTTTGGAGCGTGAGATAAAAGCATTGGTAGCCCTTAATTCTTTATATCCTCTGAAAAAGGCACTAATTGTCACATACGAGGACGAGGGAATGATGGAGCGTGATGGGTTGAAAATAGAGATAGTGCCTGTTTGGAAATGGGTGCTTCTGTCTCTGATGTAGAGTCGGCAGTAAAGAGATTGTATCGTAATAGTGATGTTGTATTGTCGGCAGATGATTATGCAGGGATTGAGATTGTTGTAGAATTGCCGCCAATCTCCTCGGCAGACGTTATCTTGGACTTGAGATTGATGAAGGTTTCCTCGCAATGAGTAAGGCAAGAAGGGTGGAGCTTGAGGATATCACTATTCGCAACAACTATTTTAATCGGTTGATAGAAGCGAAACATATTCTCCCTCCAGAGAATCCTATTTTTGTCGCAGACGAATCAGGAATGGATTATGGTGTTCCTTGGTTAGATTGATCTGTCTGCAGTATTAGGCAGGGCTTTAACAAAAAACGTTGGTTACCAAATAATGTTAATTGGCTACCATTCGATTTGTTGTTTCAATAAAAAGACGTATCTTTGCATTGTAAACAATATATTGAATTATGGTTGTAGTTAGCACAAGAGACTTTCGCACTAATCAGACAAAATATCTGAATTTGGCAAAAGCAGGAGAGCACGTAATCCTAAAATCACGTGCTGGCAATTTCCGAATCTCCCCAGATGACGGAAGTAATACCATTGACGCACCGCGTGACTTGATGAAAGAACTCAGAAACGCTTTGACCGAGGTAAAGGAAGCCATTGCTGGAAAGCGTAAACTCCAATCAGCAGAAAGTTTGCTCGATGAGTTGTAATATTACAGTATCGGTTTCTGACGGCTTTGCAAAAGAAGCTAAACGTCTCGCTAAGAAATATAAAAGTTTTAAACAAGACTACAAGAATTTTCTTGAAAGTATTAAGAATTTTTCTGATTTTACTAAAGCTGCGCCGTTATAGGAGGCTATGGCGTCTCGCCGTAGCCACGCAGCCTACCATAGCAGAACAGCCAGTCAGCGCCGTGTCCCGAGGGGACACGTATCTTTCAGAAACCCACTGCAAGCTCCGAAGGAGCGCAGCTGTGGGATAGGCATCACCTCACCCTCTCTTGGTTCCGCATTGCGGGACCGTCTATCATGCTCAACATCATAGTGGATGCGTCAGTCCCCCTTCGGGGAACTATATTTAGATGGAGGTGACGCACGTACCCACAGCTGC
>ERZ1026886.399-NODE-399-length-23224-cov-26.479693_pt1 | contig 23224 bp, 20 predicted proteins | sample MGYA00380173_ERZ1026886 | MGnify/ENA primary metagenome ERZ1026886 (study PRJEB33269, sample SAMEA4719809) | human gut metagenome | biome: human-associated habitat; feature: organic feature; material: feces | place: Cameroon | collected 2013-10 ... | reverse complement strand
TGTTTCCAAGCGTGGCTGAGCCGAGATTGGCGAAGAATGAAAAGGGACAGGATTCTGCGGAAGTGGATTCCTTAAAAGCGATGAAGAAGGATGAACTCTCTGCTGCGCCTGATACGGCGATGGCGGGCATGGCTTCCATTTTCTTCGATAAGGATGGCAAGGAGGTGAAGCACCGCATTTTCTCGGTGCCTCATTTCGGCAATACTTTCCCTGACCAGCAGGATGTTCAGATTCTGGCTGCCAACCAGCATGGCGTGGCTCCGGTTCAGAATCGTGAGGAGGCGGAGCATAGCAAGGGCAAACTGGTGTATGTGGGCAGCAATCCATTCTTTTATGTGGATAAGCTGAACAACAGTATTCCTTATCTAGTGCCTAAGGCATCGGTGTTGCTGCAGGATATAGGCCGGGCGTATTTCGATTCCTTGCAGATTAAGGGTATTCCGCTGCATAAGATCATCGTGACGAGCATCTTGCGCACCAAGGATGATGTGGCGAAACTCAGAACCCGTAATGGTAATGCCACTGAGAATTCGTGCCATCTTTATGGTACCACGTTCGATATCTGCTACAACAGATACAAGCAGGTTCAGACCAAGGACCAGCCTCGCCGACAGGTTCAGAATGATACCTTGAAGTGGGTGTTCAGCGAGGTGTTGAGGGATTTCCGCAATAAGAACCGCTGTTATATCAAATACGAGGTGCATCAGGGTTGCTTCCATATCACCGTGAGATAAAACTTTTGTGGCAAAAAATAAAGAGGGTGTGTCAAAGTTCATGACACACCCTCTTTTTTGAACCTATCTTTAGCTTTTTTCCTGAATCTTCTGAAGGTCAGCCTCTTCGCCTACCAGCCAGATGATATCGCCTTTTTCGAATACTCGGGTAGGCAGAACACGGGTCAGGTTCTCCCGGCCCTCTTCCAGTCCTACTACCATACAGTTGTATTTATCCCTGATTCCGCTTTCTATCAGCGTCTTGCCCAGGAATTCGCTGCCGCCGCTGATGATGAGCTGGCGAAGCTTCATTTCTCTTTTTTCAATATCCACATCTTCTGGAGCAAGTTCAGATGTGAGTGTCTGGGAAAACTTGTGAATCTGGTCGTCGTTGCCGATAATCTGAAGCTTGTCGCCAGGGTAAATTACCGTGTCTCCATTCGGAATATTCAGGCGCTGCGAACCGCGGCGGATGCTGCTCATGTCGATGCCGAAACGTTCACGAAGATGAAGCTCCTTCAGCGATTTGCCACACCAGGTACTATCCTCCGGCACATCAATTTCACTGATATGGATATCTCTGTCAAGCAGGTGTCCCGCATAGAGCGGACGCTTTTCGCCATTCACCTGGGCGGCAATATCGCGCGAACGCAGGTTGTGGATAAAGAGGCGCTCCATCACAATGCTGCGCTTCTTGATGCGGCGCGATGCCATCATCAGCAGTACCACCACGGCTCCGATGCAGACGATGAGCGCATTGGTGAAGCGGGAGAGGTAGTTGATGATGTAGAAGATGAACGCCAGGGCGATGATGTATCTCACCACGATGGTGAAGAGCAGCGGGATGCGGTTGATGCTGCTTTCCACCCACAGGCGCTTCCATTCCGGGCTGTGGTTCTTCTTCATCACGATGGCGCGCAGGAATGGCGAAATCAATACCACCGTGAGCAGACCCGTAAGGGCGTTGGCATACCAGTGCAACTGCCAGCCGGGCAGCAGATTGCGCATCAGCGGCAGCACGAAGGTAAACATCATGGCGATGGTTGCCGCCGAAAGGATGGAGTAGGCCACGGTGTTGATGGTCATCTGGCGGATGAGCGATTTCCACTTGCTCTGCTGCTGCGTAGAAGGATGGCTCATCGCAAAATGGTTCAGGATGTTGATGAACTTGCAAGGCAGATGCTTCTCCATCATCTGATAGGAAGGCAGGGCCAGGCGAATCATGTAGGGCGTGAGGAAGGTGGTGATAACGGATACCGCCACGACCACCGGATAGAGGAAGTTGCTGATAACCCCCAGCGACAGGCCCAGCGAAGCGATGATGAACGAGAACTCACCTATCTGAGCCATCGAAAAACCGCAGCGCATGGCCGACTTCAGTGATTCGCCGCCCAGCATGAAGCCGAAGGTGCCGAATATAGCCTGTCCCACCAGGATGGTGCCTACCAGGGCGAGGATAGGAACGGCATATTCTACCAATATCTTAGGATCTACCAGCATGCCCACCGACACGAAGAAGATGGCTCCGAAGAGATTCTTCACTGGTTCTACCAGTTTGATAATCTTCTCGGCTTCAATGGTTTCTGCAAGGATGCTGCCCATGACGAAGGCTCCGAAGGCGCTGGAAAAGCCCACCTTGGTGGATAATACAGCCATGCCGCAGCAGAGACCCAGCGAAACGACGAGCAGGGTTTCGCCATTGATAAGCTTCCTCACGGAACGCAGGAAGAGCGGGATGGCGAAGATGCCCACGATGAACCAGAGCACCAGGAAGAAACCAATCCTCAATACCGAGGAAATCATCTGCTCGCCATCCGGATTGCTGCCTCCGGCGATGGCGGAAAGCATCACCATCATCACGATGGCAAGGATATCTTCCAGGATGAGCACGCTCATCACCATGGAGGCAAACTTCTGCTGCCTGAGTCCCATGTCATCGAACGCCTTATATATAATGGTGGTGGAGCTCATGGCGAGCATACCGCCCAGGAAGATGCAGTCCATCCGGTCCCAGCCGAATCCGTGGCCCACGCTGATGCCCAGCAACATCATGCAGAAAACGATGACGATGCAGGCGATGATGGGCGAGGCCCCCATCTTCACGATTTTCTTGAAGGAGAAATCCAAGCCCAGCGAGAAGAGGGTGAAGATGACACCGATGTCTGCCCAGGTCTGGATATCCGTCTCGTCCATCACCGACATGGTGTAGGGCATGTGGGGCGACACGAGGAAGCCCGCCACGATGTAACCCAGCACCAGGGGCTGCTTGAGCCGCTTGAAGATGAGGGTAACAACGCCAGCCACCATCAGGATGAGGGCGAGGTCTTTAACTAAAAATGGAATTTCTGCCATAACTTATATTTTAGTTTATAGTTTATAATTTATAGCGGCTTCGCCGTATAGGCAAACTTGCTTATATGCAGTTTATAGTTTATAGCGGTTTCTTCGTATAGGGGTAAATTTGCCTAAAGTAGGGGAAGTTGATAAAAATAATAGTTTATAGTAAATAAGTACTCTGCTTTGCTGCAAGAATGCCCTATTAACTATAAACTACTAACTATAAATTAATCATTAAATTCTTCTGTAATTTCCGCAATCTTCACGATGGTATCTACCACTTTCTGCATCACCTGGATGCTCACAAACTCGTGAGGACCATGGAAGTTGACGCCGCCTGCGAAGATGTTTGGACAAGGAAGACCCTTGAAGCTGAGCTGTGCTCCGTCGGTACCGCCGCGGATAGGCTCCACACGTGGAGGAACGCCGCTCTCCTGCATCGCACGCAGCACAATATCAATCACGTGCATGTTAGGATCAATCTTCTCCTTCATATTATAATACTGGTCGTGGATGGCTGCGCTCACCGTACCCTCGCCGTATTTCTCGTTCATCTTCTTCACGCAATCCTCTATGAAATCCTTGCGAGCCTCAAACTTGGCTCTGTCGTGGTCGCGGATGATGTAGCTGAGCTTGGCCTCCTCGCAGCGGCTCTCGATGCCGAGCAGGTGGTAGAAGCCCTGGTAACCTTCGGTATGCTCAGGAGTCTCAGCTTCCGGAATCATGTTCTGGAACTCCACGGCCAGGCGGCTGGCGTTAATCATCTTGCCCTTGGCATAGCCCGTGTGAACGCTCACGCCCTTGATGCTGATCTTGACGCCCGCAGCATTGAAGTTTTCGTATTCCAGGTCGCCCAGGTCGCCGCCATCTACGGTGTACGCCCAGTCGCAGCCAAACTTCTCTACATCGAAGTGGTGAGCACCCATGCCTATTTCCTCGTCAGGGTTGAAGCCCACACGGATGTCGCCGTGCTTGATTTCCTTGTGGTCGCGCAGGTAGCACATCGCCTGAACGATTTCTGCGATACCCGCCTTATCGTCTGCGCCGAGCAGGGTAGTGCCATCAGTAACGATGATGTCTTCGCCCTTGTGCGCCTTGAGTTCTGGGAATTTCTCTACGCTTGAGATGATGCCTGGGCTCAGTTCGATGTCCTCGCCGTCGTAGTTCTTGATAACGCGCGCCTTCACATCCTTTCCGCTGGCATCCGGACTGGTGTCCATATGAGAGATGAAACCGATGGTTGGGGTCTTTTTCTTGGTATTTCCCTTGAGCGTGGCGTAGATATAGCCCATGTCGTCCATCTCCACGTCGCTGAGACCTTCTTCCTCGAGTTCATGCTTCAAGTACTTGGCAAATTCAAGCTGTTTTGCCGTGCTAGGCACACTCTCGGAGTCTTCGCTCGATTGTGTGTCGAATTTTGTATAGTTTATAAAACGTTCTACTAAATCCATGTTCTTAATTATTATAATAATGTAGGGTGATCTCGGTGGGACTCAAACCCACGACCTCCAGAACCGGAATCTGCTGCTCTATTCAACTAAGCTACGAGACCATTTTACGAGTGCAAAGTTAATGATTTAATTTGAAACCGCCAAATATTCGTGCCACTTTTTATGCTGATACAGTAGAAAAAGTGAAGGAAGATGGCTGGATAGACCGAAAAAATGAAGGAAGATGGCTGGATAGACCGAAAAAATGACGAAAGAAGGTTGGATAGACCGAAAAAGTGAGGGAAAATAGCGGATTTAGGGATAAATCTTCGGCAAAAAGACAGAAAACAAAGAAAAAAGCTATCATTTTGCGAAATTTTTCAAGAAAATGCTTGCAGATTAATAATTATTTTGTACCTTTGCACCGTCTTTAGAAGATAAGACATCAAAAATAGAAACAATATTAACGATAACAATATTAAATACTAAATAATGAGCAAACTGATAAAACCAGAGGGATATGAGGCGCTGCTGGATATGCGCCAAACCGAAATGGGTATCAAAATGATAAAAGAGTTCTTCCAGCAGAACTTGGCCACCGAGTTGCGCTTGCGCCGTGTAACAGCCCCACTCTTCGTGATGCAGGGCTTGGGTATCAACGATGATCTGAACGGCGTGGAACGCCCTGTAACATTCCCAATCAAGGATTTGGGCGATGCCAAGGCAGAGGTGGTTCACTCGTTGGCTAAATGGAAGCGTCTTACGCTTGCCGAGTATGAGGTGGAGCCGGGATATGGCGTATATACCGATATGAACGCCATCCGTGCCGATGAGGAGCTGGATAATCTTCACTCACTCTATGTGGACCAGTGGGACTGGGAGGCTGTGATTATCAAGGAAGACCGCACCCTGGCATTCCTCGAAGATGTGGTTCGTCGCATCTATGCCGCCATCCTCCGCACCGAGTTCCTTGCCTGCGAGCACTATCCTCAGCTCAAGCCATTCCTGCCTAAGGAGATTCATTTCATCCATGCGCAGGATTTGCTTGATATGTATCCAGACCTTACTCCGAAGGAGCGTGAGGATGCCATCTGCGAGAAATATGGCGCCGTGTTCGTAGAAGGCATCGGCGGAAAACTGAGCGATGGAAAGAAGCACGACGGTCGTGCTCCCGACTATGACGACTGGAGTACCATGGCTGAGAATGGCAAGGAGGGATTGAATGGTGATATCCTCATCTGGTATCCTGTTTTGGGTCGCAGTTTCGAGCTGAGTTCCATGGGTATCCGTGTAGATAAGGAGAGCTTGCTCCGCCAGTTGAAGTTGGAGGGCAAGGAGGATAGAGAGAAGCTCTATTTCCACCAGCAGCTCTTGAATGACAAGTTGCCATTGAGCATAGGTGGCGGTATTGGTCAGAGCCGCTTGTGTATGGTGATGCTCCACAAGGCACACATAGGCGAGATTCAGGCTAGTATCTGGCCTGAGGAAATGCGCCAGGAGTGCGAAGAGGCAGGCATGCCTCTCATTTAACCAGGCATGCTTCTCTTTTAATAGGCACGCTTCTCATTTAACAGGCATGCTTCTCATTTTAATTGAGAATAGTTATTAGGTTTTTACAGTATATTTTTATGGTCATATAATAGGCCATGTACATTTTGAATATTTCATTTGCAGTCATATCAGCATAATGAGGTTGTATTGGCGTAAAAGTTTCAATTTATATTGAAAAATCCCGGTTCTCCTATTGCTAGGTGAACCGGGATTAATTATTTAAAAAGCTCCCAGCATTTCCTGGTCACGCCTCCTTTCTTTTCTCCATTCCTCTTTTCTTTTCTCCATTCCCTCTGGTCTCCCTCCGTTCTCCCTTTGTCTCCCTCCGGGACCCCGTTCCAGGCGATTCCATCGCCTGTCACAAGCCATTTCCATCATCTAGAAATAATAAGTGCCCCCAAGTGTAGCAGCTCTATTCCCGAAATGCTGTCCGGCTATATCATGGTATCTGCCCTCCAGGGTCCAGTGACTGTTAATAGTCTTGTAGATACCCATTTCTGCATATAAGTTTGCCGGAGTATAGGCAGGCGTAGCAGTATGCCTGCGTGTACACCAAATCATATTCGAAGTAAGACGCCAGCCATCTGGCAGCGAAACCTGAGGCGCCAGCTTGAAAATCGCAAAATGGCTGTATTCCTGGTTCTTATTCTTGTTCATCGAAGTATGCTCATCCGCCCCATCGAAAATTTCAGCCTTTTCCCAGAAATAATTGAAGCCAGCCGTCAGTCTCAGAATACCCTTATGCCAGAAGGCCGTGGTACCTATGCCCAGCGTGTTGTCCCTATCCACGCCCGGCAAATCCTGATGGATATTCTTCACCGAGGTGCTCACCACGAGATTTGGCTTGCTATACGTATATTTCAGCTCCGCCACATAAGCCAGGCGCTCGCTGATGTCCGCCGTATAGACAGGTCTCCAAGCTCCCTCCATGTCGCCCGCCGTCACGAAATCGCCGAAATCAGGGTTGTAGATGCGGCGGCAGAACGTACCCTGCAGCGTATGGCCAGGAGTAAACTGGTGATAGATGCTCAGCGTATAGCTATGATTGTGGGTAGTATGCTTCCACTTCCTTTCAACTTCAATCAGTTTCGGACGGAAATTGATGGTGCGATAGCGGTCGCCCGCCATGAAACCCCATTTCCCGATATTGTAATCTATCTGACCATAGAAATCCTGATAGTTGGAATGGTTGATATAACCCGCCACACAATTCTTCTCGATAGAAAAACCGCCCTCAAAACCAGCAGTAAGCCAAAGGTTTTGAGAGATAACAGGCGTAGCATACTCCACCACCACGAAAGGATAGGTAAGATGATTGCGATAAGGAGAAACGCCTCCATCCAAGCCGCTTCCTCCATCCGTAGCTCCACTTCCATCCGTAGCTCCGCTTCCTCCATTATCGCTGATATTTTCAGCGCCCAGAGTAAAGAGAATACTCGCCCCGTTTTCGCCCAGGGTTCTGGTGTAATCTGCCTGAAGATGATAGGCACGAACGAAATCGGCAGGTGTGCCCGAGAAATGGTTTCGGGTATAGGTTTGCATCGCATCCACCTCCAGCACATCCTTCTCCGTAGGAGTCCAGAGGATATTCAGCTTAGCCCCCTCGTGCGAATAATGGTTGATGATACTGCGGCTTTCACCGGGATAAGCACCCTGGTTATTATTGGAAGAGCGTTGTATGCTGCCTTCCACGTGGCTCAGAATGCGCAGCTTGTCCTGTTGGCTCAGCACGCTCACAATGCCCTTGCCTCCGCCATAGGTATCGCCAAAGAATCCAATTCTTCCGCTCACATCATTTCCATCCTTTCCGTCCTTTCCATCTTTTTTATCTTTTCCATCGTTCACCCCCTTTCCGCTCTTTCTCAAGCTGATATCAATCACTTTTTTCAGACTACTGCAACCCTTCATCACTTCCGAGTTCTGGCAAACCTTGATGGTTTCAATTTCTCGTGCCTTAAAATGATGGAGCAGGGTAGCGTAATCCAGACCATATTCCTGGTTATCGATACGGATCACGAATTTTCCATATAGATTAGCAAAGGGATCACCGCCGATGATATTATTGCCATCCAGAGTCATCACCTCGGGGCACATCATCAGCACATCGAGCAGCGATTCCTCGCCCGTAAGTTCCAGTTCTGGTACATGAATCATATATCGGTCGCCGATATGTTCTATTGGAGCCGCCATTACCTGCGGGTTAGTGCCTCCGAGCGCCATGGCTAGTAGTAAGAGGCGGCTGGTTTTCGTTATATTCTTCATCATTTATTCTTATTTTTTATATTTTTTCTTCATACTAAATTCTTATTCTCATTCCAAGATGCAAAGGTAAACAAAAAAACTGAAAACCAAGCCATTGGTCTCCAGTTTTTTTTATATTCAAGAAAAAATCTTATATTCCTTTCTTCTTCCATTCATCTCTTTCCATCCTCCTTTCATCTTTTTTCTTCCTTCCTAAAGCCCGTTTCCCCCTCTGCGCCCCCGTTCCAGGCGATTCCATCGCCTGTCCTCAGTCCTCAGTCCTCAGTCCTCCTTTCCTAGCTAAAAAGCTGTGTTATCAGTGGAATAGTAATAATGCTGCCCAGCGTAGTGATGAAAGTCATCTCAGTAATAAGCGAAGGATTCCTGCCATATTTCAGGCAGAACATCGTGCCGAAGCTAGCCACAGGCATTGCTATCACTACCGTGTTGATATTATTCACCACGTCGCTCACGCCGCAAACCTTGAAGAAGAAGTAAAGGCTCAGCGGAACCACCACAAGGCGGAGCACAGAAGCCACGTAAACCTTCGGACTGCCGATAATCTCCCTTACAGGCAGCTTCGCCATACTGCTTCCTATAATCATCAGGGCGGCAGGCACCGTCACGTTACCCACCATCGTAATCGGTCGGGCGATGATATCGGGCGTATGAACTCCCAGCGCCACCAGCAGTGCCGCCACGGCAGCCGCAATCAGAGCCGGACTCAGCAAAACCTTCGGGTTAAACTGCTTCACGCTGTATTCCCCCTTGATGAGCATCACGCCTGCCGTAAAGATGAAAAACGTGTTCGGCATGTTGAGCAGGGCAGCATAGAAGATGGCCTTAGGTCCGAAGATGCTCGAAACTATCGGATAACCGATGAATCCCACGTTGGCAAACATCAGGGCAAAACCTATCATTCCCTGGTCGTCATGGTTCTTGCTGATGAGGCGGGGTACCCCGAAACCGAACACCAGCAGCAGGATATAGGTAAGAAAACCTATGCCCAGAAGCGGGAGAATGAGCGTGCGGTCGGGCAGTTCTTCTCCCATTACCGACGAGAGCACCAGCAGGGGACAGGTAATATCTACCACGATGCTGGAAAGCTTCTTGTCAAACTTGTCGCCCATATAGCCCAGCTTACAGGCGACGTAACCCAAAATCACGATGATGAATAAAACCACCATCACCTCTAAATTCTCCATATATCCTGAAAATCTAATCTCTTATATATCTTATTCTTTGTAGGTAAGCCCCCGTGCGCTCTGTAATCCCCATCAATCTCAATCAATAAATCTCCTGGTAATATCGCCGTAGTTTTCAATACGGCGGTCGCGCAGGAATGGCCACCAGCGACGCACATCCTCGCTGTGTTTCAGGTCGATGTCAACCACCAGGCTCTCTTCCTCCTTGTCGCTCGCACGATAGTGAAGCTCGCCCTGAGGACCTGCCACGAAACTGCTGCCCCAGAACTGGATACCGTCAGTCTGACCGCTAGGATCCGGCTCGAAACCTACTCTGTTTACCGCCACCACAGGCAAACCATTCGCCACGGCATGACCACGCATCACCGTAGTCCACGCCTCACGCTGGCGCTGCTGCTCCTCCTCTGTATCGTATGTGGCATAGCCGATGGCTGTAGGGTAAATCAGGATATCCGCACCCTGCAGCGCCATCAGGCGGGCTGCTTCAGGATACCACTGATCCCAGCAAACCAGCACGCCCAACTTGCCCACCGAAGTCTGGATAGGGTTGAAGCCCAGGTCGCCAGGGGTAAAGTAGAACTTCTCGTAGTAGGCAGGATCATCCGGAATATGCATCTTGCGGTATTTTCCGGCTATGCTTCCATCCTTCTCAATCACCACCGCCGTATTGTGATACAGCCCCGGAGCACGGCGCTCGAAGAGCGAAGTAACAATCACTACGCCCAGATCCTTGGCCAGCTTGCCGTAGAATTCGGTAGAAGGACCCGGGATGGGTTCAGCGAGGTTGAAGTTCTCCACATCCTCTACCTGGCAGAAGTAGAGCGAGTTATGAAGTTCCTGCAATACGATGAGTTCTGCGCCACGCTTAGCCAGGTCGATGATGCCCTCGGCAAGGCGGGTCTTGTTATCGGCGATGTTCGCCGTGATGTGTAGTTGTAATAATCCTAATTTCATGAGTGATTTTTAATTCGATTTTTTAATTCGATCTTTAATTCGATTTTTTATTTGATAGCCCCCTCCGGCAACTGCATGGTGAGGCAGTGGATGCTGCCGTGCTGGCGGATGATGGTGAGCGAATCCACGCCTATCACATCCCTGTCTGGGAAGGCAAGCTGAATCTGGCGCTTCGCCTCTTCGTCTTTCTCCGGCTGGTTATACGTAGGGTAAATCACTGCCCCGTTCAGAATCAGAAAGTTGGCGTATGTGGCAGGCAGTCGGTCGCCCTTGCTGTTCTTATCCGTAGTCAGTCGGTCGCCCTCGTCGTAGATGGCATCCGGCATCGGCAGCTTGAGCAGGCGGTAAGGATATCCTTCATAATTGAACAGCTTCTGCAGCTGCTTCTCCAACGCCTGGAAATCCTCATATTGCTCATCCTCCGGGTCGTCGCAGCCCACATATAATAAGGTGTCGTGCGGAGCCACCCTCACGATGGTGTCGATATGTCCGTCGGTATCATCGCCCACCAGGTTGCCATGGTCCAGCCATACCACCTGCTTGGCGAAGAAGAAAGTCTTGAGCAGGGCATCCAGGTTCTCACGTGTGAAAGGCTGGTTTCTGTGAGGCGCCAGCAGGCATTGCGATGTGGTGAATATCGTACCCTTGCCGTCGCTCTCAATGCTTCCGCCTTCGAGCACGAAGCCCTGGTGGTTCTCTATCGCCGCATCAAAGGCACCCTGGTAGTAGAGCTGCAGGTTGATGGCATTGTCCTTCTGCCAGGCAAATTTCTCGCCCCACCCGTTGAACTTGAAGTCGAGCAGATGAATCGGGATGATATGAGAGTTTCGCTTGCCACGCGATACGATGCTGATTGGTCCGTGGTCGCGAGCCCATGTATCGTTGGTGTCTATCTCGTAAAGGTGCACGCGGTTCATCTGTCCCTCCGAGAGTCGTTCGGCGAGCATCCTCTGGGTACTTTCCATGATAGGTGTAACCACAAGCAGCTGCTCGTAGCGGGTGATGATGTCGGCAAGTTGCAGATAAGTGTTGGTTATCTGCCTGAGATAAGGTTTCCAGTCTGTACCACCATGTGGCCAGGTCAGCATAATGGCGCTCTGAGGCTCCCATTCTGCCGGAAGTGCGAAATCGCAAGGTAATGCTGAATGATACATAAGCTATATTTATTATATTGTTAACTATTCTATTTAATTCGTTCTCCAACCCCCTTAATAAGTTGAGTTGTTGAATTATAGGTGCAAAAATAATAAAAAAAACGGCAACTTCCATAATTTTTTGAAATTTTTTAGCGAAACTCTTGCTAATTTCATGAGAAATGCTTAACTTTGCAGCCTAAATTTAAAAATAAGACATATTAGGAGCGTGAAAATAAAACAAGTAGTTGATGCCCTTGAACATTACGCGCCTCTGCCCTTGCAGGAAGGATATGATAATGCCGGCCTGCAAGTTGGATTGACAGAGGCGGTAGAAATGTCAGGGGCATTGTTGTGTCTTGACGTCACCGAGGCTGTGGTGGATGAGGCCCTCGAGAAGGGCTGTAATCTCATCGTGAGCCACCATCCGCTGATATTCCGCAAGCTGCAGAGAATCTCGGATGAGAACTACGTGCAGCGCACGGTGATGAAGGCCATCAAGAATGATATAACGATAGTTTCCATGCATACCAACATGGATGCTGCCCAGGGCGGCGTGAACTTCAAGATAGCCGAGAAGTTGGGATTGAAGAACCTCCGGTTTTTCGGCGGAGAGAAGGAAGTGGATGGTGTGAAGGGTGGAAATGGTGTGATGGGAGAAATCTCAGACGAGGATATCCTGAAGGCTGCCCAGGAAGGCAAGCTTTCGGAAGAGGTGAAGGAGCATTTCGCCGAGGGTATCGCTGCCGACGACCTGGTGCTGCTGCTGCGCGAGCGTTTTGGCGTGGAGTGCGTGCAGTGCAACCAGCTCTTGCGCCGTCCTATCAGAAAAGTGGCGCTCTGTGGCGGTTCGGGTTCGTTCCTGCTGGGCGATGCGATAGCGGCTGGTGCCGATGCTTTCATCACGGGCGAGATGAGCTATCACGAGTATTTCGGGCATGATCAGGAGATTCAAATCTGCGTCATCGGTCACTACCAGAGTGAGCAGTTTACCAGCGAAATCTTCCGCAGCATCATCCTCTCTCATTTCCCTGATGCCAAATGCTGCATCTCGGAAATCAACACCAATCCTATCATCTATTTATAAAAAGCTTTCAAAGCATCAAAAGAATTAAAGAAGAATAAACAAAGGTTTAAAGATAAAATCAAGAAATTATGGCAAAGAAAGATCCTACAGATTTGACAGTAGAAGAGAAGTTGAAGACTCTCTACCAGCTTCAGGTAACCTTGTCAGGCATTGACGAGAATCGTGAGTTGAGAGGTGAGCTTCCTCTCGAGGTTCAGGACCTGGAAGACGACATCGCAGGTCTCACCACTCGTATCGAGAACATCCAGCGTGAAATCGAGCAGTTCGACCGCGCTGTGGCTCAGAAGCAGGCTGAAATTGCTGATGCCCAGGCTAGCCTGGAGCGTTATCACGGTCAGCTCGAAACCGTGAGCAACAACCGTGAGTACGATACCCTGAGCAAGGAAATCGAATTCCAGGAGTTGGAAATCGAGCTTTGCAACAAGAAGATTCGCGAGGGCTTGGCTAAGATGCGTGAGCGTGAGTACGACTTGCACAAGGCTGAGGAGCAGAAGGCCGACCGTGAACACGGATTGGTAGAGAAGCGTTCTGAGCTTGAGGACATCATGGCTGAGACCCGTGAGGAGGAGGAGCGCCTTACAGAGAAGGCTCTTGAGCTTGAGAAGAAGATTGAGCCACGTTTGCTCGCCAGCTTCAAGCGTATCCGCAAGGGTGCCCGCAACGGCTTGGGCATTGTTTACGTTCAGCGTGATGCCTGTGGTGGTTGCTTCAACAAGATTCCACCTCAGCGCCAGTTGGATATCAAGATGCACAAGAAGATTATTCCTTGTGAGTATTGTGGCCGTATCCTCATCGACCCAGAGTTGGCTGGTGTAAAGGTTGAGAATCCAAACGCCGAGGAGAAGCCAAAGCGCAAGCGCGTATCTCGCCGCAAGAAGGCTGAGGATGCAGAATAATATTCTGAATAAAACGGATAAGTAAGAGTATTTATAGTGAGAGGACATGCTGTAAGCTTTACTGCTTGGTGTGTCCTCTTTTTGTTTGTATTCCCTGCTCCTTCTTGGTGTAAATTCATTAGCTGCTAATCAGGCCTCTTTTCTTGTTACGCGGTGCAAAGATACGGCATTTTTCTGATACCACCAAATTTCGGGTGGCGATAAGGCCCGATTTTCAGCAGTCTTTGATTCTGAATTTAGTTAATAAAGCTAACTCATAGTTTAGCGGCGGGAAAATCATAGTTTTTGTGACGGAAAAACATAGAACTAGGAATGGGTATATATAACTGCCCGATAGGAAGACTCCAGAAGTTGTGTGTAAGGCTCGCTGCAATATGGGTACTACAAGCAAGGCTAGATAGGGCCGAGCGAAACAATAACAATAACAGTTTTATTTTCCGAGGGTAGAAAAAGGGTGTAATTAAATTTTATATATTATATAAATATATATAATATATAACTTTAATTCTTGCTTTTTTCCCGCTAGGGTGATGGTGCGGAATTTGAAACTGTTATTGTTATTGTTATCAGTTTTACTCTGGAGTTGTGTACATGGTGAGGAGCAATGGTCATAGCATCAGCCATGTACGGAGTAGTGTGGGAATGGTAACCTGTATCTAACCGCCAGTGGAATGACCACCAGCGGTTATTTATATTCCTTTAAATCCCCCTTGCCTTGTAGATTTTATCCTTGGCATCGTTGATTTCCTGGAACTTCTTCTCTGCGGCACGGCGCACGTCCTCGCCCAGAGCTGCCACCTTGTCGGGATGATGTTTCAGCGCCATCTTGCGATAGGCTGCCTTCACTTCATCGTTAGAGGCATCGGGCGTGATGCCCAGAATGCGGTAGGCATCCTCTAGACTTGTGGATGATGAACCCGATGAACTGCTGCCGCCATGCATGCCCAGCATCTGGTCAACATCCGATGGATCCAGCCCCATGTGGATGGCTATCTCCTTCAGAGCCTGAATCTCCTCGGCAGAAACCACATTGTCGGCCTGGGCTATCATCACAAGGAAATTAAGCAGCTGCAGGCGCTGCTCGTACATCATGTTGGCACGTATCTGGTGACAGCTGTCCTGTATCACGCTGCGATATTGCTGCATGCCCATACGCTTCTGCTGCTCAAAGAGTTTCAGAAGTATCTCCTCGCCCTGCTTCTTGGCAGATTCGCCGAAGTTCTGAAGAAGGAACCGGCGCACCAGCTCCATCTCGGAATGCATAATCTTGCCATCCACGGCAATGATATAAGAAGACAATACCAGAAGCGAGAACATGAAACTGTTGCGCTCGCCCTCGTAGGCGTGCTGCTGGCCGTAGCCCTGCTGCTGGTATCCCTGCTGGCTTTTTCCGTAGCCGCTATAGGCTTCGTAGGCGTTGGAGTATTCGTTGTAGTTGCCGCCCCCGCCGTTGCCCGGCTTGTTCACCTCGTCCAGTCCGTGGTCAAAGAGTGAACCCAGGGCAAAGCCGGCCAGGGCGCCAAGAGGTCCGGCGGTGATGAAACCGAGGAAACCTCCTATCCATTTTCCTGCAGCCATGCTAGCTTAGTTCTCGAAGTAATAGAGGAACTGGGCGATGCCAGAAAGGGCTGGTTTGCGCTGACCTTCAATCTCGATGGTAAACTTGATGCTGGTCTTGCAGATGCCGCGCAGGTTCTGAATCTCATGGAGTGTTGCCACGAGGCGAACGCGTGAACCGGTAATTACTGGCTGCCCAAAACGCATCTCGTCCATGCCGTAGTTAACCAGCATCTTGATGTTGTTCACCTCGATGATCTGCTGCCAAAGGTAAGGCAACACCGAGAGGGTGAGGTAGCCGTGGGCGATGGTGCTGTGGTAAGGGCTTTCTACCTTGGCGCGCTCTACATCTACGTGGATCCACTGTGGGTCGAGGGTTGCGTCTGCAAACTTGTTGATACGATCCTGGTCAATCTGCAACCAGTCTGACTCTCCTAATTTCTCACCCAGGTGAGAAGCAAATTCCTCATAGGAATTGATAACTAACTTTGCCATTTTTGTCTTTTTAAATATTTGTTGTTTGTAATTTTAATGCATTTGCCCTTTACCTTTCCCTTCGGCAGGTGACCGTTGGTTCAGGGCGTTTCTGAATCCCTTTAGAATCCCTTTAGTCTCTTCTGAAGATATCGCGGGTATATACCTTCTCCTTTACATCGTCCAGGCACTTGTCGTAGCGGTTGGCGATGATGGCCTGACTCTGGCGCTTGAACTCCTCCAGGTCGTTCACTACGAGGCTTCCGAAGAAGGTGCTTCCGCTCTTCAGCGTTGGCTCGTAGATAATCACCTGGGCACCTTTTGCCTTGATGCGCTTCATGACGCCCTGGATGCTGCTTTGGCGGAAGTTGTCGCTGTTGCTCTTCATCGTGAGGCGATATACGCCAATGGTGCAAGGCTTCTCTTCTGCCTCATTGTAGTTGTTCTGGTTGGCATAGTCGTAGTAGCCAGCCATGTTGAGCACGCGGTCGGCGATGAAATCCTTGCGGGTACGGTTGCTCTCTACGATGGCCTGGATCAGGTTCTCAGGCACGTCGGCATAGTTGGCGAGCAACTGCTTGGTATCTTTAGGCAGACAGTAGCCGCCATAGCCGAAGGATGGGTTGTTATAGAAGGTGCCGATTCTTGGGTCCAGTCCCACACCGTCGATAATCGCCTTGGTGTCGAGTCCCTTCATTTCGGCGTATGTATCCAGCTCGTTGAAGTAGCTTACTCTCAGGGCGAGGTAGGTGTTGGCGAAGAGCTTCACGGCTTCTGCCTCGGTAAGTCCCATAAAGAGGGTATCGATGTTTTCCTTGATGGCTCCCTCCTGCAGCAGGGCAGCGAAGGTGTGGGCTGCCTTGTCAAGACGCTCGTCGCCCTCAGGTCTTCCTACGATGATGCGGCTAGGGTAGAGGTTGTCGTAGAGTGCCTTGCTTTCGCGCAGGAATTCGGGTGCGAAGATGATGTTGTTGCTGTTCATCTTCTTGCGCACATTTTCGGTGTAGCCCACTGGGATGGTGCTCTTGATAACCATGATGGCATCTGGGTTCACCTGCTTTACGAGTTCTATCACCTCTTCTACGTGTGAGGTGTCGAAGTAGTTTCTCACGGGGTCGTAGTTAGTAGGTGTGGCGATCACCACGAAGTCGGCATCCTTGTAGGCAGCGGCTCCATCGGTAGTAGCCTTAAGGTTGAGTTCCTTTTCTGCCAGGTACTTTTCTATGTAGTCGTCCTGGATAGGCGACTTTCTTTTGTTGATGAGTTCCACTTTCTCTGGAACCACATCCACAGCCACTACCTGGTGGTGCTGGCTAAGCAACGTAGCGATGCTGAGTCCTACATAGCCTGTTCCGGCTACGGCTATTTTCATATTGTCTGTTGCCATTACTTTTTGATTTTAAAATTTCTGCAAAGATAATAATAAATAGGTAGAAAACAAAATGTAGCGCTGAATTTTATTAAAAAATAACTGTACTTGCAGCTGTTGAGCCTGGTATATACATAATTGTAAACTCATAGGAAATCCGTGTAATCCGTGTAGTTCGTACCTAAAACTGGGCATAAAACACCGCAAAATAGCTTAAAAAGCCCCTCTAAAATTTGCGTATTTCAGAGCAGTTGTACAGTCGCCCGGAAATATGCAAATTTTGAAGGGGGATAAATGGGGCGTTTTGACGGTAATTATGGAAAAATAGAATAGAAACGGACAAGCCTGCTTTCTGTCTGTTTTTCTTATATTGTCAATAAATCGGAGTATTCGGGAATGTCTTCAAGGAATACGTATTTTTTACCGTCATAGTCCATCTTGCAGATGTAGTGCTCCAGTCCGTTGCTTACCACCAGGAAATCTACGTGGAGCAGAAGATTATATACCGATATCTGGTCGAATACCTTCTGGGTGATGGGAATGTGGGGCGCCTTATATTCGATAATCATTCTGGGGCGTAGCTCGCGGCTATAGAGCACGCTGTCGGCACGCAGCGTCTTGTCGCCGCATTTCAGCTGAATCTCGTTGGCGATGAGGGCTGCTGGGTAGCCCTTGTGTTCTACCAAGAAGTGAACGAAGTGCTGGCGCACCCATTCTTCGGGCGTGAGCGCCACGTATTTTCTGCGCAGCACATCCAGGATTTTAGGCTGCTGTCGGGTGCCCGAAACCTTGATGTCGAAAGTTGGTAAGTTCAAGCGAATCATATTTCTTTTTTAATTTCTCTACCTTATTATATATATAGTTCGATTTATTTTTGTACCTTTGCAGGTGAAAATGCAGGCTCCCGGGGTGTACGATGGACTGGCTCCTAGGCTGACTCCTGGATAGGCTCCGGGCGCTGCATGGTAATAACAATGCAAAGATACAAAAAATAAATCAATGGCAGAAAAGAAAAGTGCAATAAGTTACGAGTCGATCATGAAATCGCTGAAGGCTCGGGAGTTTGCGCCTGTCTATATCCTGATGGGCGACGAACCTTTCTACATCGATAAGATCTGCGATTATATCTCGGAAACGGTGCTGCAGCCTGAGGAGCGCGACTTCAACCAGGTGGTGCTCTTTGGTGCGGATATCACGGCTAGCCAGCTGGTGGACCAGTGCAAGGGTTTCCCGATGATGGCAGAGCATAGGGTAGTGATTGTGAAGGAGGCACAGAACCTGAAGAATCTGGAGCCCCTGGAGAAGTATTTCGAGAAACCGATGGCATCCACCATCCTCGTGTTTTGTCATAAAAACGGCTCGATAGACCGAAGGAAGAAATTCCTGCCCCGCGCAGAGAAGGTGGGTGTGGTCTTTGAAAGCAAGAAACTCTACGACCGGCAGTTGCCTGGCTTCATCGAGACCTATCTCAAGACCCGAAAGGCTACCATAGAGCCGAAGGCGGTGCAGATGATAGCCGACCATATTGGAGCCGACCTGCATCGTCTCACATCGGAGCTCGACAAGCTGCTCATCTCGCTGGATGATTCCGACCGCAGGGTTACCCCAAGTCTGGTGGAGAAGGAAATCGGCGTGAGCAAAGACTTCAATGCCTTCGAACTTCGCAGTGCCATCATTCAGCGTGATGTTTTCAAGGCAAATCAGATAATAAAGTATTTTGACAGTAATCCGAAGTCAGGGTCGCTCTATGCGCTTCTCCCGTTGCTCTTCTCTTACTTCCAGAATCTGATGATAGCTTATTATGCGCCCAACAAGCAGAATGAAAATGAGCTTGCAAAATTCCTGGATTTGAAAAGTACCTGGGGTATTCGCGAATATCAGATGGGAATGAGAAACTATTCTGGCGTGAAAGTGATGCAGATAATTGATAAGATGAAGGAGGTGGATGCGAAGAGCAAGGGTGTGGATAATCCGTTCACTTCGGCAGGTGATCTGATGAAGGAGCTCATCTTTTTCATTCTCCATTAGTGAAAAATCCGCTCCGTTTCCGGTCTGTTTTCGACTCGGAGGAGAGGAGTGGGCGAGTGAGCGATTTTTGCTCCTTTTTCCTTTGGTTCGAAAAATGAAATGATCTGGAATGGGGGAGGGCGTTCTGCCTCCCAAAAGTGATAAGAATAGCGTTCGTTGGCGAGAAAACGGGCGCTATTTTTTTTGTTTTTCTCTCGTGCTGACTCTTGTTTTCGCTGATTCCTCATCTAGATGGTGATTTTTCCGTTTTCAGCAAAATCATGCCTAACTATAGTGTATATCAATGGGTTAACGAAAATAACCCCCTTCAAAACTTGCAAATTTGCCCAAAACTCGGACTGCGGGCTTGAAAACGCTCAAAATGGAAAAATTTGCCATCGTTTGACCCCTAAAATTTAGCGTTTGCATTCTTTAAGGTTTATAGTTCTGCAATTTATAAAGATAAATTGAATAGATATAAACTGACGATTTAGTTTATAAAAGTAAACCAAAGAAAACTTTATAGTTTTAAGTACCTATATAATTTATATATATAAATATGAATATTGCAGTTTGATAGTATAAATGTATAAATATACAACAAATATTATGGGTTTGCAAATTGGTGAAACCCAGTAGTTTATAAAATTCAGTTGTTTAAATATACGATAGCTAATTAACAAAATCTACATAAAACGCTGCATATTCAGCCTAGCAACCCATATTTTGAATAAAATAGGCGTTGTGAGTCAGTAATTTAGTAGTTTTGCATTAAGTAAACATTTGTCATTAATTTAGAATCATAAAATTAGATATATAAATATTAATCAGAAAACTTACATCTATAAACTTTGATTTATAAATTTGAAAGCATAAACGTAAAGTTTAAAAAACTAAATTTTTTCAGAAAAGTTTGGTATAACCAAATTTTTGCTTTATCTTTGTAAAATCTTAGAAAAATGGGGCAAAAACAGCCCTGTTCGGAAATAAAACATCGTATAAAACATCATATAAACGGAAAATTTTGAGTGGCATGAAAGATAGAATCAGACAGATAATGGAGGACCAGAAACTCAACCAGCAGAGTTTCGCTCAGCTCATCGGAAAATCTACAGCAACCCTGAGCAACATCTTCAACGATCGTACCAAGCCTACGCTCGACATCGTGGATGCAATCAAGAAAAAGTTCCCTCAGGTGAACATCGAGTGGTTGCTTTTCGGTACTCCTCCTATGTATATTAATAAGGTGGATGGGGGTGCTTCTGGGGCTCCGTCAGCGGCTTCTATAGGTACTGGTAACATGGGCGATGAGGATTCGCTCAATATGTATGGAGATGCTTCTGGCTCAGCGGCTATGGGCGCCCAGAGCGGCATGCAAGGTGCTGGCTGCATGGCAGGTGGCGTGGTGGAGCCTTCGCTTGATTTCGGGGCGGATGAGGCGGGCTCCTCCCCTGTTTCTCCTTCGCTTTTTGATCAGCCTCAGATACACGGTGTAAAAAGAACACCTAAAAACATCGCCCATGCGGCAGTGAAAATAGTTGACAAACCGCAGCGCAAGATTACGGAAATCCGCATCTTCTACGATGACCAGACCTGGGAGACTTTTGTGCCGAAGAAGTAAGGCGGGGCAAAAAACTTCCTCTCGGATTTGTGAAATTCGATTTTTTGCAGTACCTTTGCACCTATAATAAATAACAGAAGTTTCGCATGTGGTTCAAGTACGGGCTGAAGGCCTCAAAAGCTCCAGAAGCAGCACGCCCTGAAAGGGCAGAAGCTCCTAGCTCAGGGCGTGTGGAGCTTACTTGCAAGACTTGAGTAAACAAGGTTGCAATAACATCAGTAAATAACATTATAATATAATAATATCGAAAAGATGAAAAAGTATGTTCTCGACCTCAAGGTGGTTTCTGTGGAAAGCCTTAGCGACAAGCATGTGTTGATTAAGCTTACCGACGAGAAACCTTTGCCAGAAATGAAGCCTGGCCAGTTTGTGGAAGTAAGAGTGGATCATTCGGCAATGACAATGCTTCGCCGACCTATCTCTATCAACTTCGTTGACCGCGAGAAGAACCAGCTCTGGCTGCTCGTAGCCATGGTGGGCGACGGCACAAAGCAGCTCGGAAAACTGCAGACGGGCGATACGCTCAACTGTATGCTCCCATTGGGCAACGGCTTCACGATGCCTACCCGGAAGGAGCAGAAATATCTGCTCGTAGGTGGTGGTGTAGGTGTGGCTCCGCTCCTCTATTTCGGCAAGCTGATTAAGGATTTCGGTGCAGAAGTAACCTTCCTGCTGGGTGCCCGCAAGGCCACTGATTTGCTGGAACTCGACGAGTTTGCCAAGATAGGCAAGGTATGCATTACCACAGAGGATGGCTCTGCCGGCGAGGTGGGTTTTGTAACTAATCACTCAGTGTTGGAGAACGAGCAGTTTGATATGATTTCTACCTGCGGTCCTAAGCCTATGATGGTGAGCGTAGCCCGCTTTGCCAAGAAGGCTGGCGTGGAGTGCGAGGTATCGCTGGAGAACAAGATGGCGTGTGGCGTGGGTGCCTGCCTCTGCTGCGTGGAGAAGACCACCGAGGGTCATAAGTGCGTTTGCACCGATGGTCCTGTCATCAACATCAAGCAGCTCACCTGGGACATCTAACCCGAGCGTTATGCTCTAAAAATGTAATAGAATATTATTTGATTTTGAAAGATTATGGCTGATTTAAGTGTAAATATAAAGGATTTGAAACTGAAGAACCCTGTGATGACAGCATCGGGTACTTTCGGCTACGGATTGGAGTTTGCAGATTTCGTTCCATTGGAGGAAATAGGCGGCATCATCGTAAAGGGTACAACCCTGGAACCACGCGAGGGAAATGACTATCCTAGAATGGCAGAAACGCCTCAGGGTATGCTTAACTGCGTGGGTCTTCAGAACAAGGGCGTGGAGTACTTCTGCGAGCACATCTATCCTCAGATTAAGGATATCGATACCAACATGATTGTAAACGTGAGCGGACATTCGCCTGAGAGCTATGCCGAGTGCGCGGCGCGCATAAACGAGCTGGAGAAGATTCCTGCCATCGAGCTGAACATCTCTTGTCCTAACGTAAAGGATGGCGGTATGGCCTTCGGCGTTACCTGCGAGGGTGCGGCAAGCGTGGTGAAGGCTGTGCGCAAGGTGTACGACAAGACGCTTATCGTGAAGCTTTCGCCTAACGTTACCAGCATTGCCGACATAGCCCGTGCCGTAGAGGCTGAGGGTGCCGATTCCGTTTCGCTCATCAATACGCTGATGGGTATGGCGGTGGATATAGAGAAGCGCCAGCCGCTGCTGAGCATCCGCACGGGTGGCTTGAGCGGTCCTTGCGTGAAGCCTGTAGCCCTGCGCATGGTGTATGATGTGGCTCATGCCGTCAACATCCCAGTGGTGGGCTTGGGCGGTATCTCGAACGCCAAGGATGCCATCGAGTTCCTGATGTGTGGCGCTACAGCCATCGAAATCGGTACTGCCAACTTCCTGGATCCTGCCGTAACCAAGAAGGTGAAGGACGGCATGAACGAGTGGCTGGATGCCCACGGCTGCAAATCGGTGACAGAAATTATCGGAGCCATCAAGTAAATCCACATTATTATATATAAGTAATATATATATCAATATAAATAGGATAGAAAATGGATTTGAATGAAATGAATCCCGTTCTCCTGGTAGCTACCCTCACACAGCAGGTGGTGGAGCTGGAGAAGAAACTGGAGGCCGACGGTGAGGATACCGGGAGCAAGGCTGCCCTGAGCGAGCATCTGCTGAAGCGGGGAAACCTGCTGATGCAGATGGGCGACAAGGATGGTGCCAGAAAGGATATGCAGCGATACCTGCAGCTGAACCCCGAGAAGATAGGGGAACTCAGCGGCGAGTTTAAGGCTGAAGGAAGAGAGCACTGCCGCTAAATGCAGATGGAAAGCAGATGGGATGCAGCCTGAATGCAGATGGAAAGCAGATATAAAGCAGATGGAAATCTGCCGGAATACTGATAAAAATCTGCCAGATTTCGGTTCTTTCTGATAAAAATCTGCTGAAAATCTGCTGAAAAGCATAAAATATAAGGAAATTCGTGAAATTTCTGACAAATTGTTTGGCGGTATCAAAGAAAAGTATTACTTTTGCAAACGGGTTGAGGCTTCCAGGAGTTGAAACCCGAAGCAACGAGTGAATAACAAATAAAAAAATAAGAATTATGAAGAAGTTGAACGCTTACTTTTTTAGCTATTACTTTTACTT
>ERZ1026886.392-NODE-392-length-23580-cov-100.489479_pt1 | contig 23580 bp, 22 predicted proteins | sample MGYA00380173_ERZ1026886 | MGnify/ENA primary metagenome ERZ1026886 (study PRJEB33269, sample SAMEA4719809) | human gut metagenome | biome: human-associated habitat; feature: organic feature; material: feces | place: Cameroon | collected 2013-10 ... | reverse complement strand
GAGGCTGAATCGTGGATTGCGATTCATCGTCGTGGTGAGGGGGATATTTGGCAGGGATTGTGGGAGCCGTATAATATATCGGATATGAAGGAATTGCCTTCTTTCGTGAAGGATCCGATATTGCTGGCAAAGGATGTGAAGCATGTATTGACCCATCGCATTCTTCTTGCCGATTTCTATCTGCTGGAGGTTGAGGAGCGTCCTTCTCTTCCTGATGATTACATCTGGATTAAGGAAAGCGATATAGAAAATTACGGTGTGCCGAGATTGATAGAAATCATGCTGGAGAAGATTCATCAGTAATAAAGTAGTGGCTTCCGTTTTTTAGTACGTTAAAAAAGGGCAAAAGCATTAGATGTCAAATGCTTTTGCCCTTTGTTATTCTATTTGCAAATTACTTACTGAAGTTTTGCAAGTAGCATTCTACCGTCCCCGAAGGGGGCGAATGTGAATAACCGCGGGTGGAATGACCGAAGGGAATGGAACCTGCGGATAGTGACAGATACTCTCTTATCGTCCCCGAAGGGGGCGAACAGGAGCAAGACTGGATGTGGTTCGCCCCCTTTGGGGACGCTTTCTCCCTACTATTGGTTGTCCGCAGGTTCCATGACCTTCGGTCATTCCACCAGCGGTTATTGAAAGTTGGCCCCCTTCGGGGACCGGAGGTTACTTGCGAAACTTGAATTGCTTAGTAATTCTTAGCCTCAATCTGGAAGTAGCTCTGTGGGTGGTTGCAAACTGGGCAAACCTCTGGAGCCTCCTTGCCTACTACGATGTGACCGCAGTTAGAACACTGCCAGATGCAATCGCCATCACGAGAGAAAACTACCTTGTCCTGAACGTTCTTCAGGAGCTTGCGATAGCGCTCCTCGTGGTGCTTCTCAATCTCAGCTACCATCTCGAACTTAGCAGCAATCTCATCGAAGCCCTCTTCACGAGCCTCCTCTGCCATGCGCTTGTACATCTCTGTCCACTCGCCATTCTCACCCTCGGCAGCAGCCAGGAGGTTCTCTTCGGTACTCTTGATGGCACCGCCCTCCAAGTACTTGAACCACATCTTGGCATGCTCCTTCTCGTTGGCAGCTGTCTCCTCAAAGATGTTAGCTATCTGAACATAACCGTCCTTCTTAGCCTTACTTGCAAAGTAAGTATATTTGTTACGAGCCATTGACTCACCAGCGAAAGCCTCCTGGAGGTTCTTCTCTGTCTTTGTTCCTTTCAATTCCTTCATAATGTATTCTGTATTAAAATGTTAATATTTTCTATATCTAATTTCAGTTGCAAAGATATTGAAAAAATTCCAATTATGCAAGAAAATTGAGAATTATTTTGTTTTCTGCCGCTTATTTAGATAAAATAAAGCCAATCCGAGCATCGACATACCGAATATCCATGATACGATGGCACTCGTAGCCATGCCCCAGGTATGGGTGAAACCAGCCACGATGAAGGTGAGGAAGCTTACGCCAGCCACCGTCAGGGCGTATGGCAACTGCGATGACACATGATGCACATGCTTGCACTCGGCTCCTGCACTCGCCATGATGGTGGTGTCGCTGATAGGCGAGATATGATCGCCGCAGACGGCTCCTGCCATGCAAGCTGAGATGGAGATGATGCGCAATGGGTCGGCAGCAGGAAATACGGCGATGCAGATAGGAATCAGAATGCCGAAGGTTCCCCAGGAAGTTCCGGTGGCGAAAGCCAGGAAACCGGCTACCAGGAAGATGATGCCCGGCAGGAGCATCTGCAACTCGGAAGCACTGCTTGCCACGACACCAGATACATATTCTGCTGCTCCCAGCGAGTCGGTCATGCTCTTCAGGGTCCATGCCAGGGTAAGAATCAGGATGGCTGGCACCATCGCCTCGAATCCCTTGATGAGGCTACTCATCGCTTCATCGAATGGCAGAGTCTTGCGCACCGTGAACATCATGATGGTGAGTATCAGGGCTGCCAGCGAACCGAGTACCAGTCCCACCGAAGCATTGCTGCCCGCAAAGGCATCAACGAAATTCAGATAGTTGGCATTGGCGGCATCGAAGAATCCGCCCGAATAGACCATGCCTGCCATGCAGAACACAATGAGCATGATGATTGGAATCACAAGGTCGCTTACCGAACCTCTGCTCTTTGAACTCTCTTGCTGCTTGGCTCCCACACCGTGCTCCACGATTTGCAGTTTGGTATCGCTCACCTCGTCGAGCTTTCCGCCGTTGGTACGCTCGTACCATTCCTTCAGTCTTGCATCATACTTACTCATCGCCTTGAAGTCGAAGCCCAATACCACGATGCCCAGCATGAAGAGGATGGTGAAGAAGGCGTAGAAATTGAAAGGTATCGCCTTGCAGAAGAGCGCCAGTCCGTTTTCGCCTCCCGATACGAAGCCCGATACTGCTGCTGCCCAACTGGAGATAGGCGAGATGATGCAGACCGGAGCTGCGGTGGAGTCGATGAGATAGGCGAGCTTTTCCTTGGTCACGCCGTTGCGCACGGCGATGGGGCGCATCACCGAACCCACGGTAAGACAGTTGAAGTAATCGTCGATGAATATCAGGATGCCGAGCAGGATGGTGGCTATCTGCACTCCCATCTTCGACTTCACGTGCTTGGAAGCCCAGCGGCCGAAAGCCGCCGAACCGCCCGCCTTGTTCATCAGCGAAACGATGCTGCCCAATACCACCAGGAACACCAGGATGCCCACGTTCCATGGGTCGGAGAGGCAGTGAATCAGTCCGTAAGCCTTGGCATCATCGCCTTCGCCCACGGTGTGGTTGGTCAGGTGAACCAGGAATCCATCGAATCCTGTTCCCATCGAAATACAGTATTGCACGGCACCCAGAATGATGCCGATAAAGAGAGAAGAATACACCTCTTTCGTCTTCAGCGCCAGAGCGATGGCGACGACGGGAGGCAGTAACGACCATGCGGTCCCAATCATGTTATAATCCATTTTTTATTGTTTTTGGCTAGAAATGTTTGATTGCAAAGATAAGGCTTTTTTGTTATATATGCAAAAAAACGGGCGGAAAAATAGAGATTATGGGTTGATATGTTGTGTTTTTGCAATTTTTATCATTATAAACTATCGCTTTTCTGTATTTTTGTTGTATCTTTGGAAACTCAAATTTAACAACTTAATAATGGAGGACTAATTATGAACATCAATTCTGGTATTAAGCAAGCCGTGATTTTAGCCATCGGCATCATCATGCTTGGATTTTGTATCAAGTCGGGACTTGAGAGTGTGATTAGTAAAGACCGAAAGGTTGTAGTGAAAGGCCTTGCCGAAAAGGAGGTGGAGGCGGATAAGGTGACGTGGCCTATCGTTTCCAAGGAAATAGGCAACGACCTGCCTGAGCTCTATCAAAAAATCAATGCCACCACGAGAACCATCCGTCAGTTCCTGCTGGCAAATGGCGTGAAGGCGAGCGAAATCAATGTAAATGCACCTGTAGTCATCGACCTCAATGCTGAGCGATATGGCGAAAACCGCCAGGGCTATCGTTATAACATCACGTCGATTATCACCGTTACTTCGCATAACGTAAAACTGGTTCGCAGCATCATCGCCCGTCAGGGTGACCTGCTCCAGAAGGGCGTTGCCATCGTGGATGGTGGCTACGAGAATCCGGTGAAGTATGAGTATGTGGCATTCCGCAAGATGAAGCCGAAGATGATGCAGGAGGCGATAGAGAATGCCGAGCAGACTGCCGCACAGTTTGCCGAAAACAGCAAGAGCAAGATTGACAAGATCATGAATGCCGACCAGGGACAGTTCTCGATAGAAGACAGGGATTCGAATACACCTTATATTAAAAAGGTGAGGGTGGTGACCACGGTTACCTATTCCCTGAAAGACTAGTTCCTTGAAAGACTAGTAATGAAGATTCCCGTAACTGGATGAATCTAGTAATTAAAATAAATATCAATGTACGAAATGAAAAAAATGATTTGCATGGTGATGACTGTTGCATCACTAACCTACACAACCCAGACCATGGCGCAGTCGCCAGGCTTGCAGAAGAAGGTGAATACTTACTTTCTGCAGTCGCTGAAAGCGCAGCAGAAAGCTTTGGAGAAGGAGGGCAAGGCCGAATTTGCCCAGAACGCTCCGCTTGAAACAAAGTTGCAGCAAGCGATAGACGGCAAGGACATAGCCAGCTATCAGAAGATGGTGTGGAGTGCGTGGTGCGATGCCAACAGGAATTTGCAGGAGGAGAAACTCATTGAGCCGGAAGACCTGAAACTGGCTAAGAACAGTTCGTGGAACCTGCCTAAATGCCTGGAGCCAAATGCCGTGATGCCTTATTATTATGGCAAGAAGGGCGTGGCTGCCGACGGAAAGTTCCCGCTCTTCCTGTATATCCACGGCTCGGGTCCTAAAGACAGGGAGTGGTCTAATGGCATCAAGCTCGGTTTGAGCTTCCAGGATTCGCCTTCCATCTATTTCATCCCTCAGATTCCTAACGAGGGTGAATACTATCGCTGGTGGCATCTGTCTAAGCAGTATGCTTTCGAAAAACTGATTCGTCAGAACCTGGTGAATGGTGAGGTGGATGCCAACCGACTCTATGTGTTCGGAATCAGCGAGGGTGGTTATGGCAGTCAGCGACTGGCATCATTCTATGCAGATTATTGGGCAGCAGCCGGTCCGATGGCTGGTGGTGAACCGCTGAAGAATGCGCCTGTAGAGAACTGTGCCAATATCGGTTTCTCCTTCCTCACGGGTGCTGATGATACCGGTTTCTATCGCAACGACCTTACCTGGTACACCCAGGTGGCATTCGATTCAGCGCAGTTGGCTCGTCCGCTGTCTGTAGATAAGACCCCTATCTTCCGCCATCGCATTCATCTTTTGCCGGGTATGCAGCATCACATCACCTATGGCTTGACTACTCCTTGGCTCAAGCAGTTTGTGCGAAATCCATATCCTAAGACCGTGCTCTGGGAGGATTTCGAGATGGATGGCAGACGCCGTTCGGGTTTCTACAACCTGCAGGTGCTGGCTCGCCCATCTGAGCAGAGAACTTACTACGAGATGGATATCGACCAAAATGTGGTTTCCATCAAGGTAAGCAATGTGGATTACACCACGACCATGAAGGATAAGCAGTGGGGCATCGACCTGAAGTTCAACCGCAGCTATTCCGTAGCCACAGGTGGTAAGCTGAGAGTATATCTCAACGATCAGTTGGTTGACCTCAGCAAGCCTGTAACCATCAAGGTGAATGGCAAGCAGGTGTTCCAGGGCATCGTCAAGGCCGATTTGCAGGCGATGGTAAACAGTTGTGCCGAGTATTTCGACCCATGCCGCATATATCCAGTGGCAGTTGATTTGGCTTATTAATTTAAAAAGGAAATAAGAAATGAAGAAATCTATTTGTTTATATGCCATGATGGCTTTAGCCTTTATGGGATGTTCGCAAAATAACAGGAAACAGGAAGGCAGCTCAAAGGGGCTGCCTTCTCGTGTTGAATCAGAGAGTAAGGCTGGGGCAGAGAAATCTGATCAGTCAGTAGCTGGCAGTAGTAATCAGTCTGCTTCTGCAGGAAAGGTGCAGGTGCTTACGGCTTCCGATTTCAGGAAGAAGATTATGGATTACGAGTCTCATCCCGAAGAGTGGGTATTTGCAGGCTCCCGTCCTGCCATTATCGATTTCTATACCACCTGGTGTGGACCTTGCAAGATGATGGCTCCCATGGTAGAATCTCTTGCCGGGAAATATGCCGGCAAGATAGATTTCTATAAGGTGGATATCGACCAGGAACCCGAGTTGGCTTCCATCTTCGGCATCCGCAGCATTCCTACCTTCCTCTTCATCCCGCTGAAGGGCAATCCCACCATGCAGATGGGCGCCATGCAGAAGGAAGATTTCGAGGAGATTATCGGGAAAGTGATGAAAAAGTAAAGAGACCTTAAATAATTAGCAGCATCCCTTATGCCGGGATGCTGCTTGTCTATTGGATGGTAATCCAGATGCTTTCGCCTCTGTCGCGAGCCGCTTCCATGGCGTTGATGAGTTGAGACAGCCAGATGCGAGAGTTTACCACCATGCCCTCGAACTTGTTCTCCCCAACGAGGATACAGCCTTGCGTGTCGTCAGGATAATTGCCTGCATGGATGCGGATGCCCTCGAAATTCGGCACGCCCAGCAGCAATGGCAGCCAACGCTTGAATCTTGGCGAATACGATATGACCACGGGATATGATCCCTCAGGAATGGCAGTATGGCCAAGTACCTTACGTGCCTTCACGCCGCTCTTGCGGCTATAGCGGGCATCCACTTCCTCTGGCTTTAGCTTGATGCCCAACAGATTGCGCCATGTAGGCTCCAAGGTATCGCAGAGATATGTATCTTGGGTCAGCAACTGGCTGTCAAAGGTATGAACCAATGTACTCTTATCGCCTATCTTCTTGCCGGGCAGCGAGATACGCTTTACACTATCATCGGCCAGCAGATAGAGTCTGCCTATGGTATAAGTTCCTCTTTTAGCTATACGCTTTAATACTATTTCCATTTGTCTGAATATTAAGTGTTAAGTTTTTGAAACTGTTAAACGTTGAAACCTCTCAGGTCGAGCCCGTCGGAACGATATAATAGCTTCTTAAAACTGAATAACTGAATACTGAACACCTTTCCATCCTGCTTTCCGTCAGCTCCGTCGGCATTTGCTTCCTTCGGAGGAATTTTCTCGATGTAATGGCGATTCACCCAGTTTCTCAGCATCATCGCCGTACCCTTCTTGCCGAACTCGTTCTGCTGGCGCACCATCTCAGCCTGCGCATAGGTGAAGGTGTCGGGCAATTGCTGCAGCAGGTTGGCAGGTCCTCGTTTGTTCGATTTCTCTCCTGTCTCATTAGCCTTGGCTATGCCTGCGCCAAAGAAAATCATCTTGCACCACAGATCGTAACTCTCGCTCCATCTGATAAACTCGTCTATTTCAGGCTCCCATTTGCAGCCGTTTGCCACATATAGCACGCAAGCCTTGAGAAAGGCAATTACGTTGCCACGGAAGGAGAGATTCTCAAACACCCTGTTTTGCGACATGCGAGAAAAGTCAGCGTTCTCCTCCTTCAACTTTTCTGCCAGGGCGAAAGCCTCAGCGCAGTCTATCCTACCCGACGCCTTGCACAGATTCTCTATGTACGGTCTGAGCGCCTCTCTGAAGGCATCGTCGTATTCGCCGTATACTGGCATTTCGGCACCGATTTCCCGCTCCGGGATGGTACAGAAGTTGATGCGGCTGATAGGTCCGTCGGTGAGCACCTTGGAGAAATATCGCTGCCCCAGCTGGATGGTGGTGGATGCATTCCAGTTGAACCGGATGGTGATGCGCTCGGTGACGCTCGATGTGCCCACGCGCGTCTGACCGTACTGGTTGCCCGGGTCAAAGGCAAGGCAGATGATCTTGAACTGCTGGTTGCCCTGCCCCTTGAGGGCATCGAACTGGTCTATCTCGTTGAGCGACGTATAGAGGAAATGATCCTGTGCCTCGGCCGTGCGCATCACGAATGCCGGGTTGGTCATATCTGCATCTATCTCCTGGATGATGAGGTTTTCCGGGCGCTTGCGCTTATCCTTGTTGGCACCCTTGCGTGTCACCTCCTCTTTCCATTCCTTCTCCCGTTGCAGGTTCTCACGGTCGCGCTGTCTGATGTCCTCCATAATCATGTTGATGGGCATCTGCACACAGTTCTTACCTGCGCCCGTGCCCGCCAGCAGACAGCACATCAGGGTAGCCTCATGCTCCACATTGTCGATATACTTGAAGGTGGTCTTGCAGAGGTGTGTGGCAAGTGGGGGGAAGATGGCGTGTGCCACGGCAGGCTTATAGACATCCGGGGTCTTCGATAGCAGCAGCTCCACGAGTTTGGGGAGATGTTCGGGCATCGGAGGCGGAGCGATTTTATCATCTTCCGCATTGGAATCCGTGCCGCCCTCGGAACTCATGGTCTTGAAGGGCTCGGCATCCTTCTGGGAGCACTGCTCTGCCTGGGCATTGATGCGGATCACGGCTTGTGACATCGGCTTCGAACTGTCGCCATATTTCGCATAGAAGTCGTGGATGAGCTGCTGGCAGTCACGCTCCTGCGAGAAGGCAGGCATCTTCTGCGCCACCACCGCCTTCAGTTCCTCTTCGGGCATCACTCTCGATGCGCCTGCGCTCATGATTGCCAGGAGCGATGAGTGGCGCGAGCCTTGGGTGTTGATATCTACGTCCTTCAGGCCAGCCGCATTGCGGAAGAGGTCGAAGGCTGCGAGGTTCTTGCCGGTTGCCACTGCGACAGCATCCTGAGGAGTTCCAGCAGGGCTGAGATGAGCAGCATGAGCAGTATTGCTATTAACTGTTAACTGTAAACTATTAACTTTCCCACCTCTGCCGTCGATGGTGAGTCCACGGTCCAGGTAGGCTTGTCTGCGCTTCTTCAGCTCTTCCTGTGGCAGCACCTCGTACCAATGGGGCGAGCGATAGATTTCCGACTCCTTGTCGGTGATGAAGAGCATGCGTTCTGGCGTGATGCAGCTCTCGTCGTAGGGCACGCCCAGCGCCTCGCAATAGGCTCGCTGCGTCTCCTCGATAGTCATGCCGATGGGCATGCGGATGTCGATGTGCAGCTTCTTGCGGGCAGAGTACTCCAGGTGCAGCAGGGCACCCTTCCAGATGGTGTCGCTGCAGTTCAGCTCACGTGCCTTCTCTATCGCCTTATCTACATATTCCTTGTCGTCCACGTCGATGGTGGTCTGGAAGAGGAAGCTTTCGGCCACGGCATTCTTCTGCGAGCGTCTGTTGTCTCGGAACTGGTAGTAGTGTGCGCAGCGGAAAGGCAGCTGCTTCTTCAGTTCATCGTTACCCCCACGGATGGCAGCTACCAGGTCTGCCATCCAGGGATAAGCGATGGTCTTGTCGTAGACCGAGAGTGGCTGGGAGCTTACGCTCCCCTTATTGCCATTCTTGTACGGATTATATGCTATAAGATGTTCCATCGTTCTTGAATGTTGAATTAATCATTATACATTATACATTCTCCTTGAATCCTGCAATCAGTTCCTTGTGCTCTGCCTTGAGGTAGCGCAGCATGTCCTGCTTGTCCAGGTCACGGCTGAAGGTATAGTTCACCTGCACCGTGCGCTTGGTGGTGCGCACCACGGCGTGGTTGGTCTTGAAGATCTCCTCGAAGATCTTCTCGCCCGTATGCTCGTAAGGCTTGAAGTCGAACTCGTCGCCTCCCTTCTCGCCAGAGCATACCATTCTGCCCGGTATCACCTTAGGCTGTTCGCAGATAACCTCGGTATCGTTCCATGGCGCCTTGCGGAAGGCGATGGTACCGTTTTCCTCACTGATGATGGCTCCGTCCACCTTCTGGGCGTTGAGGAGCTGCTTCTTTGCTACTTGTTTCATGATTGTAACCTCTTGTTTATAAGATTAATAATGTCAGTTGATTCTCATATCGTTGATATACAGGCCGTCGGCAGCATATCGGATGTCCATCGGCTTGTCCAGAGGGTCATAACAGACTCTTTTCATCATGACACATTCATGACGCCAACATCTGTCCTCGTCCTCCATCACAGGCTGGATATAATCCTTGACCCACTTGTAAAACAACTTACGCTCCGGATCTTTCGAACAGCCTATCGTCATATCTCTCACCACCTGAGAATCTACGAATATCATATTTCTCCAAGCTATTCTACTTTTTTGCACCACCTTGTCAGCATTGCCAAAGAATTCACCGAAAAACAAACGATGTGTAAAATCCTTCGGCACCTTTTTTGTATGCACTTCCACACACATTTCTACCACTTTCCCCTCCGTGTCGGCTAATACCGGGAACAATGTATCTCTGCCGATATCAGTGATGGCAACCAGGTCCTCGAGGCAAAAGAACAACCCTCCGTCGATGTTCACCACTCTCAATCCGCCATACTGCGGATGATAAAACACATAAGCATTTTCTGCCATATCAATATATCATATTAAAGGGTTGGGCTGCGAGATATTCGCCAGATTTCAGTTTCAGAAACGGTACCGGATTCCTATAAACAAAAAACGCCCGCAACCAGACTTTACTTGTCTGATTACGGGTGCAAAGATACGGTGATTTTTTTATATTTACCTAGTACGTACTATGTACGCGTACTAGTACTATACTTTCAGCAAAGGGGTTATTTCATCCAGGAATTTTATCGTCTTCTTCTGCTCCATACCTCTATTATAAGCAGCTCTCAGGGCATTGGAAGAAATATTCCAAAGGTCAGAAAACACTTTCCACATCTCCTTGATATCCAGCGCTATGGCTATCTGATAGGCAAGCACCGCAGACTCTGAGTTGGACAACTCCAGAGGGTAGAAGTTCTCGTCGAGTACCCCATGCATCTGCAGATTCTTCAAGATTGCCAGTCCCTTCTCTCCCTTCAGTTCATCCGTCATGCGTGCCGCAGGATCATCATCGTTCTTCTTTCTTGCATTACCATTCACATAGCAATTCTCCAAATACTCTATATAGCAGGCATTGCCCGTTACGTTTATAGTTCTTCCTTCTCCAAGCATGGCTTCTCCTCCTTAAAATCGTTGTTCATATACTCAATATACTTGCTGTTGCCATTCAATTGAATGACAACACATATAAGGCTGAATCGCCCATACTTCAGCATCAAGCGTACGAGCTTGATGATAAATTTCCCCATAATTCTTAAAATTAGATAGTTTGGTAAATTAGTTCTTTGTCACTCGTTCCTTAGTAGAGGACGTCAGAATTTGTTTGCGCTAACAATTTTTGCTGGAACAAGCAAATGCCAGGAGAGCTATAAGGGAATACACCCTTAGGGGACAGTTGGTCTCCGATTTCATCAGATATTCTTTCTTTTTTTAGATATATTTTTTAATTAATAATTAGCCCACAATCAGTTTGATACACATAGTGGACCGGAAAAATCTCACTTATACTCACTTCATTAAAGCCAGCAAATCCTTTCCCTGATGCATGAGGTTGAGAACCACAGCGGCTTGCATTCCGTAAATTTTCTTATATTTTTCTTTCATCTCATATAGCATGGCAAGTCTGGCTTCCCTTTCTCTTACATTTTTCTTGTAATTCTCCACCGCCTGTATTTCCTGGTAGAGATAGTAGCCAATGACGTAGCAGAATTGTCTGATAATCTCAAAAGATATTGAGGTTTCTTGCTGCCTAAGTTTTCTGATGGTATCATAAGCAGAGCCAAACTCCAAATTTATTATTGTGGGGGTTGTGATTTCCTCCACTATCATGTGGTCAAGGAGTGCTCCCACTTCCTTGACAACCTTACCTCTCATATAGCCGTCGGCATATGAATTCATGTAACTACGTCCTTTTCCCATAACTTTTTTTAAAATTCGAGTGTGAAGTTATAAAAAAGGAGCGAAATAGAGGTGCGTACTACGATTCCTTAATTCGTAATATGAGTACAATTATTTTTCTGATTTCTAGATTTTTGACAAAAAAAAAGGAAAAGTGAGCATTTTTACAGCATCATTTCTCCAAAGCTGCCATTCTGATGGGATGCACCCGACAGTATATCTACAAACTTGTGGCTAACGGCAAGTCCATTCGGGATGTGGCAAAGTTGAGTGGAAGGGGGCGTGAGTACGGTGCAACGAGTTAAGCGATTAATAAAAATGCAATTACCGCAATAATACTATTGATTTTACGTTCTTTTTCAAAAAAGGGGTTGTGTAATAGTGGCTTAAAGGCTAAAAGCACAACCTTTGCATACAATAATAAGTAACAACACGTTTAAGGTCGCAATTTGTGATCTCAAAAATAAAGATAGAAATATGGCAAACAACATAGATAAAAAAGAACCAGTCGTAATTTGCGACCAGTCCAAAATAGATGATACAAAATGCGATAACCATGAACTCGCAGGTAATATCGAACCTCTAATAAAAGTAATTAGAGGGCAACAAGTTATGCTTGATAAAGATTTAGCCACTTTATATGGTGTAGAGACAAGGGTACTTAATCAAACCGTTAAGCGTAACATAGAGCGATTTCCCGATGATTTTCGTTTTGAATTGAGTAGAGAAGAATGTTTGAGGTCACAAATTGTGATCTCAAATGGAAGAGGCGGCAACCGCTATTCAACTTATGCTTTTACAGAGCAAGGCGTGGCAATGCTTAGTAGCGTTCTTCGTTCACAAACAGCTATTGAGGTTAATATTCAGATCATGCGAGCATTTGTTTCCATGCGTCACTTTATGGTAAACAATGCTTCTGTTTTTAGTCGTTTGGAAACGATGGAATATCATCAGTTGGAAATCCTGCAACATCAACAAGATACCGATAAGCACATTGAAGCAACCAATAAGCGCATTGACGAGGTGTTTCGCAGATTGGACGAGGGTAATGCCAAGCCGAAGCAGGGTGTGTTCTACAATGGGCAAGTTTATGATGCCTATACTTTCGTGTCCGACTTGATTAAGAGTGCAAAGAAACGTATTGTCCTTATCGACAACTATGTTGACGAGACTGTACTGACATTGCTCGATAAAAGAGATAATAACGTGTCTGCAATCATCTACACTCAGCAGATAAGCCGTCAGTTCCAACTCGACATAGACCGTCATAATGCTCAATATGCACCGATTGATGTTGAAACATTCCGTTTATCACATGACCGCTTCCTTTGTATAGACGATGATGTATATCACATAGGAGCATCCATTAAGGACTTAGGCAAAAAGTGGTTTGGTTTCTCCAAGATGGAGATACTTACACCAAATGAATTAGTGGAAAGAATCAATAGAGAGTAATCAATACGCAACATTAACCGCTTGCGTGCGTATGGTACCTAAAAGGGTGTTCAGTATTCAGTATTCAGTTTTTTTCGCGATAGTTACCCTTTCTATGGTTATAAATTGTAAGTAGATATTTTATATTATATATTAATATATATATTAATATATAATATACTATCTATACAGAGGATGGTAACAACAGCGAAAAAAACTGAATACTGAATACTGAATACGTTTCCACATAATCGGGTATCACTCCGTAATATACTGATTTATAACGCAAAACATAGTTTTCGACACCGCAAAAACAAAGAGATGCGCCCCATAGAACATAGAGCTTGTTTTTTAACGAAGTTTCAAATCGTAAGTGTTTTTGCTGAAAATCGACCCTTATCACATGCAAAAATTTGGTAGATACAGAAATTCTTCGTATCTTTGCACCAGCAATCGAAGGAACAGCCTATCGTGCCAAAAGGCGGTCATCATAGAAGACCGCAGCGGGGCTTAAATGATGGCAGGCGCCGGTCATCTATGAAGACCCAAAATCGGGGCAGAACGGAGGCTTCCGGGTAGTTGTGATTTCTAAGAACTTTTTAACACAGAACAGAGTATGATTAACTACAGTATCGTAATGCACAGCGTGAACGCAAACCTTTTGGAGATCAACCAGGCAAAGTCACGCATCAACCAGGCTAAGAAGGAGGGTAAGAATCCTGAGCAGAAGGACCTTGACCTCGTGAAGACCGAGAAGCAGAATGCGTTCGCCATCTCGCAGTACACCGATGTGATGACCATCGAGAAGTTTGCCAAGCACATCACTTCTCACGGCAGTGTGTATTCTAGAGCTGACATCAGCGCCATCCTCTACATGGCAGTGGACTGCATGAGAGAGATGCTGCTCGAGGGTAAGAAGATTCGTCTGGGCGACTTGGGCGACTTCTCCGTGCTGCTCGGCTCCCAGGGCGCAGAGTCTGCCGACAAGTTTACGGCGCAGAACATCAACCAGGTGAAGGTTCAGTGGGAGCCTGGCAAGGAGTTCAAGAACCTGCTCGACGACGCCGAGTTCAACCTCGTGGCTAGCCGCAGCGCTCAGGCTGCCGTGCTCAAGGCCATCAAGGAGGGCAAGACCAACGTTGACCTCAATGCCCCTATCGACCCTGATGGCGGCGGCGACGGCAACGGCGGAAGCAGCACTACTGGTGGCGGAAGCAATGCAGGCGGTAGCGGAACCACCGGCACCGAGGGCGGAGGAACCACCGGCTCTGAAGGCGACAACAAGGGTGATACGGGTACTTCCGGCGGCAATACCGATGCCGGTTCTGACGGCGACAACGTGCAAATTACTCTCTAGCCTATAGAGTTCCAGCCCCTACACGGCTGGAACTCTCCCCATCAACTCCATCCATCCCAATCGTAAAACCCAATAAAAAGTAGAAGATGATGAAAAAGGAAACCTGGAAAATGGTGATTCAGATAGCCATCAGCATCCTGACGGCTATCGCCACTTCGCTCGGCGTTACGAGCTGCATGTAAGCAGCAAATCAGCTGCATGTGATTAGTTTTGAGATGAACCCATAAACGACAAGAGGGCGTGTCATAAGTCCATGACACACCCTCCAAGGGCGTTTAAAATACCTAGAATTTGTGAAGAATAGTATGAAAAACATGATTTTTACCTTTAAAATCCCCATAAATGAGGATGGCGTATTTCATTATTTTTAGGTATTGCATACCTTCTTAGAAATATGTACCTTTGCAGCCTGATTCAAGATAATATTTAATTTTAATTATAAACATTTTAAAAGTTTAAAAAACAATGAAGATTTTTAAGAATTTCATCGGTCTCGCTGCCCTGGCACTCTGCCTCGGCTTCGCTTCTTGCGGCAGTGACGACGATGCACCTTCTTACAGCAATGCGGCTGTAAGCAACTCAGAGTTGATGACTATCCTCAAAGCTAAGGGATACCAGTTTGATGAAAATGGCAAAATGCTCCTTGACGACAAAGCCAACAGCACCACATCTCTCGACCTTTCAGGTACAAAGGTTGATACCGCCGCCTTGAAAGAGCTTTCTGTTTTTCCTAATTTGAAAGAGTTGAACCTTAGCAATAATGGCTATGGTCCAGTTTTCCATATCGCTTCACTTCCTTCGCAGATTACAGGTCTTGACTTGCAAGGCAATGACATCTACGACTTCGACGGCTTGGTAACTGCCAAGGTGGAGAATGACGAGGTGAAAGCTACCATCCTTCATGAGTTTACAAAACTTTATCTCCCAGCTTCTTGCAAGTATAATATAGAGGATTTGATGCCTTTCTATACTGAGAATGAGGCAGAGAATAAGACTGTTGATATGCAAATGGTAAATGATAAGGGTTCTTTGGAGAAGTATAATACTTTGAGAGAAGTTCCTGACGAGTATTTCCGTACCTTTTTGAAGATGAAGTTTGCTTCATTGTTTGTTGATGATACCCATATTGATATTAGCAAGCCTATGGGGTTAAATGAAATCGGAGAAAGTATAACTCTTCATTATGCAAACCAGTTTGAAGACCTTGACAAAATTGCTTCTATTTCAGGTATAGAATACTTTATCAACAATCCTTATTATAATTCGTTCTTCGTTTCCTTGGGCTTTGACCATGTAAATGAATTTAATGTTGGATACTTGATGCCAAGAGCCAATATTAAAGCTATATCATTAAAAGGTGTAAACTTTGTAAATGGTATCGATTTATCTAAAGCAACAGCTTTGGCGTTGTTCACTCTTGACGATTTCAAATCCATCTCTGAATTAGATTTGTCAAATACAGTCATTGGAAATCAAGAAATTTCGGAGTATGATAAGTCTATAGCTAATGGTTTACATTTGTTTAATGGTGAAGATTTAGAAAAAGTCACTTTCGGCAAAAATATAACGGGAAAAACATTATTGATGGAACTCTGTAATTTGCCAAAATTAACAACACTTGATTTAAGCTCCTTTAAGGGCTTTCTTGATTTATTTCTCTTGAAATTACCAAATTGCCAGATTACATATCCAAAATTAGAATATGTATTAGGCAACGATGGAGATTACTTTGAAAAAGCTATTGGTGAAGATGCACAAATAAGTTTCTTGGTTTCAAAAGACGATGTGTTTGCACAAGAAAGCACCTTGAATTTTATAAATAGCTATAAGAATAATCTAACCGACCAAGAATGGTTGAGCTATAGAAAAAATGGAGCATTCAGATGGTCAAGAAGTATTTAATTTCAATAAACTCACATTATTAATATTAATTTAAATTTTAAGAAAATGAAAAAGTTTATGTTTATTATGATGATGTTGCTTGGTTTTGTTGCAACTTCATCAAGTGTTTATGCGAAGAGCGCAAGTGTTCCGTACCGGTGGATATGCAGCAAGACAGTTTCGTCGGATTTGCAATCCGACGTTAAAAAATGTTCGACCATTATTTTAGGGATTTGTAATCCCGTCATACAATAACAATTTGGTTCGATATTTCTTTAAGGGGGTATCGGACCAATTATATAATACATAATAAAATGAATGTTTTTTACATGAGAATCAAGACTTTAGCCTTTATGGTAGTAATTGCCATAGGCTCTTTATTTACTGCATCTTGTTCTTCTGATGAAGAAATCACTAATTCTGATGCAAATTCTGAACTTGTGAAAGAGGCAACAAACTATCTCAATGGTGAGATTGTGCTTAGCACAAATGCCACAATGAATGGCGTGAACAAGACCCTTTTACCGGAGGGATGTCCTACAAAGTTTAAGTTTGAATGGAGTAAGACTGACGCACAAACTTTCACCATTTCTTTGCTTGACTTCACTGTCGGCAATATGGGAATGATTATCAGCTTTAAGTGTGATGTCAAGTGCATGGTGCTCAACTCTTGGGAGCAGAAAGAATATACAGGTGATGGTTGGATAAAGTTTAAGGGTGAAGACGGTTCTGTGTGGGGAACAGATACAGACGGTTCTGCATCAAGTGCAAAAGGCAGTAGCGTGCAAGGCTATTACAATGCCAAAACACACGAAATTCAGTTCATCGTAAACTATAACATGATGAACGTTCGTTCTGAGTGCTTCAAGCAGACTATTGACAAGTCACGTCTCGCAACATTTGATGCCGACAAGGCAAAGTACGAGGAAGACTTGAAAGCGTATAAGAAAGAGCACGGAATCAAATAAGAAACCGTGTCTTACATCTATAGAAAGGAAAGAGGGATATGCCCAGACATATCTCTCTTTCCTTTGCAAGTAAAAAATGAAGGGAAGAGAAACAAGCCATAGCGAGGCTGAAATCGTGTAAGGATTTGGAAAAAATAGAATGACAATATAAATGAAGACAATTAGAAATGTAATGCTCATCGGCTTGCTGCTGATACTCGCCCTCCCTGTCGCTGCACAGCGAAAGGTGAAGTTCGGTATCTTCGACAAAGCCACTGAGCAGCCAATCATCGGCGCAGTCATCACCTACGCCGACAACGAGAAATTGAAATTGCCACAGCGTGTTGTTACCAACATGGATGGTGAGGCTACCATCTCGGTGCCTCAGAGTGACAAGTGTTATTACCAGGTGGTATCCGTGGGCTATAACCCTCTGAATGGAACCATCGGAAGCGACAGCTCCCTCAAGCTCTTCATGACCGAGGACGTGATGAAGGTGAACGAGGTGGTGGTTACCGGTTCCCGCACCGCCCGACCAATCAAGCTCTCGCCAGTGAGCACGCAGGTACTCGGCGGTAAGGAACTGGTAGATGCTGGCTATGCCGACCTGACCAAGGCTCTGCAACAGGAGACTCCGGGTATGAACATCCAGAAGGTGGGTTTCGGCAACGAAATCTCCATGCAGGGCTTGGATGCCCGCCACGTGCTCTTCCTGCAGGATGGGGAGCGACTGACGGGCGACATGGCGGGTAACCTCGACTATGAGCGATTCAACCTCCATGCCATCGACCGCATCGAAATCGTGAAGGGTGCCAGCAGTACCCTCTATGGAAGCCGTGCGTCGGGTGCCGTCATCAACCTCATCACCAAGAAAACCACCAAGCCTATCGACATTCAGGCTGGTGTACGCTGGGGACAGATGAACGAGACCAACTACAAGAATCCTGAGAAAAAGGATTTCTTGTATATGTTTGAGAAGAACGCCGACCGTCCGAACCTGCAGAGCTGGGTATCGGCAGGATTCAACGCTGGCAAGGTAACTTCGCAGACGGATGTGTGGTATTCTTCGAGTGATGCCTTCTACATGTACCAGGCGGAGAACGACAAGAAGGTCTATACCCAAGAGGCGAACCCTTGGCTCGACCACGACGTGACCATTACCAGCGTGGCTTCCCGTCCGCCAATGGGCATCGAGGGCACAGAGCATATCTCCGTATCGCAGAAGGTATTCTACGACCCTTTCAAGAACCTGGAGATTCTTGCCTACGGTAGTGCGTTCTATATGAATACCTACGACCTCATTCAGGACATGACCTTCAGTCAGGCGCGTGACTGGACGGCTGGAACCAAGATTAAATATACATTCAAGGACTGGTTCAAGATTACCGCCTCCCTTCATGGCGACTTCTACGATCGCTTCAAGCGCCACGAGCGTATCGACGAGCGTACCAAGGTGTATAAGAGCCGTATCTTCCAGCCTCGCCTCTCCATCACCTCGCAGAAGTTCGAGGGTCACGACCTCATCCTCGGTATCGAGCACCTGAGCGATGACCTGACGAGCGACCGATTCAACGGCGATGCCTCCCACATCATGCGCACCCGCTCGCTGAAGGAAACGGAGGCTTTCCTGCAGGACGAGTGGACGATGAACGACCACTGGATGGTTTCGGCAGGTGTGAGAACCAACTTCAGCCGTGCCTTCGGACTGATGGCGATGCCTAAGATTGCCTTCAAGTGGAGTCCTTCGGATCACTGGGCATGGAGAGCCAACTACTCGATGGGCTACCGTTCGCCAAGCATCAAGGAGCTGTTCTTCAACTGGGACCACCTCGGCATGTTCATGATTAAGGGTAACGAGGACCTGAAGCCTGAGAAGAACAACTACGTGAGCCTGGGCACAGAGTACTCGAACGATAACTTCTTCATCTCGGGCAATGTGTATGGCAACTTCTTCCGCAAGAAGATAGAGGGCGTATGGCGCATCTACGACATGCAGTATAACTTTGAATACACCAACCTCGCCAAGCAGAACCTCATCGGACTGGAGACCATCATGCGCTGGCACTTCCTCAACCACTTCACGATGAATGCCACCTACAGCTACGTGAACGTGAGCAAGACGGATGGCATCCAGGTGAACACCACTTCGCCTCATGCTGCTACGGCAAGCCTTGACTATAAGTACACGAAGAAGAACTACCGACTGGGCGCCACCTTCTCGGCAAGCTACATGGGTGAGAAGAAGTTCGACGTGCAGGATAGACTTTCAGTAAACGGTGAGAGCCACGATGCCTACTTCCGCTGCCAGTTGCCACAGTATGTATTGTGCAACCTGTCGGTGATTCAGACCTTCTATAATAAGGTGAAGGTGACGGTGGGTGTGGATAACATCTTTAACTATGTGCCAAAGACCTTAGGTTCGGGCATCACCATGTTTAACGTGCCAGCCACGGCAGGAGCCAAGGCGCATGTGCAGGTGGAAGTGTTGGTAGATGAATTGGTAAAAGCATTTAGAAAGAAGAAATGATGAAGAAAGCATTACTATATATAATAGGTATGGCAGCCGCAATGACGAGCTGCGTATCTTATGAGGCAGAGGACTTCACAGGTCATACCTTGCCCCGAAAAACAGGTTATAGCACGGGTGTGACCAACGACTGGCTCTATTTTGACCTGAAGACGGGACATCGCTATAATGTGCTGAATCCTAACCAGAGTGTCATCGCCTTTATTGACGGCAAGCCGATAGAGGAATATTTCCATTATAAAGGTACTACCAAGCTCGTAAAGTATTGGAGCGAGGGCGTACAGAAGAATATCTTTGAGGATGCCGAGCGTGATGCAAACGGCGATACCATCTTTACCAAGAATCAAGCCACTGGCAAGTTAACCTATAAGACGGTAAAGCGCCAGGCAAGCAGCATTATGGTGATGGAGAACATGGAGGATGATCCCAATACGATGGCTTATCCTGCTACGGAGTGGGACCTCGCCTTCAATGGTTATCAGCTCCGCACCAACAGCGGAACGAGCGGACCAGGCAAGGGCGGTGCTGCCGACCTGGGCTATGGCGAATATGACAAGTGGACGAGCAAGGCGCAGGTGGATGCTTATCTGGCAGAACACAACATGACTTTCGCCGTGGATGATTCAGCAAGCGTCTATGTCACCATGTCGCAGAACGACTGGAACAAGTATTGCATCGCCAACAAACTGGATATGAACGAGAACCCTTGGTTCGACCCGAACAACGGTCCTGCCAAGCAGTTGGTAAGCGGCAATCCGGTGCTCGAAAAGGCAATGAGTTTCTCGGGTCCACCTCCAGTATATACTCCTTCTTTCCATACCTACGTAATCCGATCGTGGGATGGCGAGAGATATTACAAACTCCAGATTATCTCCTGGTATGATGCCAATGTGCAGATAGGTGATGAGGGAGGAAGAATCAGTTATTACTTAGACGAACTGAAATAATTCAACTGTTCATGATAGGGCAGATGATGATATGGCGGAAAGTGAATGTTCTGCCATACATCATCTGCTTTTTTGTTCAATGCCTATTATCCTTATAAATAGGTATTTTCGGGCGAATACCTACTTTTTATGATGCCAGAAATTTGGTGGTTTGCCAGATTATAACTAAATTTGCACTCAGAAATAAGAAATGTTTTATGTAATTAAAAGTATTATAGTATTATGATTATTGAAAATGTTCATGCAAGAGAAATCTTGGATTCTCGTGGCAATCCTACAGTAGAGGTTGAAGTTTCTTTGAAGTCAGGTGTCGTAGGTCGTGCATCGGTTCCTTCTGGTGCATCCACTGGCGAGAACGAGGCTTTGGAACTTCGTGATGGCGACAAGAACCGCTATGGCGGCAAGGGCGTCTTGAAGGCCGTGGAGAATGTGAATCAGGTGATTGCTCCGGCTTTGGTAGGTTTTTCTGCCTTGGAGCAGCGTGCCATCGATTATAAGATGTTGGAACTCGACGGTACCAAGACCAAGTCTAATCTGGGTGCCAATGCCATCCTCGGTGTTTCTCTGGCTGTGGCTCATGCTGCTGCTGAGTATCTCCACATCCCATTGTATCGCTACATTGGCGGTTGCAATACTTACACCCTTCCTGTTCCTATGATGAACATCATCAATGGTGGTGCTCACTCTGATGCGCCTATCGCCTTCCAGGAGTTCATGATCCGTCCTGTGGGTGCTCCTTCCGAGAAGGAGGCCATCCGTATGGGTGCTGAGGTGTTCCATGCCTTGGCTAAGCTCCTGAAGAGCCGCGGTCTTTCTACTGCCGTAGGTGATGAGGGCGGTTTTGCTCCAGCACTCGATGGTATAGAGGATGCGCTCGACAGTATCTGCCAGGCTATCAAGGATGCCGGTTATGAGCCAGGAAAGGATGTGAAGATTGCCATGGACTGTGCTGCCAGCGAGTTTGCCGTTCAGGAGAATGGTGAGTGGTATTACGATTACCGCCAGTTGAAGGATGGCAAGAAGAAGGATCCTAATGGTAAGAAACTGACTGCTGCTGAGCAGATCAAGTTCCTGGAGGAACTGATTACCAAATATCCTATCGATTCTATCGAGGATGGTTTGGATGAGAACGATTGGGACAACTGGGTGAAGTTGACCGCTGCCATCGGCGACCGTTGCCAGTTGGTGGGTGACGACCTCTTTGTTACCAACGTGAAGTTCCTGGAGAAGGGTATCAAGATGGGTGCAGCCAACTCTATCCTCATCAAGGTAAATCAGATTGGTTCTCTTACAGAGACTTTGGATGCTATCGAGATGGCTCACCGTCATGGTTACACCACCGTTACTTCCCATCGTTCTGGTGAAACCGAGGATACTACAATTGCTGATATTGCCGTAGCAACTAACTCCGGTCAGATTAAGACGGGTTCTATGAGTCGTACCGACCGTATGGCCAAGTATAACCAGCTTATCCGCATTGAAGAGCAGTTGGGCAATAATGCAGCTTATGGTTATAAGAAGTTGAAATAGTTTCGATGATAAGAAGTTGAAATAAAACAATTTCACCATGACTATACACATTAATATAGAATAGATCAGATACGAAATAGATGGGCATGGATAGCCGTGAGGTTGTCCATGCTTTTTTTATCTTCTATCAAGTATCTGCATCTTCACATACATTACTGATAACTTCGATATATTTTATAGTTTAAAAACAAAATGCAATGACAAACGTATTGATAAGTGCTGCCGGACTGTGTGGTGCCACCATTATAGGTGCCATTCTGGGATTCTTCGTTAAGGAGTTGCCCCATAAATGGAACGATGCCGTATTGGGATATTGTGCCGGAATCATGCTGGCGGCTTCCACGTTGGGACTGATAGTGCCAGCCTTCGAGCAGACCAGTCTTTGGTGGCTGGTAGTAATCGGTGTGATGGCAGGAGCCTTGTTCCTGAATGTGCTAGATCTGGTAACTCCCCATCTTCATCATATCACGGGACTAGACCCCGAGGAGCATCGCAACAATGCCCGACTCAGCCATGTGATGCTTTTCGTGATGGCGATAGCCCTGCACAAACTGCCAGAGGGAATGGCGGCAGGTGTGAGCGTCTGTTCATCAGAAGGTGCCACGGAGTGGGGCGTTTCTTTCGGTATCGCCCTGCAGAACATCCCCGAGGGAATGGTCATCATCGCTCCTTTATTGATGGCTGGTGTTACAGCAGTCCGCACCTTCTTCATTTCCATCTTCATCGCCCTGCTCGAAGTGGCAGGCATTCTGTTGGGTTTCGGTTTGGGTTCAGCCTCTTCCACCTTCCTCCCCGTGATGCTGGGTTTTGCCGGTGGTGCCATGCTTTATGTAACGAGCGATGAGATGATTCCCGAAACCCATGCCCATGGCTTTCAGAAGCAAGCCACTTACGCTCTTCTCCTGGGCTTCATCACTTTTGTGTTGATGGAGAAATGCGTATAATCAGATTTTGATGAGGAGCATATAGCAAAGGGTGTCTGCTTCGTTAGTCATCGAAACAGGCTTCATTGATAGTTGAAGTAGGCTTCATCGGGCAATGAAGCTTATTACAGTTTTTTCTGCATATATAAAAAAGCGGAGCGTGATTTCACAACCACACTCCGCGCAAACTTAAACAACCAATAAAAGAAATAGATTGATCGTTCAATTGTTATATCTGATGAAGAGTAGCCCTTTTTAAGAGCTTTTTTTATTTCGATTTGAAGATAATGACCTTAGCGGATGAAGAGGAGCTCACGATACTTAGGCAAGGTCCAGAGCTCATCGGCTACTGTCAACTCCAACTTATCAATCTGATAACGGATTTCCTCCATCTTTGGAGCTACCGTGTCATGATAAGCAATCGCCTTGTCGTGCTCGTTCTCTATCTTGTTGGCCACCTTGCGGGCATTTACCAACTCCTCAACACCAGTCTCGATGATCTGAGTGCGCTCGGCAATCTTCTTGATAATATTGATGTTGCGGGCAGTCAATTTCTTGCCTTCCTCGTCACCGAAGATGTCAATCATGTTCTCCACATTCTTAGCCAACTGACTCTGATAGTGAGTAGCCACTGGAATGATGTGGTTCATGCTCAAGTCGCCCATTACACGAGCCTCAATCTGAATCTTCT
>ERZ1026886.390-NODE-390-length-23695-cov-13.603215_pt1 | contig 23695 bp, 21 predicted proteins | sample MGYA00380173_ERZ1026886 | MGnify/ENA primary metagenome ERZ1026886 (study PRJEB33269, sample SAMEA4719809) | human gut metagenome | biome: human-associated habitat; feature: organic feature; material: feces | place: Cameroon | collected 2013-10 ... | reverse complement strand
AGTTTACACAAGTTGAGATTACCCCTACTGGTTTAGGTAAGGGTATTCTTGACTCAACAGCTCCTATGCGAGCCTATTTTCTTGAAAATGGTATTCATAACTATGAGGAACAACTTCAAGGTCAGGAACATAAGCAGATAAAACAAGCTTGCATTCTTACTGATGCAACACAATTTTTCACAAAAGCATCCTTTTATCGTCCAAATACAAAGAAAGGCGACCCTCGAATGTGGATATATGGATTTGGTTCATATACAGAAGGTAACGATATTCATGTTCTGTTTTGGCATGAACAAACATTATACAGTATCAATATAACTCATATAGACATTGAAAAATGCTACAATTCTGCTATCATTACACCTATGCAGGAAGTTTTGAAAGCTATCAACCAAGAGGGAAACTTGGTTTCTGAGGAACTTCTTGGGCGTTTCCGTGCTGTTAAAGACCAGTGGTTTGAGTCAGAAGTAACAGCTGATACAGGAATCGGCAGAACTATAGAGTCTTTCCTTGGAATCAGTATGAATAGTGACAAAACTCCTGATTACAAAGGAATAGAATTGAAAAGTCATCGGGATAAACGAAGCAGCAAGAAGAATGTACTATTTACTCAAACGCCAGATTGGGGAATTAGTAAATTGAAGTCTGGACGAGAAATAGTCGATAAGTACGGCTATATCAATGAAGATGGTTTCAAGACTTACCAAAACACTGTTCAATGTACACCACCAAACAGGCAAATGTTGTTCTTGAATGTCAACCATGCAAACGAACTCCTTGAGCTACAAGCGGAGAGAAAAAAAATCGAAGATGTTGCAGCTTGGAGGTTGGTAAAGTTGCACCAACGCTTGCAAATAAAGCATCGTGAAACTTTCTGGATTGAGGTGGAAAACGAGTTAAACAACGGTAAGGAATACTTTCGCTACAAACAGATAGAGCATACAAAGAATCCAAATGTTGGTCAATTTGATGTGCTTCTTGAACAGAACATTATAACTGTAGATTTGCTGCTTTGCCGTCCAAGTGGACATGGCGATACTTACTCTTTTAAAATCAAGAAGAAAGGTATGCCTTTGCTGTTTCCTGAATCTGTATTATATACAATATAAGCTATGCATCATTATTAAACGGACAAGAACAATAATACATCATGAGAAAATATTCGTCTTTGTTGTTTCAATATTGCATACGCAAATTGATTAAAAGTTGGAGCTTTTGGCTATTTGTGCTATTTATAATTTGTTCCTATTTGTCTGCAATGTATCAGACTACAATATCCCCCAAGGAATCAAGGCACTTGTATTCTTGCCTAACTGTTTTATCAAATGTTAGTTTTGGCTATATTGCAGGTTATATTTTCTATATGGTTTCTGATTTTTTCCCAAGTAGTAAAGCGCAGTTTATAGCATTACAATACATCATGTTAGCTGAATATGAGATTTTGACAACGATAGCGTCCTTTAGTAAAATGGACGGTGAATATAGTGTTGCCGATTTTGAATCAGAGTACAACATGTTTAAACTGTTATATTGCGAAAGTAACACTTATGAGAAATGCGGAAACGACATGATAAGACTGATGGCAAGCATTAAAATCAACGATTTATTTGTTGAACAATCTAAAAGAATGCTTGAACAAACAAGCTCTAATTTTGACTGTTTGTTGGTAGCTCAAAACAAATTTTTGTCATATGAAGAGTTTGAATGTTTAACAAAAATAAAAAGGTTTTTCAGCATGGACAATAAGAACTTTGAGAATGGAGGTATAACAGTACGTCAATTTGAAATAGACCAGTCATTCCAAGATTATTATGATAACCAAAAATACATTATAGAAAAGTTGAAAGAAAGGGCTGCTTTTTGCATTGACGAAGAATACAAACAAGCAATAGAGACTTTTGTAAATAAAAGTTCTATAACTGAATAAGTTTTACATACAGATGTAGTGTATCTTTAAATTACATTCCATCTGTATGTATGGAAAGCAGACTTGTTCTGCTTAGAGAGCTTTCTATGCTGACATTTGCTTTTCTTTCTCTTCCCTTACTTCGGAAAACTGATGTAAAGATAAGAAAACAAACCGAGAAACGAGAAACAAAACGGAAACAAGAAACAGTCTTTTATGTCTTTTTAAGAGTGAGTTCTGCAAACATCGGAAAATTCAAATTATCGCTTAAAGCATTGATACTTAGCGCATTTACTTTCATTTGCTTTCTTGTCTTTTCAAACGCATTTCGGAGGACTAAGATATTATTGACATCATAGTTCATATAGATTACCGCAGCGTGGGCACTTCATTTCCGCGCTGCGGTAATATTGTTTTTGCATCGCGGTAATCGTGTTACCTGTGCGCGGTAATGCGCTTGCTTGTGGCTTTGGATACGTAAAACTACTAACTCTGCCATTTCTTGCTACAAACATATTGCAAATCTGTCGCAGAGATACAAATTTACGACAACTACTTGACTAACATCAAAAATATAAGACAAGCAGGAAAATAATTGATGTTATACTTGTGTGCGTACACAAAAGGCATTAACTTTGCATCAGTAAATAACGAACGAGGTTACGCTGGAAGCGTGGCTGACGTTTGCCGAAAGGCAAGAAAAGAGAATAGGTAATTAGGGATAACAAAGTAAAAATTAAAGAAAGGGTAACATTATGGTTATTTTCAGTTTTATTTTTGCGATTTGTTGTGCAGCGATAGCTGAACTGATAAAGGTCAACAACAAAATCAGCCTCAAGAAGTAACTTACTGCCTTCGGGCACGGTTATGAAAAGAGGTACAGATGGGAAACACAGAAAAACACAGTAAGGATAACAATTAAAAATTAAAGAAAGGATTAAGATTATGATGATTTTCGGATTTATCTTCGCAATTTGTTGTGCAGCCTTTGCAGAGGCTGTAAACGTAAACAACAAGATCAACCTCACAAAGTAAAAGTGAGCTTGCTCAGACAATAGTAATAAAACGAAATATAAGAAGCGGTTGCATGAGCCTTCGGGCACGTGCAACCGCTTTTTGTGTCTGGTCGATACAATAAAACCGCAGTTTCTGCGTTATAAGTAATACGATGAAACATATTCATATATATATAATAATGTGTGTGCTGGGCGTGTTCGGCTTCAGCGCATGCGACGATATCGACGATTTCACAACATCGCCGAACAACCTGCTCACGTTCTCTACCGACACGGTGCGCATTGACACCGTGTTCTCTACCGTGCCGTCGTCGACGCGCGACTTCTGGGTGAGCAACCGCTCGGGAAAAGGACTGCGCTGCACGTCGGTGCGCCTCGAAGGTGGCAACCAGAACGGATTCCGCGTGAATGTAGACGGCGTATATCTGAGTCCGGAACAGGGCTATAAGGCGAACTACATAGAGGTGCGCAACAAGGACAGCATACGTGTGTTCGTGGAAGTGACCACCGCCGTGAACCACGGGGACGCACCGAAGGAGCTGAACGACCGCCTCGTGTTCGCACTCGAGAGTGGAGTGGAGCAGAAGGTGGTGCTCAACGCATGGTCGTGGGACGCCGACTTCGCACGCAACAAGACTATCACGACAGACTACACCATAACAGCCGGCAAGCCGCTCGTAGTCTACGGACCGATGACCGTAGAGGAGGGCGCTACGCTCACCATAGCGCCGGGCGCTACGCTCTTCTTCCACGACGGGGCGGGCATCGACGTGAAGGGACGACTCGTATGCAAGGGCACAGCCGAACAGCCTATTACGCTGCGCGGCGACCGACTCGACTATATGTTCGACTATCTGCCTTACGACCGCATGAGCGGATTGTGGAACGGTGTACACTTCATGGAGAAGTCGTACGACAACCGGATGGAGTTCACCGACTTGCACAGTGCGTTCAACGGCGTGCGTGTCGACTCGTCGGATGTGACTCGGCAGACGCTCACCATAGCCAATTCGACCATACACAACTGTCAGGGACACGCGCTGTATGTAGAGAATTCGAAGGTGACGGTAGAGAACTCGCAGCTTACGAATGCGCTCAACAACTGCCTCGGCGTGGAAGGCGGCGACGTGCTGGTGAACAACTGCACGCTGGCACAGTTCTATCCGTTCGACTCAAACCGCGCCAGTGCGCTCAGCTTCTCGGCTCTGAAGCACCCGCTGCAGCAGTTTGTCTGTCGCAACACGCTCATCACGGGCTACAGCTCCGACGAGATGATGGGCGGAAAGCCGGTGAAGGACGCTACGAGTGAGGACGCCGCAGAGCCTAACGCCTTCAACTATCAATTTGAGAACTGCGTGATACGCACACCTGAGGTGACGAAGGAGGAAGAAAAGCCGCACTTCGTGAACGTGGTGTTCGAGGAGAAGGAGAACGCCGACTCGGTATGCACCAACCACTTCAAGAAGGTGGACGGCGACAAGCAGGACTACGACTTCAGACTCGCCAAGACATCGGTGGCTATCGACCGCGCCGACCCCGCTACGGCTACTAAGACCGACCGCAACGCCATGCCGCGCGACGAGCGACCCGACATCGGAGCATACGAATTCAAGGAGGAAAAGACGGAAGAACCGAATCCGCAGGAATAAGATTTCACCATCACAACAACAAATCTCACCACCTCACCACAACAACATCTCACCATCTCATCACCTCACCACCTTTAAACTATGAAAGAAATTGACATTCACATCCGCGTTGAGCACTATCAGCTCGACGAACTCAACACTGCTGACCGCGAACTTGTAGACCTTGCGCTGAAAGCAACCCACGGCGCATACGCCCCGTACAGCAACTTCTACGTAGGAGCCGCGCTGCGCCTCGCCAACGGCATCATCGTGACTGGCGCAAACCAGGAGAACGCAGCCTTCCCCTCAAGTCTGTGCGCCGAGCGTACAGCCCTCTTCGCCGCACAGGCAAACTATCCAGACCAACCCGTTTCGACACTCGCCATCGTAGCGCGCAACGCAAACGGACTGCTCGACGAGCCGGTAAGCCCCTGCGGAGCATGCCGCCAGGTGATACTCGGCGTAGAAGACCGCTACAAGCAGCCCATACGCGTGCTGCTATACGGCAAGAAAGGCGTCTACAGCCTGCAGTCGGCTAAAGACTTGCTGCCCTTCTCGTTCGTAGACGACAGCATGAAATAGACGTAGTAACAAAATTTATATCAATGATATAGCCTTCTTTGTTCTTTTTTTAGTAATTTTGCACACTGGATTAGAATATACGCAATTTTTTATTTTAAAGAAAGAACAAAGAAATAGCAAAATAAAATTATGAGCAAACAAGTAGAAAAAATCAAGGAACTGGTCGCTAAGCGCGAACAGGCTCGTCTCGGTGGCGGCGAAAAAGCCATTGAGAAGCAGCACGCACGCGGCAAATACACAGCACGCGAGCGCATCGAGATGCTCGTCGACGAAGGCTCGTTCGAGGAGTACGACATGTTCAAGAAGCATCGTTGTACTAACTTCGGTATGGAGAAGAAGCACTACTATGGCGACGGTGTCGTAGCTGGTAGCGCTACAATAGGCGGCCGTTTGGTTTACGTATATGCTCAGGACTTCACCGTCAACGGCGGTTCGCTCTCTGAGACAATGGCGCAGAAGATTTGCAAGGTGATGGACATGGCTATGACTATGGGCGCACCGGTTATCTGCATGAACGACTCTGGCGGTGCTCGTATTCAGGAAGGCATCTGCGCTCTCGCTGGCTACGGCGAGATCTTCGAGCGCAACATCCTCGCTTCGGGCGTCATCCCGCAGATCTCTGCCATCATGGGTCCGTGCGCAGGCGGTGCGGTTTACTCGCCGGCTCTCACCGACTTCATCATCATGAAGGAGCAGACTTCATACATGTTCCTCACAGGTCCGAAGGTTGTAAAGACCGTAACGGGCGAGGACATCGACGCTGAGCACCTCGGCGGTGCATCGGTTCACGCTACAAAGAGCGGTGTGACACACTTCGCTGCAAAGACAGAGGAAGAGGCTATCGAGATGATTAAGAGCCTGCTCTCGTTCATCCCGAGCAACAACACTGAAGAGGCTCCGCGCGTAGAGTGCAACGACCCGATAAATCGTATGGAGGACTCTCTCAACGAAATCATCCCCGACGACCCGAACAAGGCTTACGATATGTACAAGGTTATCGGCGCCATCACCGACAACGGCGAGTTCTTCGAGATTCAGCCTAAGTTCGCTAAGAACATCATCATCGGTTTCGCACGCTTCAACGGTCAGAGCGTTGGTATCGTAGCCAACCAGCCGGCTGCTTACGCTGGCGTTCTCGACGTTAACGCAAGCCGCAAGGCAGCACGTTTCGTACGCTTCTGCGACGCATTCAACATTCCTATCGTGTCGCTTGTCGACGTGCCGGGCTTCCTGCCGGGTACAGGTCAGGAGTACAACGCCGTTATCCAGCACGGAGCACAGCTGCTCTACGCTTACGGCGAGGCTACCGTTCCTAAGATCACAATCACTCTGCGCAAGAGCTACGGCGGTTCGCACATCGTTATGGGCTGCAAGCAGCTGCGTTCAGACCTCAACTTCGCATGGCCGTCTTCAGAGATTGCGGTTATGGGTGCAAGCGGTGCCGTTGCAATCCTCTGCGGCAAGGAAGCTAAGGCTAAGAAGGAGGCTGGCGAAGACGTTAAGGCATTCCTCGCAGAGAAGGAAGACGAGTACACAGAGAAGTTCGCCAACCCGTACGAGGCTGCTTCTTACGGCTACATCGACGACGTAATCGAACCGCGCAACACACGCTTCCGCATCTGCCGCGGTCTGGCACAGCTCGCTACAAAGCGTCAGCAGTTGCCGGCTAAGAAGCATGGTTGTATGCCGATGTAATTTGTTTTACATGTAGACGAGTAAAACAAGTAGACAAGGTTATACAAGTAAACAGGTTACAAAGTATGGACAAGAATATATATGCTGCCATTGCCATGGCTCTATACGAGTATCAGGGCAACAACGTACACGATAAAGAACCGGGCTTCATCACCATACAGCCGCGTCAGACTATGTGGAACGCCAAGTTCTTAAGTTTAACAGCAAAACCATAAAAAGAAATGAAAGAATTTAAATATACAATCGACGGCAAAGAGTACAAGGTGCAGATTGAGGACGTAGAGGGCAACATCGCTGACGTAACAGTCAACGGTGAGGCTTTCAAGGTCGAGATGGAGCAGGAGGCTGAGCCAGAGAAGAAGAAGGTAGTGCTCGGTCAGCCGGCTGCTGAGGCAGAGGAAGGCGAGACAGCAAGCGCTGCTAATGTGAACACAGCCAACGCGCTCAAGGCTCCGCTGCCGGGCGTCGTAACCGAAATTAAGGTTGCTGTAGGCGACGAGGTGAAGGCTGGCGACGTAGTCGTAGTGCTCGAAGCTATGAAGATGGCTAACAACCTCGAAGCTGAGAAGGACGGAAAGGTTACTGCTATCTGCGTGAAGACTGGCGAGAGCGTGCTTGAGGACTCTCCGCTCGTTGTTATCGAGTAATTCGGTAAGCCGATACAGAATGTCTGACCTTTTTCTGGGTTAGATATATATAATGTCAGACCTTTCTGGGTTAGATATATATAATAAGGTTGAAAACGCAATATTGTATAGTATGTTGCGTTTTCAACCTTTTTTGTTTTTTTTAGCCGTTGAATAATGATAGATGTATATTATTGTTTTAATATGGATGTTATTGTGCATTATTGGGCTGGCCTTGTTAAAATACGTAAATTTAAAACGTCTGAAATAAAAATTTTTAACTTATACTTGTATGCATTATAAAATAGTTGTAAATTTGCGAGCATAAATTGGCATAACTAATTAATAATTTTAAACATACTTATTATGAAATCATCATTTCAACGTGTTTTATTTGTAGTGTTGTTCGTATGTGGAGCAATCACAGTGTCTGCACAGAAGCAGACTGAAGGCAAGTCATCAGTATTCATAGATTATTTTGCTCATCCGTCTAACGTGAAGGATTCTTGGGCTGAGGCTCTTCGCAGCAAAGTGATTGAAGGCATCCAGGAGACCAATCGCGTTCTTATCACTGACGTTGATGCAGAAGACGCTTTGAGAGTGGAGAAGGCACGTCGTGAAAAAGGCGAACTGTCGGCAGCAGGCGACGCTTCTCGTCTCGCTGTGATGACACAGCTCGGTGCAAACTATCTGTTGCAGGGCACAATCACATCGTTGTCTGTAGACCACAAGCGTTCTGACGACGGCAAGTCGGAGTGGTATGCTGCTGTAGTAAACTATACATTGAAGGTTGTTGATCCTAAGAACGGCACAACTATTGCTTCAAAGACATTCAAGCATGGTGAGAGCATAGCAGAAATGGCTACCGGCGATACACCAGACGCTGCTGCTGTAGACGTTGCCAAGTTCGCACGCAAGGCTGTTCGCGCTTTGGTTGATGAGGCTTTCAAACTCAATGGTACAATCCTCGAAATCAGCGCTACAAAGGGTGATGAGGCTAAGCAGGTGTACATCAGCCTCGGTTCTGCTCATGGTGTAGGCAGCAAGGCACGTTTCAAGGTCTACGAGCTTCGCACTGTTGCAGGCCGCAACTCACGCAAGGAGATCGGCGAGCTTAAGGTGAGCGCTGTTGAGGGCGAGGACCTCACACTTTGCGACGTTGTAAAGGGCGGCAAGGAGATAAAGGCTGCTATGGACGCTCAGCAGAAGATTGAGGTTGAGGTGTTCCATAAAGTATCATTACTTGACAAGGCAAAGAAGGTGATCTAATTAGACTTTGTTTATAAAAATTGCATGACTTCATTGAAAAAATGGAGCCATGTCATTGTCATTAGTTTATATCGGCACGAAAACAGAAATCTTTTATCTTTTTTAGCTATGACCAGAATAATCTTATCACTCTTATTCGGACTCTTCTTCTGTACAAATATAAATGCAGAAGTCTATTCTACCGATGCTACATTGGTGTCGCAGGACGGTAATATAATCACAGTACGTTCTTCTGCCGTTGCTGACAAGAAGAAGGACGCTGCGCTGCTGGCTGCCAAGTCGGCTTTTCATACTCTGTTTCATGCTGGTATAGAAGGCGTGAAGGACGGCACGCCTATGGTTGCTGTGGAGCGTAACGACTACGACTATCGCTTTTTCTCGGAGTCGCGCTACATCAACTACATCACAAGCGAGGTAAAGACCGTTGGCGACAAGAAGGTAGGCAACAAGGTGCGTGTCACGGTGCAGCTCTCGATAAACGTGAAGTCGCTTATCGCCGACTTGCAGCATAACAACATGTCGATATCTCCGTCGTGGGGCGTGGCAAGTGCAAAGAAAAGCACATCGGCGCTCAACCCTACTATCGTTATTGTGCCTGGTCTGAAGGCGAGCAAAGGTTCCGACTTCCAGGCTATGCTTGAAGCCATTGACGCAAGCGAGGCAAAGAAATACGCTCTCGACAAGATGACTGGCGAGTTTACAAAGAAAGGTTACAAGACTCGTAACTTCGTATCACAGTTGCGCAACTCGAAGAAAGATGAGATGATGCGCACGGAAAGCCAGTCGGACATCAATACAATGATTGTGCAGCAGCTGCCTGGCGACATCATCGTCACCGTTGATGCTGCGGTTGTTACAGATGCAAACAACCAGATGGAGTGTCAGTTGAGCATCAGCGCTGTGGAGAGCCAGACAAACGGCAATCTTGCTTCTGCTACATTCCCCAGCGGAAAATACTATAAAGGCAATGTGAGCGAGTCGGAACTCGTCGACTATGCCTTCAAGAAGATAAAGGCCGACTTCTTCAACCAGATAAAGACATCGTTTGAGGCTATGGTGAGCCAGGGCAGAGAGGTGTATGTAGACATGACAATCTCTAACTCTATCGACGATTGGGACTTCGATCAGGATAGTCCGTCTACCGGCGACAACTTCAAGGATGTGCTCGACGAGTGGTTGCGCAGCCATGCGCAGAACAGCGTCTATGACATGAGCAACAACACCGACAAGTATATACACATGACCGTGAACATCCCGTTGTGGAATGTGGAGCGCGGACGCTCTTACACGTTGTCTAACTTCAGCAGCGACTTGAAGAAATTCCTCAAGACTCAGTTGGGCGATGGCTATAAGGCTTCTGTAACGGCACAGGGACAGAAGCTCGAAATTATGATTCAATAACTCTATATAAAGGTGTTTTATGAAAAAGACATTCTTACAGATTATATTCCTATTCGTTGCAATGGTAGGATATGCACAAAGCGATATACACTTCACCATATTGAAGTCGGAGACAAAGGGCTTGTCTGAGGATGTTGTTGATGCGCTCGACCTTAAGCTGCACCAGGTGTTCAACCGCAACAGTGCGGCTGCAGCCGATGTGTACAACGTATTCGCTGTTTCGCCGTCGTTGTCTCTCGACAAAGTGCTGTCTACAGACGGCGGCATGGTGAGAAACGTGTCTTTGGCTCAAGGTGAACTGGTGCTTATCGCCAAGAACATCATCGACGGTGCAGAGTATTACAGCGTGACGATTCCGGTTCAGGGCGAAGCTGTAGGCAACAAGGAGAAGGCTATGCTCTCGATGGTGAAGAACATAAAGGTGACTGCACCTGCCTTCACGCGCTTCATCAATACGGCGCGCAAAAAGATTGCTGACTATTACGCTAACAATTGTGCTTTCATTCTGCAGAAGGCTCAGACCCTTTACAACCAGAACCATTGTCAGGAGGCAGTGAGCTATCTGTCTGCCGCTACAGCCAACGTGCCTTGCTACGACCAGGCTGCGGCTTTGCAGAAGCAGATTCTTGAGAATATGGACAACACTCCAAAGCCGGTCGTCGTAGAGAAGGTTGTGGAGAAGGTCGTAGAGAAACCGGTTGTTGTGGAAAAGGTTGTAGAGAAGCCTGTTGTGGTGGAGAAGATTGTGGAGAAGCCGGTTGTAGTGGAGAAGGTTGTGGAGAAACCTGTTCCGGCGCCAGCTCCTGCCGCTCCAGAGTGCGAGATAACCATCTCTAAGAACGACCTCGACTTCCGCATTCTCAGTTGCATGGGCAATCCTACGCAGAAACGCATCACCATAAAGGCCGAATACGTCAATAATAATGCGAATATCTCTAACGGCGACATCGCAATGAACGTAGTGATCGACGACAATGGACGCGAACTTACTCGTGAAAATATGGCTGTTACCTCTAACGATTCGTCATACGAATGGGTGAGCATGCCGGCACGCGTCAAGCTGAAGCACGATTTCTATATCATCAACTACGACCATCCTATGGAGACTGTGTCTTATCTGAAGCTCAAAGTGCGCGATGGTATAGTGGAGATTCGTAACTTGAAGGTTGACTGGTAATAATTAAGTATAATATGAAAAGAATATCATTGGCTTTGTGTCTGATTCTTGCTGCGTGTTGCATGACATTGGCACAGGACAAGGTGGTGGAGCGTAGCGCAAAGAAGACTCCCGAATGGCTTAACCAAGCCAACGATGGAGCGTTTGTAGTTACAGTCACTGCCAGTTCTCTTGCCGACGCTCAGGTGAAGGCGATGACGGAGGTGACAGAACGCATAATTCTCTCGGTGGCAAGTAATGTCAGTGTGTCGCAGCGCAACGAGTCGAGCGAGATTGTGGAGAACGGCAGCGTCGATTCGCGCGACGAGTTCACACGTCTTTCAAAGATAAAGTCGGCTAACCTGCCTTTCCTCAAGGGCATTTCGCCAAACAAGATTGCAGGCATCTATTGGCAGCGTATGCTCAACAAGAAGACGGGCAAGGGCTATTACGAGTATTCGGTGCTCTATCCTTATTCGCGTAGCGAGCAACTCACGCTTCAGGCTGAGTTTGAGGCTCTCGACAAGGAGATGACTGCCAAGTACGAACAGCTGGAACAAAAGTTGGACAATATAGAAGCGGTGGAAGACATCAAGACTGCCATCACCGAGCTCGACGCTCTTAAGGCTTACTTCTTTGATGATGTGCGTTTGGAGCAGGTTGACGGCTTGAAGAAGCGCTATCGTCAGCTTTATGATGCGCTCAGCCTCACTGGAGAGTTCGTTAAGCATGGCGAATACCACTGCCAGCTACTGTTGAAGGGCATGCCTGTCAAGGTGTCTACGGTGCCCACACTGAAGTCGAACTGTGCTTCGCAGCTCAATGTGCGTCCTACAGCCGACGGCAAGTTCGTCATCACATACGACGATAGCGACTGTATTGAGGACGAAGAAAACTTCATCAATGTGCAGTTGCGCCTCGACGGTAAGCGTCTTTCGCATAAGTTCTCGCTGGCTGAAGCCGGCGCAGGCAATGCCGACCAAAGGCTTTCGCTTGTTCCTGAAGGAAAGGTAATGCTGACAGCCGCAATGGTTGACGCAGCAGCACGTGAAGTGACCGACATCACCGTGCGCCTTACTGTCAACAACCGCAATGGCAGCAAGTTCGCGGTGAAGAGTCTTGAACTTAATGTGCCCGACCTCGCCGTTCCGCTTATCTTCGACAATGCAGACGCCGTCTATTCTACAAAAGGACTCATCCAGATAAAGATGCTGGCGAAGGGCGATTGCTCGCTGCGTAAGGTGAAAAAAGGCGACTTCGCATTCGTTAACGGCACGCTCACGGTCGTAAACCCCAACACCGGAGCTATCGAACCTATCAAGGTCGCGTTGCAGTATTCTACAAATTGGGAGTAGACTGGTTTTCGGGTTCTAAACCTTAGTCTGAAAATGTTTCAGATTTAGTCTTAATAAAGTTTAGACCAAGAGATTTGAAGAGTGAAAGAATTAAACAAAAATAATTAATAATTATTTAAACTGAACTATTATGAAACAGAGAATTTTTAATGTATTACTGGCTATAGCCCTTGTGTTCTGCGGCACATCAGTAGCTTTTGCTCAGTCGAAAGCGTTGGCAAAGGATGTAAAGAAGACCTGCAAAGAGTGGAAGAAGGCAGGTTGGTCATTGTATGCCACAGCTTCTACAATGGAGTACGCATTGACAAAGTATCGCACATACGTTGAGGCTGACCCTGACAACCACCTCGTGCTCACAGGTCTTGCTGTAGGCAAGAACCCGAAGATAGGTCGCGATAACGCCATGATGAACGGCATCACAAGCTATGCAAGCCGTGCAAAGGCTCAAGTCGTAGGTAAGATGAAGAGCATCATGTCTGCTGACGCAAGCGAACAGTCGGGTATGGAGATCGACAAGTTCGGTGCTGCTTACGAGTCGGGCGTCAACACAAAGATTTCTGGTCTTGTAAAGGTACACTTCATGCTCGTTCGCGAGAAGGGCGGCGTTAAGGAGTTCCAGGTTTACATGACTCTCGACGAGACTGCTGCAAAGAAGGCTCGCGAGGAGGCTGCAAGAGAAGCTAAGAAGAAGGCAGCCCTCAACGACCTCTCAGAGCAGGTTGAGGAGTTCATCGGTGAGCCGGTACCGGCAGACGAGTAATTTCTAAGAGATGTTTTATCCAATCCGGGGAAGGGTAGACCCGTCTGCTCTTCTTCGGATTTTTTAGATAATGATTAACTAAACGAAACCCGTACAAATGAAAAGATTGATATTATTTGCTTTAGGTGCAACGTGTTGTATGGGGACTCAGGCACAAGTTGTAGACGACGATTTCGACAGCTTCATAAAGACTGAGGTGCAGTCGTTCGACAAGTTCATTGACGATGCTAACAAGCAGTTCATCAGTTTCCTGCGCAATCCTTGGAAGGAGTTTGAGGCAAAGAAGCCGGTGGAGAAGCGCACCAAACCGGAGCCGGTGAAGCCGGTCGTATACGACGAGAAGAAGGACCCGGTGGCGCCACCCGTGGAACTTGATATCGAGGACATCCTCGGACAGTCTACCGGCGAGAGCAAGCAGCGACCGCAGGGCAAGATTAATGACGGCGAGAAGGTTGGCTTTGAAAAGCCGCAGCCTAAGCCTGCTACCCCTACGGCTAAGCCTACTGCTCCTACGGCTAAGCCTACTACTCCTACGGCTAAGCCTGCTACTCCTACTGTCAAGCCTACGACTCCAGCTCTCAAGCCTACGACTCCAACAGTTAAGCCTGCGACTCCGACAGTTAAGCCTACGACTCCAGCTCTCAAGCCCGCAACTCCAACAGCTAAGCCTGCAAGTCCTACTGCCAAGCCTACAACTCCTGCAGCCAAGCCAACGACTCCTGCAGCCAAGCCTACGACCCCTGCAGCCAAGCCGACACCTCCAACTACTCCACCAGCAGTGGTGCCGGTGCCAACCGCTAAGCCTTCTGCACCTACAAGCGCACTCTATAAAGAGTCGTCAGAGAAGCAGATGATTAACTACTGCGGACAGAGAATTTACGTAGACAAGTCGCTGAATGGCGTATGCTCTATAGGCAATATGCGCGAGAAGGCTGTTGCCGATGCTTACGAGGCGATGTGCAAGGCCGACTACAAGCCGTTGCTTGCCGACTGTCGTCAGCTGAAGAAAGACCTCAAGCTCAACGATTGGGGTGTGTTCCTCTTTGTTCGCGACGTGTCTAATGCCCTTTGTGCCGATGCAAATGCGTCTGTTGTAATGCAGCAGTTCCTACTCAACGAACTCGGATATAAGTCGAAGATGGCGCGCCGTGCCGACCGCGACCAGATGCTTCTCTTCGTAGCGACCGACTGTAAGATGTATGGTCGTCCTTATTTCACTAAGGACGGACTCAACTATTACAACCTCACAAGCGACGAGACCTGCCAGTTCTATATGTGTCAGGAGGATTCGCCAAAGGCAAAGAGCAGTATCGACATGCAGATAACTAACGCTCCGCTGCTCAATTCCGGAATGGTCAACTCCGTACACAAGAATGGTGCGGGCACAGTGGCGGTATCTGTCGACGTTCCCAAGTCGCTGATGCTGTTCTACAAGAGCATGCCGCAGTGCGACTATAGCGTGTATGTGAATGCGAAGGTGAACCCGGCTGTTGCCGATAGATTGCTCTCGTCGCTTGCTCCGATCGTTGAAGGCAAGAGCGAGACCGAAGCTGCCAACCTGCTCATCAACTTCGTGCAGACCGGCTTCAAGTACGCCACCGATCAAGAACAGTTCGGCTATGAGAAACCGTTCTTCGTAGAGGAACTCTTCTACTATCCCTACTGCGACTGCGAGGATCGTGCGGTGCTCTATTCATATCTGGTGCGCAACCTGCTGAAGCTCGATGTCGTGTTGCTCGATTATCCTAACCATATCGCCACAGCGGTATGCTTCAACGAGAATGTGTCGGGCGATTTCGTCACCGTAGAGGGAAAGAAATACATAGTTTGCGACCCTACTTACATCGGTGCATCCATAGGAAAGGCAATGCCGCAATTCAAGCGTGTGGCTGCCAAGGTCTTGAAATACTAAGACTTTAAAACATGCAAAAACGGCATATCCTTGTTTTTTGGATATGCCGTTTTTGCATGTTTTGTTTACTCAACGATTTCTGCTTCTATCCAGCTGTCGAGCAATGCTTTTGCGTCTTTTTCTGCCGTAGCGTCGTCGACGTCGTATTCCTCGCAGAGCAGATGTTTCAGCGTCTCAGCGTCGAAATCCTTGTTCTTAACGCTTTCCCAGAGGAAAGCCGAACTCTCGTTCATGCTGATAATCTTTGTGAAGTCGATGTTCTCTTTGCCTTCTGCAACGATAATACTCTCGCCGCAAATGTCCTTCAGGACGAAACCTTTCTTTATCTTCATATTTCTTGGTGTTATTAAGCTGAGCCAGGCCTTTTTAGGCCTTTCTAAGCCTTAGCTAAATCTTTTTACTCTTTTACCTTTCTACCTTTCTAACCTGTTTACTTTTCTATATATGTACAGCAAGTAGCGGCGTATGGGTAGCAGTCGGGTCCAGATGGCCGAATAGATGCGCCATTTGCGTCCTGAGGTATAGTCGGGCGTGCTGCGTCCTTTGCGGTAGAACGCAAGAGCGATGCCGCGTATGTCTGCCAGCGTACACTCCTCGGTGCCGAGATTGCCGTCGCCGCGCAACGTCACCTTGTCGCCGTCGATGCCTACGATGCGGTGCAGCACGTACGTCTTCGGACTTATCTCTGCCAGCACAGCGTCGCCGCAACGCACGGTGGTGTGCTTGCCGAGTATCGCTTTGTCGCGTTCGTCTTCGAGGAATGGGCGCATGCTGAAACCCTTCAGCCTGAAGGTGACGGTGTGCCCTTGGTTTATCATCTCCACGAAGTGCGGAATCAGTTGCGCGTTGTCGAACTGTCTTATTTCTTTTTCCATGTTGAGATAGGGTGGTGGTGAGATGTTGAGATGTTGAGGTGTTGAGAGATGTTGTGGTGGTGAGGTGTTGTGGTGGTGATGTGGTGATGTGGTGATGTGTTGTGATTTTACTGATGGGGTGCTGTCAGCGTCTTGAAGCTCACCTCCGCTGCCTCTTTGTTGGGCAGACAGTGCAGCGCATAGATGTATTGTGCAGCCTCAATGAGTCGTATCACGGTGTTGTATGTGTTGCGGAACACCACCTTGTCCCACTTCATCGTAGAGCAGGCAGGCAGAATGTATGTGAACGCCTTTGTAGGTGCCAGACGCTCCACGCGGTTCTCCTTCGCGCGCACTATCTGCGTTAAGGCTCCGAGCGGCGCCTTTATGTTGCGGTAACACGGCGTCTTGCCGCTCCACGGACTGCCGTAGATATACGCCTTGCCGTCGATGACGCGCACCACGGGGTTGTCGTCGTTCATCAGGTCCGATCCCGGTATGTTGTCGAGCCAGAGCTGTGTGTGCGTGCTCTTGCCCGTGCCGCTCTTTGCGGTGAACGCATAGCCGTAGCCGCCGTTTCTCACGAGCGAAGCGTGTATGAGCAGCGTGTCGAAGAAGCTGCCGCGGAAGGCGTAGAGCATCATCAGCGCGTTGTTCAGTCCGAACTGGCGCATCTGATAGTCGCCGTTCAGCGCACAAACGCCCTCGCTGAAGTCCTTGTTGGTCTGCAGCAGACAGCAGCTGCGTCCTTGTAAGTCCTTCACTATATACTGGTAGCCACCGTTGTCGATGAGGTCTACTACGGTGTCGCCGTTGCCCGTCTCGAACGTGTCGATGCGCTCGCGGCGGTCCTTAGCCACGGGGGGCAGCGTGTCGTCCACGCGCAGCGTAAAAAGAAAATCGTCGTTTGAGCCTTCCTTTCTGAAAGGCTCGAACGACGGTAACAGTTCGGTGTTGTTCTTTCCGTTTTCGGCAAAGACAACCCTCACGTTATGTTCTGCTATGCAATAGTCTGCTATGATATCCATTATTTCTTCTTCGACTTCTTTGTCTGCAAATCGGCACGCTCGCTGTCGTCTGGCGTGAGACAGCTGTATGTAAAGTCGTTCTTTGTGACGTACTTCACGTTGTAGTGTCCTCTTGTTGCGTAGCGCTTCTTTATAGCCACGTATTTCTTCTCTATCTCCTTGCGTGTCTTTGCGAAGTAGGTCACGCAGGTGGGGTTGGCGAATCCGTTAGCCTTCAGATGGTCGCGCAACTGGAACGAGTAGTTGTTGCGGCTGTAGAGAAAGCCCGTCTTGGTGTCTACCCAAGCCGAATCGAGCTGCTGAATCTCTGTGATGTACACCGTAGAGTCGTTGAACGATGTGGCTACACCGTAGACGTAGAGTCGCTCCTGCTTCTGCAGTGCGAACATAAGCGACGGCATGAGCAGCAGTGCCAATGCCAGTAATGTGCGAATTTTCATTTCTTTCCTTGTTTTCTGTTGTTTCAGCGGGCAGTCCGTTGTGGTTGCGTCGCTGCTTTATCTGCCCAGGTAAGCCTTGAGCAGCTTGTTCTTTGTATTCTGTTTCAGCTTGCGTATAGCCTTCTCTCTTATCTGGCGTACACGTTCGCGTGTGAGTCCGTACTTGTTGCCGATTTCCTCCATCGTGCATTCGGGCTGGTTGATGCCGTAGAATGCCTCGATAACGTTGCGTTCGCGCTCGTTGAGCACGGAGAGAGCCAGCGCAATCTCCTCGCGCATCGACTCCATCACGAGCTGGTTGTCGGTAGACGGTTCGTTCTCGCTCGGCATGAAGTCGAGCATGCTTGCTCCGTCGCTCTCGGTCATCGGCGCGTCTACGCTCACCTGTCGTGTGTCCACCTTCAGCACGTCCTCAATCTTCTCGTGCGGCATGTCGGTCTTTTCGGCTATCTCGTCGATGCTGGGTCGGCGTTCGTTCTCCTGCTCAAACTTGTTCAGTATGCGCTTTATCTTGTTCACGCTGCCCACCTGATTGAGCGGCAGACGCACCACGCGACTCTGCTCTGCAATGGCCTGCAGTATGCTCTGTCTGATCCACCATACGGCGTACGAGATGAACTTGAAGCCGCGTGTCTCGTCGAACTTCTCGGCAGCCTTCAGCAGTCCGATGTTGCCCTCGTTGATGAGGTCGGGCAGCGAGAGACCCTGGTTCTGATATTGCTTTGCAACAGAGACAACAAAACGCAGATTCGCCTTTGTCAGCTTCTCAAGAGCCTTGCGGTCGCCGTTCTTTATGCGGTGGGCGAGCTCCACTTCCTCTTCTGCGGAAATCAGCTCTTCGTGGCCAATCTCCTGAAGATACTTATCGAGCGAGGCGTTCTCTCGATTTGTAATCGATTTGGTTATTTTAAGTTGTCTCATTAAGTGTTGCTTTTTTTGATATTATTTTATTGTTAAAAGGGCTGGCGCGTTATACACGCATCATTCTGCAAATTTACTTATTTCTATTGGTTGTCGCAAATTTTAATCTATTTATTTTTATTGTTGTTCGGCAAAACCAATATTGTTGCCGTTGTTTTTCGTCGTGCACCGTCCGCCGCCCGATCAGATTCCGTCCGCCGCCCGATCAGATTCCGTCCGCCGCCTGATCGGATTCCGTTCGCCGTCCGATGCCAATTTGACAACAAAAAAGCGGAGGTCTTTAGGGCCTCCGCTTTGTATCTTAGGAACCTGCGGCATTTCTGTCGTAGGCATTACAATCAGTAGTGTCGTTTTGCGGTGCCTACGGCAGGAACTGAAAGTCAGCGGCGCGTAGCGGAAAGCTAATGTCGTAGGCTCCTGTTGTTTAGTCTTCAAGCGGCACTGCGAAGTAAGCCTTCTTGCCGGTAGGATAAACGCCCTGGATGTAGAGCACAGGGTCTTTGCTTGTAGAAGCGTCCTTCACGGCGTTCTGCAGATCTTCGATAGTTTTAACGGCGTTGTCGTTTACGCGCTGTATGATGAATCCCTTTGTGATGCCGGCGTTCTTCAGCTTGCCAGCGTTCACCTTCAGCACTTCCAGACCGTAGCCGATGTTCAGCTGCTCCTTCTGAGCGTCTGTGATAGAGCGGAAATTGCCGCCGAGCACGTCGAGGTCAGCCTTCTTAACGACCTGCGTGTTGCCCTTCTCGTTCTTCAGCGTCAAGGTCTTTGTAGCCTTCTTCTTGTCGCGCAGATAAGTGACTGTTACCTTGTCGCCCGGGCGCTTCTTTGCGAGCACCTCCTGCAGTTCTGCCATCTTGCCCACCGGCTTGCCGTCGATAGCAGTGATGACGTCGCCTTCCTTCATGCCAGCCTCTTCAGCCGCACTCTCCTCAGAAACCTTGGCTACGTAGATGCCCTCCATTGTGCCGAGGTCTACGTCCTCGCCCTTGTCCTTCTTGGCGTCAACATAGTTCTTCACGTCCTGACCCTGTATGCCGATGAGTGCGCGCTGCACGGTGCCGTACTGCTTCAGGTCGGCTACCACCTTGTTCATGATAGAGGTAGGAATAGCGAAGCCGTAGCCGCTGAACGAACCAGTCTGCGAGTAGAGCATGGCGTTGATGCCGATAAGCTCACCGCGAGTATTGACGAGTGCGCCGCCCGAGTTACCGGGGTTGATGGCAGCGTCGGTCTGTATGAACGACTCCACGCCGTTCTGATAGAGCGAGCGAGCCTTAGCGCTCACGATGCCCGCCGTAACGGTGTTGGTAAGGTTGAACGGGTTGCCCACGGCGAGCACCCATTCGCCCACCTTGATGTCGTCGCTGTTGGCGATGGTGATAGCCGGCAGGTTCTTGCCGTCGATCTTGATGAGCGCCAGGTCAGACGCCTTGTCGGTGCCAATGATGCGAGCCGAGTATTCCTTGTTGTCGTTGAGCGTAACGGTCAGTTCGTCGGCGTCAGCCACCACGTGGTTGTTCGTTACGATGTAGCCGTCGGTAGAGATGATGACGCCCGAGCCCGAGCCCTGCTGCTTCGGTGTGCGCACGCTGCGCTTCTGCTTACCGCCGTTGCCCTGCGGGTTGCCGAAGAAGCCGAACGGGTCAGAGAAGAAGTCGGAGAACGGGTCGCTCTCCACCTCTACGGTCTGCACCTTCGAGTTCTTTGTGCTGAGGATATGCACCACCGACGGCAGCGACTTCTCTGCTGCGTACGTCAAGTCGACGGGCTGGGCAGGCACGGCAGCCGATGTAGCCGGCGTAGCGTTCACCTTTAGTAATGTTCCTGTAGAGAAGGCAAAGGCAAGAGCGCTCATTGCCACAACAAAATACTTAGAATAATTTTTCATAGTTCTGTTTATTTTCTTGTTTGTTATTGTTTTCTAATCGTTTGCGACCTACTTAACGCTGTCGTCCGGTTTGACACATTGCCGTTCGTGTGGGTCGAGCGGTGTTAAAACAACAGCGTTTCTGTTTTCGTGGTTGCAAATTTAGGCGCAAAAATTGTTAATCTGACAAATTGACATGCATCTTTATCCCATTTTAACACTACAATTTAACATATTAACGGCTGTTAGAAAACAAATGCTCGTTTTTTACTTTTGTTTTATATCTGCCGCCTCCCTACGTCTCATGTTGGGGAAATAGCGCAGTGTCAAGTAAAGTGTAGCAATAATACCGATAGCTCCGCCAGCATAACCTATATATTCTATAGATAGTCGGCTCACCACCAGTCCGCCTATGTATGCGCCGCTGCCTATGCCGAGGTTGAAGATGCCCGAGAAGATAGACATGGCGATGGACGTGGCGTGCTCCGGCGCAAAGCGTATGGTGTTGTCCTGAAAGGCTATGTTGAACGCCGTAGCCATGGCTCCCCACAAGATGCAGACGGCGAGGATGTACGCCATGCCCGTAGCCGCAGCCTGCAGCAGAAGCATGCACAAGGCAGGACCTAACGTGACGGTAAGCATGAAGCGGCGGCGGTTAGACATATAGTATTTTGAGAAGGCTATGCTGCCGAACATGCCCGAACCGCCGAACACGATGAGCACCAGCGTCACGGTGTCGGGCGCCATGGCTGCCACCTTGCCCAGGAATGGCTCGATGTAGCTATAACCAGTGTAGTGGGCTGTGGCGAAGAGCACCGACATGATGAACACGCCCAGCAGCACGCGGTTGTGCAGCAGCGTCGGAAGCTCCTTGAAGGCGAACTTGCCGCGGCTCTGCAGCTTGGGGAACACCACGAGTATGAACACGAATATGAGGGCGGAGATGATGGCGATGCTCAGAAACGTCATTCGCCAGCCTACGTACAGTCCGACCACACGACCCAGCGGCAGACCTACAACCATGGCTACCGACGAACCGGTGGCAATGGCGCTCAGTCCTAAGGCATGCTTTCCGTCGGGCACGGTACGTACGGCAAGTGGCGGAGCAATCGACCAAAATATGGAATGGGCGCACGCCACACCAATGCGCGAGAGCATCAGTGTGTAATAGCCTTCGGCAAATGCCGATGCAACATGGCTCACAACAAACAGGGCTATAATGGAGAGCAGAAGCCGCTTCAGCTCCATCTTCGACACCATTATCATCAGCGGCAGCGACATTATAGCAACCACCCAGGCGTACACCGAGATGAGCAGACCGGCACGAGCCTCGCTGATATTAAGGTCGGTGGCTATGTCGGTGAGAAGGCCGATAGGCATAAACTCGGAGGTGTTGAACACGAACACGGCAAAGGTAAGCCCTACAAGGGGCAACCATCTGGTAAAAGATTCTTTGTTTTGCATCCTGAAAATAAAATGTATTACTTGTTATCCTTTTTTACGCTGCAAAGTTACGCAATTAATAAGGTATAACTGCAACATGTAAACGTTTAGCGTTGCAGAACGTGATGCAAATCAAGCGGATTCCGCAAAAAAATCTTTCCCTAAATTCTTAAAATGTGGCAGAATAGGGATATTCATAACATTTTATAGGGAAATTTCTCTTGTCGTTAGTCGAATTTATCGTAAATTCGCAACATTAATCAAAAACACATAGAACAATGAAGAAGTTTTTAATGGCAGCCCTGGCGCTGCTTACATCGGTGCTCGGCGTGCAGGCGCAGGGCTATCAGGACTATAGAGACCATAACTACGGCAGCCGCCGCGACTACTCCATGTATGCCAATCGCTACGACCGCTTCGGCATCGACGGCGTGTACATGGGCATACGCATCGGTCCGTCGTTCACCACCGTCGACTCCGACGACAAGGCGCTCGACGGCGGCAACACGCAGACCGGTCTCAACCTCGGTGTGTTCGGCGGTATGCAGCTCTCGCCGAAGGCTCCAGTGTTCATCGAGAGCGGACTGATGTACGTGGAGAAGGGCGGCAAGAACCTCTATGAGGGCAAGAAGGTGACGTACAGTCTCCACTATCTCGAGATACCGATCGTCGTGAAGTACGCCATACAGCTCAACGAGCACTTCTCTGTGCAGCCGTTCGCCGGCGGTTACTTTGCGTTCGGCGTGGGTGGCAAGGCTAAGAACTTCGGCGACCGCGAGGTGTCCAACTCCTTCTCACACCACTACTTCAAGCGCTTCGACGCCGGTCTGCGCTTCGGTTGCGGCGTGACGTACGACCTCTTCTACGCCGACCTCACCTACGATGTCGGACTCTCTAACATCTGTCACGACGAGTTCGATACATCGCACAACCGCAGCCTCTCGCTCAGCTTGGGTGTCAACTTCTAACATTTTATAGTGCATTTGTAGCCTATTAGTAGCGGAGGTCTCCGGCCTCCGCAGCAAGCTGAGTATGTAATTTGACTTGGTGCTGCGGAGGCCGGAGACCTCCGCTACTGTTAGTTGAATAAAAAAACGACCAAAAATTGCTCAGAATGCACAATTTTCAGTAACTTTGCAGTCTGTTGGAAACAGTGTCTCGGTTCTGTCGCTGCTGTGCATAGGCGCAGGAGAGGAAAGTCCGGGCAGCACAGGGAACCCCACTTCCGAAAGTAGAAGCTGTCGGCGACGGCAGGTGTCGGTAGAAGAAAACAACCGCCACGCCTCGTGTGTGGTAAGGGTGAGAAGGTGGTGTAAGAGACCACCAGCCGGTGGGTGATCATCGGGCTGTACCATCTGGGGGCTGCAAGTTCATGTATACCATCGTTTGAGGGCGTCCCGTCCGACCATAGCGACGGTGGAGGGTAGAATGCTGGAGACGCAGGGCGACTTGCGTAGTAGATAAATGACAGAAGGCTCGCGGCGCAGCAATGCGGCGCGAGAAACAGAACCCGGCTTATAGAGACACTGTTTCCAACTTTTTTTATTCTGATTTTTTACTGCGGATTAATCTAAAAAGCGGATTAATATCTGCATCCTTGCTGAAGTAAAAATAACAACGGATTAATCGGATTCTTTGCTGAAATAAAAATAACAACGGATTAATCGGATTAATCGGATTTCTATTGCTGAGATAAAGCGGATTAATCGGATTCTTTGCTGAAATAAAAATAACAACGGATTAATCGGATTAATCGGATTTCTATTGCTGAGATAAAGCGGATTAATCGGATTCTTTGCTGAAATAAAAATAACAACGGATTAATCGGATTAA
>ERZ1026886.389-NODE-389-length-23723-cov-5.839995_pt1 | contig 23723 bp, 14 predicted proteins | sample MGYA00380173_ERZ1026886 | MGnify/ENA primary metagenome ERZ1026886 (study PRJEB33269, sample SAMEA4719809) | human gut metagenome | biome: human-associated habitat; feature: organic feature; material: feces | place: Cameroon | collected 2013-10 ... | reverse complement strand
CATATATGCGATTAATTTTGAACACCTACTTAGGTGGCTTTTGAAAACAGGAGTTAAGGAGTCGTTAGTTTTTTCGTAACTCACGGCTCCTTAACCATTCCTCTTTTCTCTATATTATAATAACTTTCGGATTTCTCATGTTTTCCGATGCTTAAGCTTTTCGAGCTTGCTTTCGCTTTTCGTCACTTGTCAGCCTCTGCGTCCGCACTCGTCGATAAGCTCCTTGATGTTGTCGTTATACTCTTTGTTTGCCATCAACTCTTCAATGCTTACATGCATGCGGTAGCGCCAGTAGTGTTTCGGAATGGCGGGTATGTTGATGCGCTCGGCGTTGGCGTCGGGCAGACGAAGCTTCTCGTCGATGGCGAACCAGTCTTGCAGCGACAGGATGCAGAGCATTGACGGCGAGGTGAGCTGGCGCGACACGATGTCGCGGGCGAGCCATCCTGGCAGCGGATGAGGAGCGGCACCACCGCGGTAGAGCATGGTAGAGTAGAACTCCTGCGTGCGGTCCCAGTCTTCGTCCCACCACTGGCGCAGCGTCGGCATGTCGTGTGTCGACAGGGTGCAGACAGAGCGGTAGGGGTTGCGTGAGAGGTGACCGAACTTAACCGTCGGGTCTTTTGGCATCGACTGCAGCTCAAGGCTGAGGATGCGCAGCTGCTCCATAACCCATGCCACGCAGTCGGGCACCATGCCGAGGTCCTCAGCACACACGAGCATGCGTGTGGCCTGTACGAGGGTGGGCAGCTTCTTCATGGCCTCGCTATACCAGAAATTGTTGTTTCTGCGATAATAGTAGTCGTTATAGAGAGCGTTGAACTTTGCCTTGTCGCTGTCGTAGAGCGCCTCATACATGAGGTTGAGCTGTGCTGTGATGCGCGGATGGAACTTGTTGCTGTCGTTGTTGTCGCGCACGAAGAGCACGTTGCTGCAAAGCGAGTAGAGACCGTCGCGCACCCAGATGTCGTCGTCGCTGGTCTTGCCGGCAAAGGCAGCCTCGATCTTGCGCTCCGTGTCGTATTCGGTTTTCAGCTCGTAGATGTCGTCATGGCTGTGGATCAGGAACTTGTCTATCACATGGTCGGCGTGCTTGCCGAACACGCGGTTCACGATCCAGCGTGAGATGAACGGACGGGTGAACAGGTCTTCCTGGAAGTGGAGACCGTAGCTCTCTATCTCGTCGCGTGTCATGCCGAGCGATGGCGCAAACTGTCCTGTGAGGGCGTGAACGCAGTCGACAGGTATAGACCAGATGCGGAAGAAGCCGAGCACATGGTCAATGCGGTAAGCATCAAAATATTGCGACATGTTCTGGAAACGGCGTTTCCACCACAGGCATCCGTCTTCGATCATGCGCTGCCAGTTATAGGTGGGGAAACCCCAGTTTTGTCCGTTCACAGAGAATCCGTCTGGCGGAGCGCCTGCCTGCGAGTTGAGGTCGAAATAATGAGGCTCATGCCACACGTCGCAGCCGTTGCGGTTCACGCCGATGGGTATGTCGCCCTTGAGCACCACGCCTCGTGCCACGGCATACTCGTGAGCGGCACGCATCTGGCGGTCGAGAATAAACTGAACATAGTAGAAAAACTCTACCTCCTGCCATGCCATGGTGCCGTAGGTTGAGAGCGGCTTGCGGTCGGTCTCGTTCCACAGGTTGTGGTCGGGCCACTGTGAGAACACGGCTGTGCCGTTCTTGTCGCGAAGGTAGCAATATTGTGCGTAGGGCACGAGCCAATGCTCTGTGCGTGCGAAGAACTCCTTGAATGCCTCGCCCTTAAGCTCTTCCTTGCCTTCCTGCTCAAACACGATGTGCAGATACTCGATCTTGGCGTTGTTCACACGCTCATAGTCGATCTGTGTCAAGGCGTTAAGCTCTTTCTGCAAGGCAGCAAACTCGGCAGCCTTCTTCTTGTCTTTGATGGCTGGCAGCTGGCGCAGGTCGGCATATTGTGGGTGAAGGGCGAAGATGCTTATGCAAGAGTAGGGGTACGAGTCGGTCCATGTGTGCGTTGATGTGCTGTCGTTGATGGGGAGCACCTGCAGCACGCGCTGGTGTGTCTCTGCCACCCAGTCGATCATCTTCTTTAGGTCACCGAAGTCGCCCATGCCGAAGCTTCCTTCAGAGCGCAGCGAGAACACGGGGATCAGCGTGCCTGCAAGCTTGTCGTTGCTAAGCTCGAAGAACGCCTGGCTCATCTGCATGACCACACACTGGCCGTCCTTAAACTCGGGCAGGTCGATGGTGCGGTTCAGTCCGGTCTCCCACATCTGCTCGCCTTTGTCGCCAAAGGCAATAAACTTGAGTTCCAGACGGTCGTTGTTGAAGCTGTCGGCGTTGAGGTCGATGACCCACTCGTTGTAGTTGTGCTCACACATGAGCAGAGCCTTCGATGGCTTCCACTCGCCCAAAGCCTTGCCGCGTCCTATAACCGCCAGTCGCTGGCCGCAGCGCATCTGCGGCGCACGCACAATGAGGCGGAGCGTCTTGCGATAGTCGCATGAGCCCATGGGGGTAGCGGGACGGCGGTTCACACAGTTGGTGAATGCCGAGCTATATAAGTAAGAGTCGTATGGGATGTCTGACCAATGGTCATAGACCGTGATCTCAGAGGTGTTGGCGTTGTTAAGTTCAAGACGGTGAGCGATGGTTTTCCACTCATGACGCTCTTCCCTTCCAGCGTTGTCTACACTGTAATGGTAGTTTAACGCTGAGGGGTGCTCATCCTTTGCGGTTTCAATCTGGCAAGTCCAGGTTTTTCCGTCAACGGTGTTCATACCGTACACACGCTCTTTTGTCGTGTTGCTGTCGGTCACATGAACGAGCAGCGACTCGCCAAAACGAGTGTTGTATTGGATACTGAAAACGATTTTCATTTTATTTTGCCTATATTATATATAATGTAAGATGTTGATTGGTTGAAATCTTGTTTCGTTTAAGATTGCTCCATTTTTTTTAAAAAGATAGATCTTTATATTTATGGAAGCTTTCTTTGCTTGTCGTTTCGAAGCTTTTGCTTGCTGTTTCGAAGCTTTTGGGGCTTGTTGTTAGAAGCTTTTTAGCTTGCTGCTTCGAAGTTTGTTTCTTAGTGTTAGGGTTTAATTATTTTCTTGCTTGCAAATTTATTAATAATTATTTTCTTGTCATATGTCAAGCCGTTGTTTTATATACTTTTTGTTGGGCAAACGTTTACATTGCGTTTGCGCAATTTGTTTTTTGTTTTAGATGTTTTAAGAAGGAAAGACCCGTTTAAGCAAATCTTAAACGGGTCTTAAACGGTTCTGACGATATGATGACAATCGTTCTTGTTCGTCGTTTTAAGCGTTCAGATGCTATTCTGAGCGTTCAGATGCTATTCCAAGCGTTCAGATGCTATTCTGAGCGTTCAGATGTTATGAGCTTTTTGCTCATGTGCGTTAATCTCGTTTGCGTTGTTTATTTTTTCTTTATCAAGCCAACACAAGCGGCACCGATGACAAGACTCACGGCGGCCACAATCATCATGTTATACTGGTGTGAGCCAACCATTGAGAGGATTATGCCACCAAGGGCGGCAGCGATGATCTGCGGAATGCAGATGGTGCCGTTGAACAGTCCGAGGTAAGCGCCCTTGTGACCATAGCCCTCAAGAGCGTTGGTAACGAAGGCAAACGGCATGGCGAGCATGGCAGCCCAAGCGCAACCGATGAGGAGGAAGGGCAACACAAGCAGATACTTGTCGGTAACAAACGGAACCATGGCGAAGCCGACGGCACCGATGACGAGGCTCAGAGCGTAAGCAAACTTCTCGTTGCTGATCTTCGGCAGAATCATTGCCCATACCACGCTACCGATAGCCTGCCAGAAGAAGAGCACGCCTACCCAGTTGCCAGCCTCTTGATAACCCTTCGACACCACGTCGGTGGTGTTCCACACGGTGTCGGCGATGGTGCCGTTGGTGTAGGTCCACATGTACATGAAAGCAGCCCAGCAGAAGAACTGCACCAGTCCGACCTTCCAGAACATGTCTGGCGCTTTCTTGAGAAGGTCTATCCAGTTGGCGCTGCCTTCGCAGGCTTCGGGGTCGGCCTCGTTATATTCGGCATATTCCTTCGGATCCCATTCCTTTACCTTTATGGTGGTGTAGATAACACAAAGAATGAGGATTGCGGCACCTATATAGAATGAATAGATTACAGAGTCGGGGATAACGCCCTTGGGCGCCTCGTTGGCAATGCCGAGGGCTGTGAAGAAGAAGGGGAACACATAGCCCACGAGCGAACCGCTGTTGCAGAGGAACGACTGTATGCTGTAGGCCAGCGACTTCTGCTTCTCGTTCACCATGTCGCCCACGAGCATCTTAAACGGCTGCATCGCCATGTTGATGCTGGTGTCGAGGAACATGAGGGAGATGAGGCCAAACGTCATGGCGGTGCTTACTGCCATGCCGAAGGAGCCGGCGTTGGGCAACAGGCACATCACAGCCACAGCCACGGCTGAGCCGATGAAGAGGTAGGGTATGCGTCGGCCGAAGCGGCACCATGTGCGGTCGCTCAGCGTGCCTACGATAGGTTGAACAAGGATTCCCATGAGGGGCGGGAGAATCCAAAAATAGCTGAGCGAGTGGGGGTCAGCGCCCAGGGTTGCAAAGATGCGCGAGATGTTGGCGCTCTGAAGAGCGTAGGCTATCTGTACACCGAAAAAACCGAAGCTTAGGTTCCAAAGCTTCCAGAAGCTTAAATCTTTTTTCTGTTTCATTGTTATTTGGTTTTGTTGATTTTGTTCCTTTTTTATAATAGGTTTTATGTGACTTATGTGGCTTATGGATCTTATAAGAGGCTTATGTGTCTTGCAGGTCTTATAAGGCTTATGTGTCTTACATGTATTCTTCTTACCCTCTTTTCATCTACCTTGAGCTGCCTCTCACCACGAGCCTTGTTCTGACCACGCGCTTCTCTATCTTTTGTGGGGGGATGAGGCCCTCGGCCTTGTCGATAAGGATGTTGGCGGCTTCACGGCCTACCGTTACGCCTCGTTGCTCCACCGTTGTGAGCTGTGGGTCGCACGCCACGGCACGCTGGCCGTTGGTGAAGCCACACACCGACACGTCTTCAGGCACACGCAAACCCATGCGCTTGGCTGTGTAGATCACACCGATGGCGGTGTCATCGTTCACACAGAAGAAAGCGTCGGGACGGTCGGTGCGGTTAAGCATCTCGGGTGTTATGCTCTCGGCATCTTCGCGGTTGTCGCATAAGCGCACGAACGAGTCGTCGGGGTGCATGCCTGCCTTGAGCAACGCATCGTGCCATCCGTTGTAGCGGTTCTTGCCTATCTCGGTGCTTACCGCCATGCCGTAGAAGGCTATGCGCTTGCAGCCCGTCTCTATGAGGTGCTGCACAGCCATGAAAGCACCTGTATAGTCGTCAACCACCACCCTGCTGGCATCCACGCCTGTGCATATACGGTCGTAGAAGACGATGGGAATGCCTTTTGAGAGCAGAGATTTGAAATGGTCATATTTCACCGTGTCTTTAGCTTGCGACACGATGACACCGCACACCTGGTGCGCTTCAAACATCTGACATACTGCCACCTCGCGTTCGTAGCTCTCTCGGCTGGTGGCAACAATTATGCGGTAGTCGCGTTCCGTTGCCGCTTCCTCGATGCCTGTGAGCACCGATGAGAAATAGTAGTGTGTAAACTCGGGCACGATGACACCTATAATGCGGATAGGTTTGCGGCGTGAGTTGCGCAGCGACTTGGCAATGTCGTTTGGGTAAAAGTCGTGCTCACGAGCATAACGGCAGATGGCGTTGCGTTTTTCTTCGCTGACACGCTTGCTTCCGCTCAGCGCCCGTGACACTGTGGCTATCGACACACCGAACTTCTCGGCTATGTCTTTCATTGTCGTTGGCTGGTTTTCTGTAGTCATTTTGTAGTCATAAGGATTAAGAGTGGTTTTGTCTACTGCAAAGGTATTGCAAAGTTTTCAAATAACACATACATGCGCAACACTTTTTCAAAACGTTTTGTGCAAACGTTTGCGCACAGAAAATGGTTGATTTAACTCAAAAAAATGATAACGAAACACTAAATGCATTTAATTTTGCAGCAGAAATCCAAAAAAATGTAAAACCTACGGTAAAACCGACTGACATTTGTTCAACCAATTTCCTGAACCGCAAAAACCTTCGGGATGGTTTTCGGACCGCAAGTAACAGATGACATTTTTTTAGACCAAAGGCTTGACTCTCGAAACAAGTTTCCGTCGCAACAAGCTCTGGTCACGAAACCAAAAAACCAAAGAAACATAAAGCGCAAGCTTAAAAACAAGCAAGCGAGAAAAAATATCAATTTATTATATATCAATACTAAAAAATGATGAAGCAGGTTAAATTCGGAAATGCTCTCAGGATGTTCACCCTCTCGGCTGGACTACTCCTGTCGGCTTCAGCCTTTGCACAGTCAATCACTGTGAAGGGTAACGTGAAAGACGAGACCGGCGAACCCGTTCTTGGTGCTACTGTAAGAGTGGTGGGCCAGAAGAATGGTGCTGTCACCGACCTCGACGGTAACTTCTCTATTGCTGCCGATGCAAAGTCGGAACTCGAAATCTCATACGTTGGATATGAGACGGTGAAGATCCATGCACAGCCCAACCTTTTGGTGCAGCTGAAGAACGAGTCGCAGACTCTTAACGACGTCGTGGTTATCGGCTACGGTGTTGCCAAGAAGAACGACCTCACTGGTTCGGTTACCGCTATCAAGCCCGATGAGAAAAACCGTCCTCTCGTGAGCTCAGCTCAGGAGATGATGCAGGGTAAGATTGCCGGTGTGAACGTAACAACATCTAACGGTGGCCCTGGCGGTGTCGCTACCATCCGTGTGCGTGGTGGTTCTTCACTGAACGCCAACAACGATCCGTTGATCGTGATCGACGGTATGGCCATGGATAACCAAGGTGTGAAGGGTGCTCCTAACGCTCTCGCAATGGTTAACCCTAACGATATCGAAAGTTTCACCGTTTTGAAGGACGCTTCGGCAACCGCTATCTACGGTTCGCGTGGTTCTAACGGTGTAATCATCATCACAACAAAGAAGGGCCGTGGCAACATGGCACCTAAGGTAAGCTACTCTGGTAACGTGTCAATGTCAATGCTCGCTAATAAATTTGACGTGCTCAACGGCGACGAATACCGCGACTTTGTTAATAGTTATTATGGTGCTGACAGCGACGCTGCTAAGCTCCTTGGCACAGCCAACACCGACTGGCAGGATGAGATCTACCGCACAGCTATAAGCACCGACCACAACGTAACAGTGACTGGCGGCGTTAAGGGCATGCCTTTCCGCGCAAGCCTCGGCTATACTGACCAGAACGGTATCCTCAAGACCAGCAATTATCAGCGTTACACAGCAAGCTTGAACCTCTCACCCTCATTCTTCGAGGATCACCTGAAGGTTAACGCCAACGGTAAGTTCATGTATGCCAAGACACGCTACGCCAACAACGACGCTGTGGGCGCGGCTCTCCGTATGGACCCCACACAGGTTGTTCGCTCTGACGACCCACGCTTTGTAAACTATAACGGTTACACCGCTTGGACACAGGTAACCGATGATAAGAGTCCGCTGCCTAAGGACACTTATCCCACTTATGCTAACACCAACGCTCCAAGCAACCCTGTAGCTCTTCTTAACGAGAAGAACGACCGCGCCAATTCTTACGACTTCCTCGGAAATGTTGAGGTTGACTATAAGGTACATGGCTTCGAGGACTTGCGTCTGCATGCCAACGCTTCTGGCGACTGGGCTAACGGTAAGCAGAAGACCGACATGGCCGACTGGGGACCCTCTAACTTCTATTGGGGCAACTCTGGCTTCACAAAGGAGAACAAGTATAACCTTGCGCTGTCTACATACGCTCAGTATTATAAGGATTTCAGCAAGACACAGCACTTCGATGTCATGGGCGGTTACGAGTGGACCCACGTTAAGTATTGGGGAAATCAATTCTATCGTGACACACGCACAGAGATGGGCAAGTCGGCAGACCAGATTGCTGCTCTCACAGATAAGGACTACAATTCTTATAAGAAAGAAGAGTGGAAGCAGGAGTATTATATCGTGTCGTTCTTCGGACGTTTGAACTACATTGCCTTCGACCGCTACATGCTCACCGCAACAATACGTCGTGACGGTTCTTCACGTTTCAAGGAGCACTGGGCAACATTCCCCGCTTTCGCTTTCGGTTGGAAGGTTAACGAGGAGAAGTTCCTCAAGAACGTTCATTGGCTCGACGAGTTGAAGCTCCGTCTCGGCTATGGTAAGACAGGCCAGCAGGACATCAACAACAACTATGCTTACTTCGCTTCTTACAACGAGAACATCAATACTACCAACGGCCGTTATCCGCTCATAGGCGTTAACCCCTCTGGTGTGATGTCGCGTCCTGATGCATACAACCAGGATCTGAAGTGGGAGACCACCACTACATACAATGCAGGTCTCGACTTCTCAATTCTGCGCGACCGCATCCGTGGTAGCGTCGACTACTACTATCGCAAGACCACAGACCTGATCAACGACGCTTCGGTATCGGCAGGTTCTAACTTCCGTAACCAGGTTAAGTCGAACATCGGTTCTCTTGAGAACAAGGGTATCGAGGCTTCTTTGACCGTTCGTCCTGTTCAGACAAAGGATTGGCAGGTTGAGGTGACAGGCAACTTCACTTACAACAAGAACGAGATCACAGAGCTCACAGGTGAGGCTGCTATGATTAAGACCGGTGGCATCAATGCAGGTACAGGTAACCAGTGTCAGGTTCACACCGTTGGAAAGCCTGCAAGCTCATTCTATGTTTACCAGCAGGTTTACGGTGCCGACGGTCTGCCTCTTGAGGGTGTGTTCGTTGACCGCAACAATGATGGAAATATCTCTGAGGAGGACCGCTACTGCTACAAGAGCCCCGCTGCTCCTTACCTCGCTGGTCTGAGCGCACGCATACAGTACAAGAACTGGGACCTCGGCTTCAACCTCCGCGGCTCATTCGGCAACTATGTGTACAACGACCGTCAGGCAGACTACGCCAACGTGGCTAAGCGCTATGACTCTTCATTCGCTTGCCTCCAGAACACCACTCCTACAGCTGTCAAGAACAACTGGAAGACTTACTCATGGGTACTCTCCGACTACTTCGTAGAGAATGCTTCGTTTGTGAAGCTCGACAACATTACCCTCGGCTATTCGTTCCAGAACCTCTTCAAGGGCGGTTCTTACAACGGCTTGAACGGACGTGTTTATCTCACAGCTACCAACGTGGCTACCATCACCAACTACTCTGGACAGGATCCTGAGGTGTTCGGCGGTATTGACAACTCTATCTACCCACGTCCTTTCTCAATGACTCTGGGCGTAAACATCAATTTCTAATTACAACATTTTAAAGGTAAACATATTATGAACTTAAGATATTTCAAAAATATTATCCCGGCAGCAGCCATCATCCTCGCATCTGCGGGCATGACATCCTGCGTGGGCGACCTTGATGTTACTCCTATCGACCCCTCAACCAACATGACCGTGAACGAGCCTGAACTCTTCACAAAGTGCTACGCCAACATGGCGTTGGCTGGTCAGACTGGTCCTGACGGCGATTGCGATATCGACGGTCTTGACGGCGGTACAACAGGTTTCGTCCGCCAGCTTTTCAACACTCAGGAGCTTCCTACTGATGAGGCTATCTGTGCATGGGGTGACCCTGGTATCCCTGAGTATAACTACGCTACATGGGACTCTTCACATCCTATGATTAGAGGTCTCTACTATCGTCTCTATGCAGGCATCAACTACTGCAACCACTATCTTGACGTGTGTGCAGGTGTTGACGAGAAGCGTGAGGCTGAGGTTCGCTTCCTCCGCGCTCTCTACTATTATTATCTGCTCGATGCGTTTGGAAACGTGCCTTTCGCTTTGAAGCTCTCTGCTGAGTCGCCTGAGCAGATTCAGCGTGCAGACCTCTACTCTTGGATCGAGACAGAGGTTAAGGAGATCTACAACTCTCTTTCTGCTCCTGCTGCCCGCAACAGCTCACAGGAGGGATATGGTCGCGCTGACCAGGATGCAGCCAACATGCTGCTCGCCCGTCTGTATCTGAACGCAGAGGTTTACACAGGCACAGCTCATTGGGCTGAGGCCAAGGAATATGCCGAGAAGGTAATCAACGGTCCTCACAAGCTGTTCACCGACCAGTCGGCTGGTTACGATCCTTCTTGTGGCTACACTCCTTACCAGATGCTCTTTATGGGTGACAACGGTGAGACAGGTGCTGCTACAGAGTCAGTCCTCTCTATTATGCAGGATGGTGTCACATCAGCTGCTTACGGTTGCACATTGTTCATCATGGCTGCTACATGGAAGAACGACATGAACGAGGACGGCGACTACGGTTCATCTGAGTTCTGGGCAGGTGTCCGCTCACGCTCTCAGTTGGTGAAGAAGTTCTTCCCCAGCGCTGATCCCACTCCCGACAACTGCAAGAACACTGCTAAAGAGGCTGGCGACGACCGTGCGCTGTTCTGCGGTAAGGGTACTCTCGTTGAAAAGAACGATGACGGCACAAACAAGGTTACTGTTACTGAGCGTGACCTCGTTGTGAAGAAGCCCGGTGAGTTTACATCTGGCTACTCAGTAGGCAAGTTCCGCAACACCTACTCTAAAGGCACTCCTCACCACGCTAAGTTCTGCGATACCGACTTCTTCCTGATGCGTGCAGGTGAGGCTTACCTCATCGCTGCCGAGGCTGACGCACGCCTCAACGGTGGCACCACAACATCAACAGGTGCTGGCTACATCAACGCTTTGCGCAACCGTGCACACGCCACAACACAGACACAGTATAACCTGAAGCAGATTCTCGACGAGCGTGCCCGTGAGCTCTATTACGAGGGCTTCCGTCGTACCGACCTTATCCGCTACGGTCTGTTCAACTCTAACGAGTATCTCTGGGACTGGAAGGGTGGTTCTGAACACGGCGCAGGCTTCTCTAAGGATCGTTGCCTGTATCCGCTGCCCGCTGACGACGTTAACGCTAACCCCAACCTGAAGGGTCATCAGAATCCTGGATACGGAAATTAATTTTTAAATAGTGACGGGTAACAAGCGGCTCAACACATGGTTTTCCGCTTGTTGCTCAACACTTGCAAACTTAATAATAAAACAAACACTTATGAAAAAGATATTTTCATACGCAATGATGATGGTGGCCACCATGGTGGCTTTCACATCGTGCGATTCAGACCGCGACTCAAATCCTGAGCTCCTCACACCGACAGAGTTCACGGTCAATAACCCCGCTGTGGGTGACGCGCTCGTAGACCTCGAAAAGTCGAAGTCGGTAGAGCTCACTTGGTCGCAGCCACAGTTCACCACAATGAACGCTCCTGTTGCCGCAAGCTATGAGGTACAGGTTTCTTCTACTGGTTCTTTCACAACAAAATATAACGAGGAAGCTGAGGACAACTCAAGTGCCGACTACGTCGCTCTCGAAGATGTCTATCCTTTGTGCAAGGCTGACGTTCCCACAGCAAGCATCGCTACAGCTCTTGCCAAGCTGAACAAGTGGGATGAGGATCAGGTGCCTGCCGAGCAGAAGGTGAGCATGCGTGTTCGCGCTTTCGTTCAGGACGCTTCAATGGTGACCCTCTCTGAGGTGACATCTAACGTTGTTGCCATCAACGCTGTTCCTTACTACGTTGTGCTCACACCAGCTGATCCCCTTCTGTGGAATCTTATCGGTGGTGACATCGGTGACGGCTTATGGAAATGGGATATTCCTACAAGCTCGTTACCAATGCAGCCTATCAAGGATGGCGTTTATGACAAGAAGACCGGTGAGGGTGTAACCGAATGGGTAGGCTACCTCGGCGGCAACGGTTTGAAGCTTAACCTCGGTGAAGCAGACAACTGGAATAATCAGGTTGGTACGGATGGCGTTGGCGGTCCGCTCGTTCTTAACAACGGCGGCTCAAAAGACATCAAGGTAGCGGCTCCTGGAGTTTACCGCGTGACATTCAACTCCACTGGTGCTCAAGGTGCACCAGGCAACACTCCTGCCCAGATCACAATCGAGCCTTATGAAGGCAACGCTCCTACCTACTCGAAGATTTGTTTGACTGGTAATTATAACGGTTGGCTCGAGAACGGTAACGCTATGTCTCCTGTTCACACATGCGCTGGTGAAAACAATCACGACTGGTACTTGACAATTGAGAATCCTGAGGGCGGTAAAGTTAAGTTCAACAACGGTACATGGGGCACCAACTGGGGTGTTGATGCAGGTGGTGTGCTGACCTTCAGTACAGGCGACCTCTACGGATGGGGCGCAGCAGGTGGTGGCGACATCGCTCTGCCTGCCGGCAAGTACATGGTTATCTTCAACGATATCACAGGTTACTATCGCTTCATTCCTCAGAACTAATATTCTTAAGGCGGGTTCTTCTTTGGAACACACATAGAAGAACCCTCCTTAAACGAAACCTAAAAAGAAAACAGAAATGAAAAAAACAATATTTTCTCTTCTCGTGCTCGCTACATCGCTCGCAGCTTGCACAGACGATTACAAAGACTGGGCTGGCCCTCAGCACAATGACCAGCCTGCTACTGTGCAGTTTGGAAACGGCAGTGTGACAGAGGTGCCTGTCATCAACCTCGGCGAGGTGTTTGACGAGACCGTGCAGGTGGCACAGGTCACAGCTCCTACATCAAGCGACGCTGCATACGCAGATGCAACCTACCGTTTGGTTCTTGAGGGCAAAAAGAGCTTTGACATCGCTCTCGATGCAAAGGTTTCTTATGATGACCTCCAGGAATATGTAGTTGCCAACTACGGCAAGGCTCCTGAGGAGCGCGACCTCGACGCTGTTGTGGAGCAGTTCCCCAGCAACGGCTCAACTGCCGTTAAGGTAACAAGCGGCACATTCAAGGTAAAGGTTATTCCTCAAGCTGCTGACATCGATGCTGGTGGTTACTATCTCGTTGGTCCGGCTCTCGGCGGTTGGGACAAGGCCCACGCTGTGAAGCTTGATCACTCAGAGACCAATGTTTGGGATGATCCTAACTTCAATCTGACCTTCTCTTCTACACAGGCTGGCGTGCTTGGTATCGTTAAGGCTTCTCAGATTGACGAGTCTGATCTCGAATCTGTAGCTTATGGTATTGTAGCCGGCAAGCTCGTTCTGGGCAAAACAATAGCTATCGCTGAGGCTGACAAGAAGTATGTCCTCAACTTCAATGCTGAGAGTAACGATGCTTCTTGCGCTCTCGCTCCTATGGATATCTTCATGACCGGAAGCAACTACGGATGGGGTAATGCTGCTGACGGAGGTAAGTGGCTTCAGTTCATACCTGTTCATAGTCACGACATGTATTGGAAGATCATCTACCTGCATGCTGACGAGCAGTTCAAGTTCGCTCCTGTTGCCGACTGGAAGGACGACTTCGGTTTCGGTGGCACTACAATCAACGACGCCGCTGGTGCTGGTATCGTTGACGAGGGTGGCAACCTGAAGGTCACCAACGCTGGCTGGTACCTGGTCGTTGTAACATACAAGTCGAAGACCGACCGCGCTGTCTCTATCCTTGAACCTAACGTTTACCTCCAGGGCGCTACAACTGCTCAGGGTTGGGATGTAACAGGTGCTGTAGAAGCTAACAAGTTCACTGTTCCTACAACAGAGGATGGTGAGTTCGTTTCTCCTGCATTCGTTAAAGACGGTGAGATTCGCATGAGCCTTGCTCTTGACAATACAGAGTGGTGGCAGGCAGAGTTCTTCGTTAATAACGGAAGCGTCTTGTACCGCGGACGTGGCGGTGATGATGTTGACACTCATGTGAGCGTTGAGGCTGGTAAGCAGGCTCATATCAACTTCACCACAGATGCTATCGAGATTAAATAACAGGCTTCATCATAAGCATCATAATCATTGGAGGCTGCCCTTGCTCCTCCGGGGGCAACGGGCAGCTGTTTAAAGCGTTTGCTGGGATTCTCTTTTTTAGAGGGTCCCAGTTTTTTTGTATGCTCGGCATGAGCATTGTCTAACATTTTTAAAGCACAAACATTTTTTACTGTTTATATCGTGCTTCGCAACTGCCATGTTTACGCTTCGCAACTGCCATGTTTACGCTTCATGAATGCCCTGTTTACGCTTCATGAATGCCATGTTTATGCTTCATGAATGCCATGTTTACAATATTCAAATGATGATGTTTTGACTTTGCAATCATGCTTTGCAAAGAATAAAAAAATGTTAAAACGAGAGCCTTTTTACCCCGATTTTGCATAAATATACAGAAAGGCAGAACGATAGCAAACAAGGTCTTCTTCTTTCATAATGCGCAAAATTATAGTTAAAATCAAATCACGAATTGTTAACGGCTCTTAAATACACCCCTCTTTTGTCATTAAGCCTCTTTGAGGTCGTCAAAGAGGCTTAATGAGGCTGTCAAAGAGCCTCTTTGACAACGCAATAAAGGCACTTTCATTTTGTCAAATGGGCTTAACGAGAAACTGCATAAATATACGACCAGAAGTGCATATTTATGCATTGTTCCACATCGTCGGTTGGTTCAAAAACTTCCAGATTATTCTTTTTGCTGCATCGAGGATACGTTTACCATTGGGTGACATTAGGTGACATTAGGTGACATTAGAAAAAGCCTCTAATGTCACCCGTAAATGGTTGATTGTCAGATAGCTGTCTTGCGTGGTGACAATAGTGATATTATTTTGAAGAAAAAAAATCATATAGACAATATAACATCTTAAACAAGTAGAATTTTGGTCAAGAAAGCAAATAAAAAAGCAGGTGTGTCAAAAGAAAGATGACACACCTGCTTTTTAAAAGAATATTTTTGTTTTATGCTTGTCTTAAGCCTATTAGAAGCTTGTCTTAAGAAAGCTTAGAAATAGTAGGCGAGAGCAATCTGCCAAGCGTTGGCGCGGCTGCGTGCCTCCTTGTTAACGATCTGCTTACCCACGTTTTGAAGACTGGCATCTGAGGTCTTGCCGCACACAATGTTGTAGTTGGCAGAGATCTGAAGGTGTGAGAGAACGGTGAAGCCAGCACCTACGTTGACGCTGAAATTAGAGTTTTTAATGCTCCATGACGTGTTCTCTGTCAGGTCCTGGTTCTTCTTGCCGACGTTGAAGCCGAACTGGGGACCAGCGAAAAGAAACACATTAGCGAGGCTGCTCAGTCCCCAACCGTAACGGAGGTTGATTGGAACGTTGATTGCCTGACAACGCAGCGTCTTGTCTGTTGTGTAGCTGGTGCCTGTGTAGCTGTCAGCAACTTTCACCTTTGCCTCACGCTGGTCGTAGAGGGCAGAAGCATCGATGCCGAGACCCACAAGAGGCAGCTGTATCTTAACGGTGGGGCCAATGAAGAAACCTGTGCGGTTGCTTGCGTCAAACACGCTGTTGTTGAACGACATGCTTGTGACGTTAACGCCACCTTTCACACCGAACTTCACTTGTGCCTTTGCCGTTATGCCCATCATCAGGGCAGCAGCAACGAGCAGTGTTGTAAAAATTTTTTTCATAATCCTTTTCTTTTTCCTTTTTTGAAGAATACTATTCTTTATTGTTATCTCTCTTTTTTATGTCTTCGTTTCTTCTCATTCGGTCTCCCCTTTCTGTTAGCGTTTCACAACCGAATGACAGTTGCTCCTTCACGGAGCCATGGTCAGCTGTCCTTTCAAGGACCTTAATGTCTCTCTCTTCTTACCGTCACTCGTGCCGAGCCCGACGAGCTTTTAGAAGAGCTTGAAGAACGACGGGTCTTCTTCACGGTTGACGTTGTTGAGGCCGACGAGCCTGCACGGCGGTTCTTCTTCTTCTTTTGCAGCTTCAGCTCTTTCTTGTCGAGCTTTGCTATGCTGTCGAGAGAATCTTTGCGAGCCTGGTCGCCCCACATGTTCTTCTCAAAAGCTTGCAGCTCACTCTCGATGCGTTTCTGCTCCTTCGTCATGGCAGCCTCGTCAGGACAATACTGTGCAAGCGTCTTGCCCAACATGTTGTTTGTCTTGTAGATCTTGCCTTTGTAGAGGTTCTTTGTGAAGAAATCGTCCATGCTCATGACGGCAGCGTTGTTGACGTTGCTTGTCATGATGTTCTGCTTTGTGAGGAATGGTGCGAGGTCGTCATATTTGATCCAGAACAGCGGATACGATGTGGCGGCATCGCCGAAATCGTCGTCACGGCGAAGGATGGGGCAGAGCGCCAGTACCTTCGTGTGGAAGGTTGCCGAGTTTTGGTCGAAGAACGCGCTCTCCTTTATGTAATAGCCAGTCACCTCTTTCGATGGAATGTCGCTGTCGTCGATATGAATGCCCTTGTCTGTGCGCTCATAGAAAATGTGGTAGTTGTCGAGCAACGACTTGAGGTTTATCTGTGCCGACTTGTCAAACACCTCGTTGCCGTCAAGACGATACTCGTAAGCGGGCACTGCACGACGCATCACAAGCTTGAAGATGTAGGTGAAGAGGTTCATCTGCGAGCCTACTGGCTCTACAGGATAATAGAGCCCAGCGTTGGCATCTTGCGTGATGTCTATCTCGCGGTAGATGTCGCGTCGCCACACCACGTCCTCGCTCATGGGTATCTGTGTGGGGAACGAGATTTGAGCACGCACGCTCAACTGTCCTGCCTGCTGCTGTGCCGCCTGCTGCTGTTGCTGGCGACGCGCTGCTGGCTGAGCCGATGCTATGTTGGGCAACATGCAGGCTGTGAGCAATATGATAAATAGTCGTTTCATTGTTTTGTTGTTTTGTTGCTTGATGGGGAATAAGGGGGGCTTGAAAAGCTTCTTAAGCTACCCTTTGTCTTTATTTCACAATCACCTGCATAGAGCCTGTCAGCTTACGGGAGATGCCGTCGGGGCCTACAGCTGTTATGTTGGCAATGTAGAAGCGCTTGTTGCGTGAGAGCTTGCGGAACGTGTCGCGTTGGCGGTCAGAGAAATGGGCACCGTTCGATGCCATAGGCACGGCGTTGCCCATGTTGTCGAAGAACACGGTCTCGAAGCCCGTCACACGGAACTGGATGTCGAGGATGCCGTCGTCGATGGCGGCGTTGAGCGTGTTGATAGACATGAGCGACTGCTTTGACAGTCCGCCTTCGCGGAAGCGTGTGGTGCCAATCTGCAAGTAGGCTGTCGGGTCGGGCAACTTACGCACATGGAAGGTGTACTTGCCCATCTGTCGTGAGCGTCCGTTGTCGTTGCTTGCCACGTTTATGGTCACATCCTTGCCTACAGTCGACGGTCGGGCTATGTAGCGGCCCATGCCTATGGAGCGGAACGAGCCGCCGCCCATTGATGCCGACACGCTGCTCAGAGGCACGCCGGGGATGGAGATGCTTATGGGGTTGTCGTAGCCGGCATAGAGCACGTTCATGAGGTCTGCCGACACGGTGGCGCTTGGTCCCACGACGGTGTACTTCTGCGTGAACTCGCGGCGTATGGTGTTGCCGCTGCCGTCGCGCATGGTGATGTAGCCACCGAAGCTGTGCTCACCCACGCCGCCAGCAGTAAACTGATATTGGCTGCCGCTTATGCGACGTCCGCCGACGTAGATTTCGGGCTGCTGTGTGGTGTCTACCGCTGCCATGACGATCTGTGCCTTGAACAGGTCGCCGCTGATGACGGTTCTCGACTCGGGAATGACGAACGCGCTGAGCTTGTTCACACGGATGTCCTTCATGTCGATGTTTGCCACGAGGGTGTGGAGCACCTCGCCCTCAGCATAGCGCACGTCGCTCTGCAACTTTGAGAGCAACGTCACGGCAGCAGCCACGGGCATGTCTTCAAACATATACTCCTGCCAGTTCTTGCCAAGCGTGTTCTCCTTGTGAGGCACCTTCGTGGTGAGGTTGCTTGCGATGATGGCCTTCTGCTGTGCGTCGGGCACCATTGCCAGGATGCGCTCTCGGAACGAGTTGATGGCGCGGAACAGTTTTCCACCCTGTCCTGTGCCAGGCGCAAGCATGACATGGCTTGCCGCCTCAAGGTTGTCCTTGCCTTTGATGTTCAGCACATCGCCGTCGGCACCATCGGCTTCGCGCACGATGGCAACCTTCAGTTGTTGTGCAAAGTTGTATAACGAATCGCTCATGCGCTTCACCTCTGTAGCCTTGTCGAACCATTCTTTCACCTTCTGCGGGTTGGTCTTCATCTGGTCGGCAAAGTTGCTGTAGAGGCTCTCGTTCTCTTTCGATGAGTTGGCGGTTGTTCTGTTCAGACTTTCCTCCACTATAGAGAAACCGTCGAGCACCTCGGTAGAGATGTTGAGAGCGAGCATGGCCATGAGGACGACATACATGAGGTTGATCATCTTCTGGCGTGGCGATACCGGTCTTTTCTTTATTGCCATTGTTTGTTGTTTTAATGGAGGTGAGGAGCTTTATAGGTCTGTGCCTATGCGTTGCTTACACCTTTCATGTTAACGGTCATTGCTTCAATCATGCGGGCATAGATGCTGTTGAGCTGCTCTATCTGCTGTGCCATGTGTCGGCTCTGGTCGTTTATCTGGTCGATGGTGCCGATCTGCTGGCTGGCACTCTTAAGCTGCATCTCGTAAACCTTGCAGATGCCTGTGAGTGTGCGGTTGAGGTTTTCCATCTCTTCGCTGTCGCGTGTCAGGCGCTCGCTCTGCTCCGACACCTTCTGCAGGGTCTCGGTGAGCTTCTTCAGCTCTTCCACATAGCGGCTCTGTGCTTCTGCCAGCTCGGGCGATACCTGCTGCTGTGCATCCACCCATGAGGGGGCGTCGATGACGGCTGCACCTGCTGCACCGGTACCTTCAACAACCGGACCTGAAGAAGCAGCTGCTCCTGAAGAAGCGGCAGCTCCTGTAACAGCAGCTCCTGTAGCAACTGCTCCTGTAGCAGCTGTTGCACCTGTAGCGCCGTTAGTGGCTACGGCTCCTCCACCTATTATTATTGTGCCCCCTACAGGAGCACCCTTAACGACAACACCTTCGGCGTGTTCGCCCTCTTGGCTTTCGCTGTTTCCGTTTTCGTCGTCCTCCTCACCGTCAAGATGCGTAGGCAGATCCATGCCTATGGCTGTCTTGTCGAAGGGACGGTCAAATGCTGAGAGGAAGAACACGAACACCTCGGTGCCCATGCCCGCGAACAGCATGATGTTGGCTCCCGGCAGGTGGGTAAGCTTGAAAAGCGTTCCAAGAATAACGACTGATGCGCCCCAGCTGTAGGCATAGTTGAGGAATGTCTGTCCGGGCACACTGTCCATCCACTTCTGCAGACGGTACACGATATTTAGCTTGCTGTATTTAGTCATCTTTTCTTACTTTTTTTCTGTTTAACACTTGACGGACTTGCCAGACTGCGCACGCAGCGGAAGCCGATATATGAACGTGGCTGGTTCTGATATTCCCATGTGCGCCATGCTGAACGTATGAGCGACTCGGGGTCTTTCCACGAACCGCCTCTCACGCTCTTCTTCTTCAGACTGTAGGGGTCTTCCTTGGCAGCCTTGTATTCGAGCTGCGGGTTAAGGTCGTTCATGGCCTCGACGCCGGCATCGGTATAGACGGTGCTTGTCCATTCGGCCACGTTGCCAGCCATGTCAAACAGTCCGTTGCTGTTGGCGTTGTATATGCCCACCTTCGATGTTATGAGGTTTCCGTCTTGTGTGTAGTTGCCCCGGTCGGGTTTGAAGTTGGCATAGAAGCATCCCTCACCGCTCTTCACGTCGTTCTGCTCCCATGGAAACTCGGTGCCTTCCTTTCCTCGTGCCGCATATTCCCATTCAGCCTCTGTGGGCAGGCGGTAGCGCTGCACATAACGTGCCTCTGCCCCCAAACCCTTGAGCAGATAGTCGGTACGCCAGGCGCAGAACGCGTTGGCTTGCTCCCATGTCACGCCCACCACAGGATAGTCGTTGTAGGTGGGGTTTGAGAAATAATTGCGCAGATAGGCCTCGTTCTCAGAGTTGCGGAAGTCGTTGACCCACACGGTGGTGTCTGGATAGACGTTCACGATGTAGGTGTTGAGGAAATCCCACGGTCCCGAGAGCGGACGGTTGATGGTCTGTCTCACGATGCGTCCCTCATCGTCGACAAAGGCGGTGTCCTTGGAGATCATCACCACCTCGTTGGGGTTTATCGTGACGTCGGTGTTGAGGTTTCTCTCGTCAGGGTTCAGGCGGTTACGGCGCAGCGCAGCTGTCGTGTAGTCGTAAACCTCATATTTATAGTTGAGCTGACGATAGTCGAGCATCTTCTCGCCTGTCACAGGGTTTGTTGTGTATAGGCTCTCGAAGGCACGCTGCTCGTCCTCATTGGGCTTGCGCGGCAACTGCTTCTTCCAGTTGAGGTGTGGTGTCACGGGGTCACCGTTCTTGTCTTCTGTGATCATGTATGTCTCGTCGCCGCCATAGTTGGGGTCGGCGAGTCGTGTGCGCAGGATGCTGTCGCGCACCCAGAACACAAACTGCTTATACTTGGAGTTGGTCACCTCCGTTTCGTCCATCCAGAATCCGTCCACCGAGATGTCTTTCTTCGGTGTCTTCATGCCCCACAGGCTGTCTTCCTTCTGCAAACCCATGTGTAGGAAGCCGCGGCTCACCTTTGTCATGCCGAACGGTGTGGGCTCGGAGAAACCGCGTCCGCCACCCACGCCGACCAGTTCGCCTCCACGTCCTGATGATGTGGTCGACTTGCCGCCGAAGCAAGCTGTCAGGCAGAGCGTAAAGACCACTGCCGAGAGCACAGATATAATGTTTGTTCTTTTCATCATTATGTTGATAACCTTCGTTGTTATAGAGTCAAAAATTTTTTTAGAGTTATTGTTTTTTTCCAGAGCTGCCTTTCCTTCTTTACAAATTCTTTACAGAATTCGCACGCTCTGATGTCGGTTCTTGCCTTTCTTCGTCATGTTGAGGTCCATCTGATAGCCGATGAACAGCTCGTGGCTACCGTTGCCGAGGCTCATGGCTGAGGTGTAACACTCGTAACTGTAGCCGAGCATCACGCCGTGGACGCGGCCGCCGATGAGAAGCGTCACCGATGTGTTGGGGCTGTAGGTGAGGCCAGCATACATCACCTTCTTCTCGTTGGTGTAGACGAGGCGTCCCGTCACGTCGGCTCTCCATGCCACGCCGTCGGTTCGTCCGAGGGCTGATGTCTTGACGGTGAGGAACGGGTTTCGCAACTTTATGTCGTAGCCCGCCGTGAGATAATAGGTGGGGTCGATCTTCAGTTCGTTGCGCTCTCCCAACTCTATGAGCGGGGCGTTGAGATGAGTGGCCGACAGGCCCACATACCACGGGCCGCGGTTATAGTAGAGTCCGGCTCCAAGGTCCAGCCCGTTGCCGTCCACTTTTGATGTCGCCAATGCGGGGTCGCTGCTTTCTCCTGCATCGACCTTTGAGCCGTCGAAGCTCTCGCTGAGCAGTCCCACGTTCACGCCGGCGCTTATCGTTCCTCCGAACAGCTTGTGTTTGTAGGCATACTGCAACGCCAGGCGTTGGTGTGAGAACAGACCGATCTTGTCGTTCATAAACTGCAAGCCCACACCGTGTAAGGCCCCGATGAACCTGACTGGCATGTCGGCAGCGGCATACATGGTGTTGGGGTTGTTCTCAAAGCCCGCCATGTCAAGGGCATACGCTGCCGTGATGTTCAGCTTTGGTTGCTTTCCCACGGCAGCCGCGTTGAAGGTCGGCTCCATGTCGAAATAGTGGCTGAACGACACGTCATATTGTGCATGGGCCTCTGTTGCGGCTGATGCAAACGTTGCTAATATAATGAAAAAGCGTTTAAACACGCTATAATAACGCAAGAGATTGGGGTTTATTGCGAAAAAAAGGAAAAAATGTTGGCTTACAGACAAGAAAGCTGTCATTTTTCAAGAACGCTGTCTTTTCTGTGAGATATAAAGAAAAGGCGCACAAAACCTATTGAACGTTTTGTGCGCCTTGTGCTTTTATGTCGTGCTTGCTGGATAGACCCTTTTGTAAAAAACAATCTTACAAAAAGAACTGTCCGTTAAGCAGCAGCTGCTTTATTAGTCGAGCTGAGCGAGCTTGCCGTCAGAGCCGAGCACGTCAATGATCTTGTGCTTGTACATCTGCTCCATGAGGTCGCGAGCAGGACCGCAGTACTTACGTGGGTCGAACTCACCTGGTTTGTCATGGAATACCTTACGTACAGCAGCTGTAAAGGCAAGACGAGAGTCAGAGTCGATGTTGATCTTGCAAACTGCAGAAGCAGAAGCCTTGCGGAGCTGCTCCTCAGGAATACCAACAGCGTCAGGCAACTTGCCACCGTACTCGTTGATCATGTCAACATACTCCTGCGGTACAGAAGAAGAACCGTGGAGAACGATTGGGAATCCCGGAAGCTTCTCCATGATCTCGTCGAGGATGTCGAATGCCAATGGAGGAGGAACGAGCTTGCCAGTCTTCGGGTCGCGTGTGCACTGCTCGGGAGTGAACTTGTAAGCACCGTGTGATGTGCCGATAGAGATAGCCAGTGAGTCAACACCTGTGCGGCTTGTGAAGTCGATAACCTCCTCAGGCTTTGTGTAGTGGCATACGTCTGAAGAAACCTCGTCCTCAACACCAGCCAACACGCCGAGCTCACCCTCTACAGTTACGTCGAACTGATGAGCATAGTCTACAACCTTCTTTGTCAGGGCGATGTTCTCCTCGTAAGGCAGTGAAGAACCGTCGATCATAACTGAAGAGAAGCCGAGGTCTACACAGCTCTTGCACAGCTCGAAGCTGTCACCGTGGTCGAGGTGAAGAACGATCTCAGGATGCTTGCAGCCAAGCTCCTTAGCGTACTCAACAGCACCCTCTGCCATATAGCGGAGAAGAGTCTCGTTGGCATAGTTACGTGCACCCTTAGAAACCTGAAGGATAACCGGAGACTTCAATTCTGAAGAAGCCTTGATGATAGCCTGAAGCTGCTCGAGGTTGTTGAAGTTGAATGCGGGGATTGCATAACCACCCTTGATGGCTCTTGCGAACATATCACGAGTGTTCACCAAGCCCAATTCTTTGTAGTTTACCATAGTTTTATAAAATATTTTTAAAACGTGTATTATATGTCTTTTGTCTTTTGACAGCCGAAAATGTTGTGCTTTTCTTTTCGGCTGTTTCTTTATACCGATGCAAAGTTAACATTTTCTTTTTGAAAAGCAAGTGTTAAAACAAATTTTAATGCTTCGTGCTGTTCAATTTTTGTTAATAACCCACACCTTATTATTATAATAAGGCGACGTTGCAATGCTGACATGGCAAATTGTCACAATGTCGGCACAGCGAACCATAGTCTTGAAGCTTACGCTTTCTTCAGAAATGCCCGTTTCCTCATGGCGTAGGCAAGCACGATGGCGAAACCGACGAGAGGAATGAAGAAAGGCAGCAGGAAATTGTCGGTGCGGTCGGCGATGAGGCCCATGAGCAGGAAGCCGCAGCCGCCCACAGGGGTCATCATCAAGATTGACGATGCGCTCTTGGTGAGGCGGCCCAGTCCGTCAAGCGTCAGGGAGAAGATTGTCGGGAACATGATAGCCTCAAACAGATAGTTGGCGATGAGGGCTGCCAGCGACAGGCCCTTGATGTCGAGCATCACGAGCACCATGCACGCTACGCTGCCCACGGCACAGAGGGTAAGCATGGCCTCTGCTGCCACGCGTCGCATGATCCAGCTT
>ERZ1026886.385-NODE-385-length-23754-cov-8.330436_pt1 | contig 23754 bp, 26 predicted proteins | sample MGYA00380173_ERZ1026886 | MGnify/ENA primary metagenome ERZ1026886 (study PRJEB33269, sample SAMEA4719809) | human gut metagenome | biome: human-associated habitat; feature: organic feature; material: feces | place: Cameroon | collected 2013-10 ... | reverse complement strand
CAGACAAAACGGGAGTCAAAATGAAAACGGTTTCGTATCGATTCATTGTTTGTGATAAATTAATAAAATACTTTGCAAAATTGCGGGTGCAAAGGTACAACTTTTTTATTGAAACAACATACCCTCCCCAATGGTTAACGTATTATTTAACTTTTTTTATAGCCTTAGACGACTGAAACAACGAATTAAAGCGAATTGACGAATTAGTGGAATAACATTCTGATAGCACATCCGTGAGATTCCTTGGAATATCCACCTCAAGCAGCATCCGTTAAATCCGTGAGATCCGTGTTCTATAAATAGCGCACCCTAATGTATGAGCTGCTTGAGAGAAAACGAACACGGATTTCTCGGATGACACGGATGTTGGGTGTGTAGGGATTGAATACATTAAATTGCTCGGCTGTACTATAACGCAAAAAAAGCAAACCCCTATACATTATATATATAAGGATTTGCTTTTGTTATTTGGTTGTGCTGAAAGTCAGCACGCCGTGTCAGCGAAGATTAAGCCTCGATAGCTGCAACGCCCGGGAGCACCTTGCCCTCGATAGCCTCGAGGAGAGCGCCGCCACCAGTTGAGATGTACGAAACCTGGTCAGCCAAGCCGAACTTGTTGATGCAAGCTACAGAGTCGCCGCCACCGATGAGTGAGAATGCGCCGTTCTTTGTAGCCTCAGCGATGGCCTCAGCGATAGCCTTTGAGCCACCTGCGAAGTTGTCGAACTCGAATACGCCTGCAGGACCGTTCCAGAGGATGGTCTTTGCGCCCTTGATGGCGTTGGCGAAGAGCTCGCGTGTCTGAGGACCAGCGTCCATGCCTTCCCAACCCTCGGGAATGTCGTTAGACGGGCAGATCTGAGTGTTGCAGTCGTTCTTGAAAGCGTCGCCGCAAACCGAGTCAGTACCGAGAACGAGGTTCACGCCGTTCTCCTTGGCCTTCTTGATAACGTCGAGAGCTACGTCCAGCTTGTCGTCCTCGCAGATAGAGAGGCCGATCTTGCCGCCCTGAGCCTTGGCGAATGTGTATGTCATACCGCCGCAGAGGATGAGGTTGTCCACCTTTGTGAGGAGGTTCTCGATGATGCCGATCTTTGTAGAAACCTTCGAGCCGCCCATGATGGCTGTGAACGGGCGCTTGATGTTGCCGAGAACTGCGTCAACGGCTTTTACCTCCTTCTCCATGAGGTAGCCGAGCATCTTGTGGTCCTTGTCGAAGTACTCGTCGATAACGGCTGTAGAAGCGTGCTTGCGGTGAGCTGTTCCGAATGCGTCCATTACGTAGCAGTCAGCGTAAGAAGCGAGCTTCTTGGCAAACTCCTGCTGGCGGCCCTTCATTTCCTTCTTTGCAGCGTCATACTCGGGTGTGCCCTTCTCTACGCCTACCGGCTTGCCTTCCTCCTCAGGATAGAAGCGGAGGTTCTCTAAGAGAAGTGCCTCGCCCGGCTTGAGGGCAGCAGCCTCCTCAGAAGCGTTGCCGCAATCCTTGGCGAACTTCACCTCTACGCCGAGGGCCTTTGATACGTTGGGGACGATCTGGCTCAGAGAGAGCTTCTCGTTCACCTTGCCCTTGGGCTTGCCCATGTGGCTCATCATGATGAGGGCGCCACCGTCAGCGAGCACCTTCTTGAGTGTGGGGAGGGCACCGCGGATACGGGTGTCGTCAGTAACGTTTCCGTTCTCGTCCAATGGTACGTTGAAGTCTACACGTACGATTGCCTTTTTGCCGGCAAAGTTGAAATCTTCGATTTTCATTTTTTCAAATATTTATATAATGTTGAAATAAAATTCTTTCTTTACTCTTCGTGTCTGTAACGATTTCTCTGTTTCGACCGCAAATTTACTAAAAATAAATCTTATTTCAACATTTTTCTGCTATTTTGTTTCGTAAATAGTGGTGTCTTCTATGCCTGCTTCGGCGAGTGCCTCTTTTCGCTCCACGCAGGTGCCGCACTTTCCGCAATGCTTCTCGCCGCCCTTGTAGCAGCTCCACGTTTCGGCATAGTCGATGCCGAGGCGCTTTCCGATGCGTGCGATGTCTGCCTTGGTGATGGAGGTGTAGGGTGCCACAATCCTGACGCCGACGTATGTGCCCGCCTGAGCCGCCGCGTCGATGGCTGTGATGAAGTCCTGGCGGCAGTCGGGATAGATGGCGTGGTCGCCTCCGTGGTTGGCGATCAGCACCTTGGTCAGTCCGTTGCTCTCGGCGATGCCCACGGCGATGGAGAGCATTATGCCGTTACGGAAGGGCACTACGGTCGACTTCATGTTCTCGTCCTCGTAGTGTCCCTCGGGGATGGTGTCGGCTCCGGTCAGTAGGCTCGACTTGAAGTACTGGTGCATGAAGTCCAGATTGATGGTGATGTGCTTGATGCCCAGCCGTTCGCAATGCATCTTGGCGAAGGGTATCTCGCGTGCGTTGTGGTTGCTGCCATAGTCGAAGGAAATGCCCACGGCTATCTCGTCCTTGTGTTCATAGAGCAGGGTGATGCTGTCCATTCCCCCGCTGACAATTATAGCTGCATTCTTCATATCGTATTTGTTTTTTTTTTGTTCTTAATCGTATTGATGTTGTCTCCAATACGCACCCATATCCGTGTGATTCGTGCTATCTGCCCCGCATCCACATCCGTGTAAATCTGCGTAATCTGTGGGAGACTCCCCCGCAAGCTGCATCGTGTTGTGAGTCTGCGTAATCTTACAGCGAGACGCTCTCTATTCTCAGGCTTAGCTTTCCTGCCGGGACCGTCACTTCCACCGTGTCGCCAGCCTTCTTGTTTAGCATGGCGTGGGCGATGGGCGACTTGATGGAGAGCTTGCCTTCGGCGAGGTTTGCCTCGTGGGGGCTGACGATGGTATACTGCATGCGGCGGTTGTTGGCCGTGTTCGTTATCTCCACCTTGCTGAGCAGCCCCACGCTGTCCGTGTTGAGCCGGCTCTTGTCGATGACGCGTGCGTTCTCCAGCACCTTGTGCATGAAGCGTATGCGGCCCATGATGCGTCCCTGCTCGCGCTTTGCGGCATGATATTCGAAGTTCTCGCTCAGGTCGCCCTTGTCGCGTGCCTCCGCAATGGCGTCGCGCACCTGCGGCAGTTCCTCTAATTCCAACTGGCGAAGCTCGGCCACTATCTTGTCGTAGCCCTCCTGTGACATATATTCCATAAAAGTATGCTGTTATGTTTTTTTAGTCGGCGAAGGTACAAAAAAAATTTGAGTTTTGAATTAGGAATTTTGAATTATTCTCGGCTTCGCCTTCGATTTTGAATTATCCAGTTGCGAATTATAAAATTCAAAATTGAAAAACTCCTAATCGCCGAAGGCGACCAATTCAAAATTCAAAATTCAAAACTCCTAACTCCTAATTCTGCGAAGCAGACATTTTCTTCTCCACGTACGTCTTTATCTCGGCGTACTTGTTGTGGGCGTAGATAGCCACTCCGAAGATGCTTCCTGCGTAAATCAGGCATTCGGCGAACAGTCCCAGCACGCTTTCGTGAATCTCGCCCAGCGGCGATACGATGAAGCCTGCCACCGTAAGCGCCATTCCGAGCGCCAGCATTCCGAGCGCCAGCATTCCGAGCGCCGAACCCACCTGAAGGTTCTCTCTTGTTTCCTTTTTCATGGTAAAGTGTTTTTCATGGTTGTCAGATCAGTTTAAGGCTCAGGAATCTCTTGTCCGCCAGTCTTCTTCTCCACTCCCCACTTGTGCTGGCTTTTCTCTCTTATGCGTGCCTGTCGCTGGAAGTTGTCGCGTGACGACTCGCCTACGCCGAGGCAGCGGAAGTGCAGTCCGAGGATGTTATCCGCAGCGACGAATTCCTCAAAGGTCTTCGCTCCCTTCGAGCGGATGGAGACATGGAAGATGCCGAGGTTGTCCAGCCTCACCTTCTTGCTGTCTATCAGCAGCTCGCGTATACACTTGACGATGTCCGTGAGGATGGCCAGGATCTGGCCGCGTGAGAACGAGGTGTTGTGTGATGCCATGTGGGCTGCCAGCTTCGGGAGGTCGTACATCTCGTTGTAGGTGACGCGTCCGTAGAACTTGCCCTTGGTGCCGTTGTTGATGTTGCTCTTGTAGATTTTGTATTCTATTGCCATAGTCTGTGTGTGTGTTTTATGGTTAACGGTTTGTTTGTTTTATACGTTGTTCTCTGTGTTCGTGTTGTGCGCCTTGTCCTTGTCGTACAGCTTCACTCGCTTGAACTTCACGTCGCCAGCGTAGTTGTAGCCGTTCTTCAGGTGCATCGCTCCCGTTGGGATAATCTTGATGTAGGTTCGCAGGACGTTCTCGGTGGCGGTGAATTCCTTTGCGGTCTTGGCTCCCTTGGTGCGGATGCCGGGCTTGAAGATGGCGAAGTCGGGGAGCTTCACGGCGTTGCCGTCGAGACAGATCTCTCGGATGCATCCCACCATGTCGTCCAGCAGACCGATGATCTGGCCCTTCGAGTAAGAGCAGTTGTGTCGGCACATGTGTTCGGCGATGCCTTCGAGGTCGACGATGTCGGTGTGGATGGCGCGGGCGTAGAACTTGCCCTTGGTGTAGTTGTTCGCCTTGCTTTGGTAAATTGCGTACTGAATCATGTGTTTCGTGTGTGTTTTTGGTTAGACATTCTGGTTATGCTGCAAAGTTACGGCTTTCGACGCGCCGATGCAATAGTTGTCCCCCACGGCATGAAAATTTGTCCCCCATGACGTGAAAAGTGGCGCTGCGCAAACTCCTAATTCATCTTGTCATTTGGTCATTTGGTCAAAATGAGAAAGCGGAAGTGGCGGTCAGACTCCTATAGTATAATATATATTATATATTATTCTATAGACCCAAAAAAACGACATCCGGAAATGAAAATGACAAAATGACAAGATGACAATTTGACAAGATTATAGTATCTTTGCCCCTAAAAAACTACTCAACATGCCTCTTACTCCCGAACAACTGGCGAAGATAGCTCAGAAGGACGCTGCTCTGCCTGCCGCCCTGAAGCGCAACGCCGCCACAAACTACTACGAGGGTTATTTCTTCATCACCCTCAACACCCGCAATTACGCTCCCATCCTCAGCTTCATAACGGGACGTCCGGACGCTCCCGACGACGCTCCTGACGCTCCCGCTTGCGAATACACGGAGCTGGGCCGTAAGGTGATGGCGGTCTGGCAGACCGTCCCACGTTTTCATCCGCAGGTGGAGATAATAGCCGCCGAAGCCATGCCCGACCACTTCCATGGATTGCTGCGACTGCTGCCCGGCAACAGGAAGCATCTGGGGCGTATGGTCAATGGCTTTATGATCGCCTGTACGCACGATTATTGGGACACGCTGGATATCAAATGGCGGGACATGAAGAAAGACCCCAACAAGAGCGACCGCGATGCATCGCGTGATTGGTACGACCGGGACCACACGTGCTCCTTCCGTGGCCCTTCGCTCTTTGTCCGCGGCTATAACGACATGGAGGCCGTCACGCCGGAGCAGGTGCAGACGAAGCTGCGCTACATCCGTGAGCAGGCACGCCGCGCCCTTATCAAGGGAACGCTGCGCGACCGCTTCCTCGTCCATCGCTCGTGCACGGCACGCGGCTGGACGCTGGACACCATCCGCCGGGGCCTCCGCGCCGACCGCTTCTATGCCCATAACCCCGACCGCCTCGAACATATCCTCCGTTCTCTCCTGCCGCGTATCCCCATGCTGCCGGCTATTGTCTCAGCCTCTCCCTCAGCCTCTTCCTCAGCCTCTCCCACGGCCTCTTTCTCAGCCTCTCCCTCTGCTTCTCCCTCAGCCTCTTCCTTGGCCTCTTCCTCAGCCTCTCCCTCGGCTTCTTCTTCCAAGCCTCTCCTCTCTTATGTCGGCTGCAGCGCCCTGCTGTCTGCGGAGCGCAAGCTGCCTCTTGTCTGCCATCGTTCTGACGCTCCTTTCTTTGAGCGCCAGCGTGACGCTGTGCTGCGTGCCGCCCGTGAAGGTGCTGTCATCGTGTCGGCGTTTGTGAGTCCTAAGGAGCGTGAGATAGGACGCCTGTTGCTTATGGAGCAGCTGCCCGTTATTGAGGTGTGTGACAATGGCTTCGGCGACCGCTACAAGCCCGTGGGCAAGAGCTTCTATGCCTGTGCCGAGAACCGCCTCGTGCTGATCTCGCCCTGGAACTACGAATACTGCCGTGACCTTGCCATTAACCGCGAGGTGTGCCTCGTGATGAACGAACTGGTGAGGGTGATTGCCGGAGTGGGGGATGGGTGGTGGAAATAGGGGGAGGTGGATGTTTTTCTGTGTGTAATGTTGGGCGGATTGAGGTAAAAAGCGTAACTTTGCGATAATATACTAATTATATAACACATTATGGCAAAAAAGACAGTCAGATACGAAGACATTCAAATGGAGGAGCATTATGATTTGTTGGCAGAGCCTCAGTACGATTTGTTTTTCAATAACGGTCAGAACGAGAGGCAGGAGGAAGGAACCATTAGGGTGCTCTCGCTCTTTTCAGGATGCGGAGGCATGGATTTAGGCTTGGAAGGAGGATTTGTTTGTCATAGGAAATCCGTTACTGACCCCTTGCTTGTGCGTGCTCAGATTAATGATAATTGGGTGTTGTTGGAGCGTAATATGTTTAGGACTGTATTTGCTTGTGATATTCTTGAAGAAGCCCGTCAGACATGGCTTCGTTATATGTCGCGTTATCATGTCAATCCTGCAATATATCATTTGGAAAGCATTGTCGACTTGGTGAAACTGCAATATGGCGGCAATGATGTCTTCCCCCGTAATGTTGATGTCGTTACCGGAGGATTCCCTTGCCAGGACTTTAGTGTTTCAGGAAAAAGAAAGGGCTTCGATTCGTCTGTGTCTCATAACGGAGACAAGCGCATTGATGACGAACCTTCGGAAGAGACACGCGGCAAGTTGTATATGTGGATGAAGCAAGTCATTGACATCGTACAGCCTAAAATGTTTATAGCGGAGAATGTCAAGGGTCTTGTCAGTCTTGGTGATGTAAAGGACATCATTCAGCGTGATTTCTCTGCCGCTAACGGCAACGACTACATAGTGTTGGAGCCTAAGGTTCTTCATGCTGCTAACTACGGAGTGCCCGAAACACGCGAACGTGTGATTTTCATAGGAATCAAGCGATCCGCCCTTAACGGACAGGCGATAGAGGCATTGGAGCAAAATGACATACCGGAAGCGTATAACCCGTATCCGAAGCCCACTCACAATTATAATGCCCATGATGACAGGCTGCCCCGTCCTGTCAGCTGCAAGGACGTGCTTCAGGACTTGCCGGAGCCGGAGCTTTCGGGCGACTTGGCTCAGCAGAACTATTCAAGGGCAAAGTATTTGAGTAACGGCAGTCAGGGGCAGACGGAAATTAATTTTGAGGGGCTTGGTCCTACGATAAGGTCTGAGCATCATGGCAATATAGAGTTCAGAAGACTTTCCCAAGAGCATGGCGGCAAGAATTCTGAAGAATTGAGCCAAGGACTGGGAGAGCGACGTCTCACCCCTCGTGAGTGTGCCCTTATCCAGACCTTCCCTCCTGACTATCCCTTCGTCTTCCGCAAGCCGGGTATGAAGAATTATGCAGTAAGCCCTTCTGGGGCATATAAGGTTATAGGCAATGCCGTGCCTCCCATGCTGGCTTATAATATAGCGAGAAGAATACAGGAAGTATGGCCTTTATATTTTGAATGATTATGGATAATGCAACAAACAACATTATAGCAATTAGAAAACGTGACATCACGTTGGCGCATCAGGCTTTTAAAGACCTGATGAGCAGAACCGAGAATATTCTTAACGACGAAGCCCTTGCCAATCCCGGCGAGTACAGGAAGCTGACGTCTTCTTCTCTGGAGCCGTGTGCTGTGGAGAAGATAAGGATGGCCTGTGCCGACTCGCCCTTTGATGCGAATGAGGTGAAGCTGGTTTCCGGACAAAGGTTTCCTGACATAGTCGCCGACAAATATTATGGCATTGAAGTGAAGTCAACGAAAAATGACCATTGGACTTCAACCGGCAGTAGCATCGTTGAAACCACTCGTGTGGAGAATGTTGACGACATATATATGTTGTTCGGCAAGCTTGGCGGAGATGTCCCCCAATTCAAGTGCAGACCTTACCAAGACGTTCTGTATGACATTGCCGTAACGCATTCTCCAAGATACCTTATCAATATGGAGCTGGCTGAAGCTGACACCATTTTCTCAAAAATGGGCACTACTTATGATGAGTTCCGTACGTCACCGGACTTGATATCCAAGGTCAGACAATATTACAGGGAACGTGCTATCAGTCAGAATCGTCAGGAGATGCCATGGTGGATCACTTCTGAAAATATAGAGTCCGCACATTCGTTTAACATAAAGTTGTGGAATACGCTTGAGGCAAGTGAGAAGCGCAAGCTCCAGACCAAATGCATGATACTCTTTCCTGAGGCCTTGAATCCTGCAAGGAGTATGACCAAATACAACAACACGACGCTTTGGCTGTGTTCCTGCAATCAGGTGGTCAATCCGAACATCCGTGACATCTATTCGGCGGGCGGAAAGATAACTCATGTCAACGGGGAACGGCTGAAGGAGCCTGTAGCGCAGGTGTTTAATATCATCGTGGAATATTCGGACGACATAAGGGCTATGCTGAGCAGTCCTTCCGCCGATATGTATATGATGATAAAGGAGTTTAACCCTGCGTTGCTCTGCCATGACGATATGTATGAAGCGTGGCTGGAGGAGTGCTGCAAGTTTGCGTCAGAAAACAATGTCCCCTTAAGAGAATGGATAGAGGAAAAACCGCTTTTTTCCTTCTCGAAGTAATGTGACTGACTGTTGCCCCCTAAATTATTATCAGACAATGGCAAAATTTTCTAACTACTATCTGTATTAACTAAAAACAATGATAATTTTTAAATTCTACTCTTTCAAGAACCTACCTGTTGAGAACACAGCGCAGTTGCTTGACCCCAACGAAGGCGGCACGGCACAACCTGCCGACCCCGATATGCTGTTCGACGGGCAGTTTGCGACAGGTGGGCAATTCCCTCTGACCGTATTTAAGGACGTGCACGAAGAATGTGACATATACCGCTGCCAGGTGCTGCGCCATGCTGACGGCGTGGTGCTGATGGCGCTGGAGAACAACCGCCTCCGACACACCACCATCAATCTGAAGGACGTGGAGCATGAGCACCTTCCCTTCTGCCTTGTCATCATCGACAACCGCCCCGGCCGTCAGTTTATAGGAATAGAGCGCAACTCTTCCTTCGGCACCAACACGGACAAGGTGGCAGACATTCTGCAAAAGGGCTTGTCCTACAAGATGCATGAATACAGACGACGCATCGAGATAAAGCGTCCGACAAAGAAGACCACCGACTTCTGGGACGTAGTGGACGAAATCAGAAATACGTTTGACGACCACGTCACAAAGATAAGCATCGACTTCGCCGACGCCGACGGCAAGACGAAGGTCAATGCCAACGACCTGCTCGCCATCATGTGTACAATGTCTAAAAAGACGGGCAGCAAGGCTCTCTTCGAACTCATAGGTCAAGGAAACGAAGGAGTGGAGCTGGACAACATACGATGCGACGTGGAGCACATTGCCGAAATCTGCCTGACACAGCCTAATTATGTCTTGTCGGTGAGGTTCAAGAATTTTGGAGTCTACCGCTACGGTTCTGACCTCGTGGCTCAATTCTGTGTGGACGACCTCGTGGCTGTCAAATTCGCCGAAGGCGAGATGGTTTTCGACTTTAATTCAGGAGGCAATACCTACGTGCTCGTGAAATGGCTTAACCGCCTCAGTGAACTGATAAAAAACAACTACAAGGATGAACCTCTTCAACTCAAAAGAACGCGACGCAGTAGAAGATAAATACTGCGAAACTCCCGTCTATGAAATGGCAGAGGACGTGTGCAGCCGCTGTCTTGCCGGCTGTCGCTCATTCTCGCTCCATCCCTCGGAACTGCTTTATCTTGCCTTCTACATCATCGACACCGTCAGAGGCAGCGACCCGAAACGTGCCCGCCACTTTGTAGACAGATGCTATGACGACCACATGGCTTATCTGCGCCACGACAAGCAGACCGGAGCCTCGGAGGAAGATCTGCATACGGTCGTGGCAATGACGCTGCATACAGCCGTGCAATGGATGCTCGACAGCGGACAGAGTGGCTGGATGTGGGTGGCTCGCTCGCTGGAGCGGCAGATAGCGGAGCGGCATGAAGAAGGGCTTGTGGATATTGCACGCAGTTTTGCCGAGTGTACTGACGAAGAGTATGATGAAAATCGTCGGCAATATATGCAACGCTACATGAACGGCACGGCGCTTATCTCGCAAGAGATAGACGATCGGCTCGACGCTTTGGCCAATGTTGCTGCGAACAATGATGACGGCAAAAAGACATATAATGTACAGGGCGACCTGGTGATGCAGAAGCACGTGGAATATGAGGTGAACGGAGTGGCCTCGGGAGGCGTGGGAGTAAGAGTCGAAGCCTGTAATTAAAAATGAATTATCAAACTTATTATGGACAAGGAACTTTTGGAAAAGATATTGAAGGGCGGCATAACCGTACAGGGCGACCTCGTAATGGAGAAGCATGTGGAAAACGAGATTGGCAATGTGGAGGCTGGTGGCATCGGCATACAGATAAATCATGGCGCACAGCAGCCACAACCGAAGAAAGCCTATGACGGCGACGCGGACGTCCTTTCGCATATAAACACGCCCGAGGCGCAGCAGCTATGGGAGAAGGCGCAGAAAGCAGGATGGGTGGACGCGGACCGCCAGCCTACCGAGCGCCTGAGCACGAAGGCTGCCAAGGCGGTGCTTGCCAATGTGATGATAGAGCTGCTGAACATTCCGCGACCTGGCTATGTGCCGTTTGAGGCGCTGTGGAATGTAGCAGGACTGCAGAACTCTTATTCAAGCGGTATAGATCGCAATGTTAACGTAGATTTGAAGAAGCTGATAAAGGAATCGCTTCGTTAACTTATTTTTTTTACTATACTTCATAGGGTAACCGTAATGACAACGTACTGACAACGTATCATTACGGTTGCCCTCTTTTTTTGCCCTTATCTTTGCACTCGTAATCCGGACGGTACGCCACACGGGCTGCCTGAGGGTTGCGAGTGTTTTTTATTTAAATTAATCATAAAGAATTATGAGGAATGAAATCAAGATTTTCGAGAGTCCGGAGTTCGGAAGGATAAGGACGGTGAGTGATGAGAGGGGGGAGCCTTGGTTCTGTCTGGCGGATGTGTGCAAGGTGCTCGGGCTGAAGCAGAACGGTGTTGTGATGCGACTTGAGAAGGGGGTCATTTCAACTGAACCCCTTTCGACAAGAGGCGGAACGCAGATGGCTAACTTCGTAAGCGAGGACGGGCTGTATGATGTTATCCTTGACAGTCGCAAGCCTTCGGCAAGGGCTTTCCGCAAATGGGTGACTTCTGAGGTGCTGCCGCAGATTCGTCGGACGGGGGGATATGTTCCCTTGGAGGAGCAGGATGACGAGAAGACGATTCTGGCTAAGGCGGTGAGGATTCTGAACCGTACGCTGGAGCAGAAGGATGTGTTGCTCCGTCGGAAGGAGGAGCTGCTGGAGGAGCAGCGGCCTAAGGTGGAGTTTGCGGACGCGCTGACGACGGGCGACGGCTGCATCCTGATTAGCGAGATGGCGAAGCTGCTGACGCGCAACGGTTATCCTACGGGACGCACGAGGCTGTTCCGATGGATGAGGGAGCACGGCTATATCTTCAAGCGGTCGACGGAGCCGATTCAGATGTGGGTGGAGAGGGGTATCTTTGCCCAGTCGGTGACGGTGATAAAAACCAACCACGGCTCGGAGGAGAGAGTAACAACTAAGGTTACTGGCAAGGGTCAGGAGTATTTTCTGAGATTGCTTTGCAACCAATAGATAACTGACAAATAATAAATAATAACTACCAAATAATAACTAATAAATAATAACTACGGAAAATGGAGACAAGAATCATGAGAGTGGTGCAGCAGGGCGAGGCTTTTGCTGTACAGAGCCAGAAGGCGGAGGGCGGTCAGGTGATGAAGTGCAATATCATGCTTCAGGAGCTTGGCGGCAAGTATGAGAACCAGTATGTGGCGGCTATGCTTGGCAATGTGGCGCTATGCCGTTTTGATGCGGGCACCTTGGTGGCGGTGACGCTGAGGTTTACGACGAGAGAGCACAACGGGGCACACTATCAGGACATCTTAGTGACTGACATAACGAAGTTTTGAATTAGGAGTTTATTATGAGCGTACACATTATATATTATAAGGACGGGGCTAAGCTTATGCGCCCTGTGAAGGACGAGATGGAGTATAGGCTTCTGCGCGACTCGGAGCGTAACCGTGGGGCGGAGAAGCGGCAGATGGTGCAGATGAACTATTCGTGTCTGCCTAATGCCGACGGAGGGCTGAAGGGGGCGGAGTGTGTGAGCCGGTCGGTGGGGATGGACATCGACTTCGACCCCTCTTCGCCTGACTATGAGGAGAGGATGAGGAGCGTGCCTGAACTGGTGATGGGCAGGAAGGAGGAGCTGGGGCTGCTGATGCTGGAGCGGTCGGCCAACAAGGGTTATCACGTGGTCTTTCGTCGCCGAGAGGGGATGACGCAGGAGGAGAACCTAAGATGGGCTTCGGAGCTGCTGGGCGTAGAGTATGACAAGGGAGCGAAGGACATCACGCGTGTGTTCTTTACGCCGCCGACGGACAGGCTGCTGTTCGTGGACAAGGAGCTGTTTGACAATCGGGAGGCAACTCTGAAGAAGGAGATTACGGATTTTTCTGATTCTTCTGATGCTGCTCGGAATAAGGGGATTACGGCTTCAGCTGATTCGGCTGAGGCTGCGCCGACGGGGGCTGCTGAGAATAAGGAGCCGACGGAGGCTTCGGACTGTTATCTGGGCATTCCTTATGCAGAAATTGTGCGCAAGTGGTGGGCGATGTATAATGACTCGCAGGAGCCTGTGAAGAGCAACCGCAATACGCTTACGTTTGAGCTGGCCGTGAATCTTCGTCATATCTGCGGCTTCGACCGTGGGTTGCTCGATAGGGTTATTCCCTGCTATGACGGCTTTTGCGGAGGCGGAGAAGCTGGCCTGTATTGACAATGCGCTGAGCGAGAAGCGCACGCAGATGCCGAAGCGGCTGAAGGACGTGCTCATTGCCATCCGTCAGGAGCGCATGACGGACGGCGGTGCGGAGCAGGGCGAGGCGGACGGCATAGACGAGGCGCTGGCTAAGGACGACCTCTTCTATTACGAGGCGCTGCCACGAATGCCGCAGGGCGTGAAGGACTCCATTGACGCTGTGGGTCCGGCTCTGGCGCTGCCCGTGCTGACCGCCATCTGCCCCGTGATAGGTATGCTGGCGACGGGGGTGAGAGTGGACGTGCATGGCAAGATGAACTCGCTGAACCTTATATCCTACATTGCCGGCGACTTTGCCTCTGGCAAGGGCGGCATCGACCCTGTGGTGGAGGCTTGGACGGCTGAGGTGAAGGCGATGGACAGGATGTATCAGCAGCAGGAGGACGAGTGGCGTGCCAAGAAGCGTGCTGCGAAGAACAAGAAGGAGCAGCCTGAGGAGCCTAAGCTGCCTGTGCGCTGCCTGACGCTCAACAACACCGTTGCCAACCTTGCCGAACGTCTTTCCAACACAGGCGGACGGCATGCTTTCTCGTTCACGCCCGAGGCAGACACGGTGGCGCAGAAATGGCGTTCTGCCATGAGCGACTTCTCCGTGATGCTCCGTCAGGCTTACGACGGCACGTGCTATGAGCGTGAGGCGAGGAGTGCGGACGCCGTGAACGTGCATATAGATAGGCTGTTGTGGAATGTGGTGATGTGCGGCACGCCTGACGCTCTCTATCGTGTGGTGACCAACTATACGGACGGCTTTCAGAGCCGAATAGCCTTGGCCCGTACGCCCGACAACACGTTTCAGCCGCTGACGGAGAATCTGCATGTGCTGACCGACAAGCAGCGTGAGCGCATCCGTCAGATAGCCCATCTGCTGCCTTTGATGGCTGGCGAGGTGGTGCTGCCGAAGCTGGAGGCGAGGGGCAGGCAATGGCTGGAGCGTGTGCGTCTGGAGACGATGAAGGATGACGACAAGGTGAAGGCTCGCCAGCGATTCCGCATCTGCCCTACGACTATGAGGATGATGACGTGTCTGATGCTCTGCCGTGTGGCTGGACAGCTGATTGACCGTCACGGTGTGGCTGGTGCCGAGACGCGGCTGAAGCAGCAGCCGGGGCTGTGGAAGGAGATGATCGTGAAGCAGCAGCAACCGTCTTTCCTTGCCGCCTTTGACGTTCTGGCTGACTATCAGATTGAGAATGCCCTCCATTTCTTCCGTGAGCGCATAGAGGCTGCGTTCTCGTCGAAGGACTACTGCGGACAGGCTGCTTCGGAGCGCACGAAGCGTGGCAAGAACGACTCTATCTTCGAGCGTCTGGACACGACGTTCAGCTTTGAACAGGCGCTGCAGCACAGCATAGCCGTGAAGGGATGCAATACGTCGCGCAACGCCGTGCATCAGATGCTGAAGAACTGGCGCAAGCAGGGACTGGTGACCGAATGTCAGAACCATAGGTATCGGAAGAATTAGGAATTGTCAGATTGTCATCTTGTCATTTTGTCAAAATAAAAATTCGTAACTCGTAATTAATAAAAAGACTATGGTAATTGAAATCAAGCGTTATCGTTATTCGCCTTATGGCGTGGACGGTATGGTAATAATCAACGGGCGCACGATATGCGCCTCCGTGGAACATCCCCATAACTATCTGCCAGCCGGATGTTATCCTGTGACGCTGAGTACGGACAAGGCGTTGAGACGCAGGATGCCCACGCTGCCGCAGGGTGCCACGATAAGGGCTGGCAACGGTGCCATGACGCTGCGTGACGGCAGCATCATTGTGGGTAGGCAGCACATACCGGGCGTGGTGGTAAGGTCGGGCGAGGAGTTCGGACGGCTGTTTGAGCGCATCGAGAAGAACGTGAAGAGGAAGAAGGGGGTGATGGTTAGAATCAAATAGAAAGCTGAACTGGCGCAAGTTCGATAAAAAAATGATAATTGTGATATGTTTTGTTTTCCTTTTATTTTGTATTGTCTTCGAATTGCATTAACTTTGCAGATTATGGTACAGGTAAAAGTGAAAGACGCTGCCCTTCGTGAGGCGGCGATGCAAGATATGGATGCCTTCCTCGCGGTGTTTGTGAACGCCACGAAGGAGGCCATCGGTGGTGAGCTGAACGCTGAGAACATGCAGCAGCTCAGTGTGTCGCAGATAACGCTGCTTGCCTACGACATCCTGCACGAGGAGGTTATGGACGGCGGCTTCGTGCAGCTTATCTATAACGGCTATGGCGGCTTTATCTTTGACAATCCCTTCGCCAAGGTGCTGCGCGACTGGGGATTGCGCGACCTTGCCAAGATGCTCTTTGCCGTGCGCAAGCTCTATAAGGAGCATGGCGCAAAGATATGCAGGGAGTGTGACGACGAGGAGTTTATGGCGATGTTCGAGCAATACTCTGACTTCGACGACTATGACGACGAGTTCGTGGAGAACGAGGAGGCTTGGACGGCTGCCGTGGCTCAGTACGTGGACAACCACATTGACGATTTTGTCATTATTGAAGAGTAAACAAGAGAGATGAACAAGGAACAGGAACTGAAAAGAAAGAAAAGTCCTGTAAGCATAAAGAACAAGAAGGCCTCCTTCGAATACTTCTTCGTGGAGACCTATACTGCAGGAATAGTGCTCACGGGTACGGAGATTAAGTCGATAAGGCTTGGAAAGGCAAGCCTTGTGGATACTTTCTGTTATATAAACAACCATGAGGTGTGGGTTAAGGGCATGAACATTTCGCCTTACTTCTACGGCTCGTTCAGCAACCATGAGGCACGCCGTGACCGCAAGCTGCTGCTGACGAAGCGCGAGATATACAAGCTGGAGAATGCCACCAAGCAGCCCGGATATACCATCGTGCCGACGCTGGTCTTCATAGACGAACACGGAAGGGCAAAGGTGGACATCGCTTTGTGCAGGGGCAAGAAGGAATATGACAAGCGCCAGACGCTCAAGGAAAAGGAAGACCGCAGAGAGATGGATAGAGCGATGAAGCACTATTAAGAGTTATTGATTAAGGAAAACGAATGAAGAAGACTTTACGAGAGGTCATCAAGGACAGGATAATTATATTGGACGGTGCGATGGGCACCATGATACAGCAGTACGGACTGGAGGAGGACGACTTCAGGGGCTACCGCTATCGCAACGCGGAGGGAATGATGAAGGGCAACAACGACATGCTGAATCTGACCCGACCGGACGTGATAGAGGATATCCATACGAAATATCTGATGGCGGGTGCTGACATCATCACCACCAACACGTTCAGCTCGCAGCGTGTGAGCCAGGCTGACTACGGGCTGGAGACGTCGGCACGCGAGATGGCGCTGGAAGGAGCACGCATCGCAAGAAAGGCGGCAGACCGATACTCTACGGAGGAGAAGCCGCGCTTCGTGGCAGGATCGGTGGGACCGACGAACAAGACATGCTCGATGAGTCCGGACGTGAGCAACCCTGCCGCACGTGAGCTGGACTACGCCACTCTCTACGAAGACTATCTGGAGCAGATTGAGGCTCTGGAAGAGGGTGGGGCGGACGCTGTGCTCATTGAGACCGTGTTTGACACGCTGAACGCGAAGGCTGCGATAGACGCCACGATGGAGGTGATGCGCCGCACGGGACGCGACCTGCCGATAATGCTCAGCATCACGGTGAGCGACCTTGCCGGACGCACGTTGAGCGGACAGACGCTTGACGCCGTGCTTGCCAGCGTGAGCAGCTATCCGATTTTCTCTATAGGTCTGAACTGCTCGTTCGGTGCAGACCAGATGAAGCCGTTCATAAAGGAGCTGGCACATCATGCACCTTATTATATAAGTGCCTATCCCAACGCCGGACTGCCCAACAGCTTGGGCGGCTATGACGAAACGCCCGAGACGATGGCTCCGCAGATAGGGGAATACATCGACGAGGGGCTGGTGAACATCATAGGCGGATGTTGCGGCACAACGGAGAAGTTCATAGCCAAGTACGCCGAGATAGCCGAAGGCAAGACACCGCACCAGCCGCAGGAGAAGCCACGGACGATGTGGCTGAGCGGACTGGAGCTGCTGGACGTCACGCCCGACGTGCGCTTCGTGAACGTTGGCGAACGATGTAATGTGGCAGGCTCGCGCAAGTTTCTGCGTCTCATCAAGGAGAAGAATTATGAGGAGGCTGTGACCATCGCCCGAAAGCAGGTGGCTGACGGAGCGCTGGTCATAGACGTCAACATGGACGACGGACTGCTGGACGCCCGTGAGGAGATGCGCACCTTCCTCAATATCATAGCCTCGGAGCCGGACATCGCCAAGGTGCCGGTGATGATAGACTCGTCGAAGTGGGACGTGATAACAGCCGGACTGCAATGTGTGCAGGGAAAGTGTATCGTCAACTCCATTTCGCTGAAGGAAGGCGAGGAAGTGTTTCTCGCGCATGCCCGCGACGTGATGAGATACGGTGCGGCTGTGGTGGTGATGTGCTTCGACGAGAAGGGACAGGCCACGACGTACGAGCGACGCATCGAGATAGCCGGACGCGCCTACCGTCTGCTGACGGAGAAGGTGGGCATGAATCCGCTTGATATCATCTTCGACCCTAACGTGCTCGCCATCGCCACCGGCATGGAAGAGCATGACAATTATGCCGTGGACTTCATAAGAGCCACGGAATGGATAAAGCAGAATCTGCCCGGAGCGCACATAAGCGGAGGCGTAAGCAACCTCTCGTTCTCGTTCCGCGGCAACAACTATATACGTGAGGCGATGCACGCCGTGTTTCTCTATCATGCCATCCAGAAGGGAATGGACTTCGGCATTGTCAATCCTGCCACGAAGGTGGCTTACGGCGACATCCCTGCCGACCAGTTGGAGATACTGGAGGACGTGGTGCTCAACCGTAAGGCGGACGCAGCAGAACGCCTTATAGAGCTGGCTGACCAGATAAAGCAGCAGCAGGAAGCGCTGAAGAACGGCGCAGCGGATGGAGGCGCAGCAGCGGTAAGCAAGGCACAGCCCGAATGGCGCAAGGAGGACGTGGCAAAGCGCCTGTCCACAGCGCTGGTGAAGGGCGTGGCGGAATATATGGAGGAAGACATACAGGAAGCCCTGACAGTCTTCGCTAAAGCCGTGGACATCATAGAAGGTCCGCTTATGGACGGCATGAACACGGTGGGCGAACTGTTCGGTTGCGGCAAGATGTTCCTCCCGCAGGTGGTGAAGACCGCCCGCACGATGAAGAAGGCTGTGGCAATACTGCAGCCCTACATCGAAGCCGACAAGAAGGAGGGAACGACGACGGCTGGCAAGGTGCTGATGGCAACCGTCAAGGGCGACGTACACGACATCGGCAAGAACATCGTCGCGGTGGTGATGGCGTGCAACAACTACGAAGTGATAGACCTTGGCGTAATGGTTCCTGCCGAGCAGATTGTGAAGAAAGCCATGACGGAGAAGGCAGACATGATAGGGCTGAGCGGTCTTATCACGCCGAGTCTGGAAGAGATGGTGAACGTGGCCACGGAGATGGAGCGTGCCGGACTAAGTCTGCCGATAATGGTGGGTGGAGCCACCACGTCCGAGATGCACGTGGCGCTGAAGATAGCCCCCATTTACAGCGGCATCGTGGTCTGGGTGAAGGATGCGGCGCAGAACCCCATCATAGCGCAGCGCCTCATGAACCCCGAGGAGAAGGCACGCTTCGCCAAGGAGCTGGACGAGAAGTACGCAAGGCTGCGTGACGAATATGCCGCCCATCAGAAGAAGCTGTCGTCCTTAGAGACGGCAAGAAGCAACAGACTGGACCTGTTCGGATAAGGAACGGGCATACGGCTTTAGATTCTGTAACTTCAATATAGAAGACATAAAACATTTTTTATATATATAAAGACATCTATGGTATTCAAGAAGAAGAGAGTGTGGCATTGTCTCCCAGGACAGGAGCCTACCGAACTTGACAAGAAAGTGATGTATTGGGAAAACAAGGGAAAGACAGTTCCCTCACGTTCGCTCATCAAGACCCCGGAACAAATAGAGGGCATCCGCAGAAGTGGTGTCATCAATACGGGTGTGCTTGACGAAGTGGCAAAGAACATACGTGCCGGAATGAGCACGCTTGAGATAGACCAGATATGCTACGACTACTGCACGTCGCACGGAGCCATCCCCGCATGCCTTAACTACGAGGGATTTCCGAAGAGCGTCTGCACGAGCATCAACGAGGTGGTGTGCCACGGCATCCCCAAGGAGGAGGACATCCTTCAGGAGGGCGACATCATCAACGTGGACTTCACCACCATCCTTGACGGATATTACGCCGACGCTTCGCGAATGTTCATCATCGGCAAGACCACTCCCGAGAAGGAGCAGCTGGTGCGCGTGGCAAAGGAATGTCTGGAGATAGGCATGGAGGCAGCCAAGCCCTACAGCTTCGTGGGCGACATCGGACACGCCATCCAGAAGCACGCCGACAAATACCATTACGGCATCGTGCGCGATCTCTGCGGACACGGCGTTGGACTGGAGTTCCACGAGGAGCCTGAGGTGACGCATTACGGACACCGCGGCACGGGCATGCTGCTCGTACCTGGCATGGTGTTCACCATAGAGCCGATGGTGAATATGGGCACATGGAAGGTGTTTATCGACGCTGACGACGAGTATGGCTGGGAGGTAATCACGGGCGACGAGAAGCCGAGCGCCCAGTGGGAACACACCCTGCTGATGACCGAACACGGCGTGGAAGTCTTAACATATTAATATTTATTATTTAGTATTTAGTATTTATTATTTGGCTTGCGCCTTTATTGGACAACCGTGCCAATAAATAATAAATAAAAATATCGACTAATTAAATACAAAATAATAAATACAAAATAATAACTAAGGAAATGTATATATTAGGCATTGAGAGTAGCTGCGACGACACAAGTGCAGCAGTACTCAACGACAACATATTATTGAGCAATGTCACCGCCTCGCAAGCCGTACATCATGAGTATGGTGGCGTGGTGCCTGAGCTTGCTTCGCGTGCCCACCAGCAGAACATCGTGCCCGTAGTGAGCACCGCCCTCAAGCGTGCAGGAATAACCAAGGAGCAGCTGTCAGCCGTGGCTTTCACACGCGGACCGGGCCTTATGGGTTCGCTTCTCGTAGGCGTCAGCTTCACGAAGGGCTTTGCCCGCAGCTTGGGCATTCCGATGATAGACGTAAACCACCTGCAGGGTCATGTTATGGCACACTTCATCAAGGAGAAGCCCGAGGACACCACGCCTCCCTTCCCGTTCCTGTGTCTGCTCGTGTCGGGCGGCAACTCGCAGATTGTGAAGGTGAACGCTTACAACGACATGGAGGTGCTCGGTCAGACCATCGACGACGCAGCCGGCGAAGCCATCGACAAGTGTTCGAAGGTGATGGGACTGGGCTATCCCGGCGGTCCAATCATCGACAAGCTGGCACGTCAGGGCAATCCGCTGGCTTACAAGTTCTCCGAGCCGCACATTCCGGGCTTGGACTACAGCTTCAGCGGACTGAAGACATCATTCCTCTACAGCCTGCGCAAATGGATTAAGGACGACCCCGACTTCATTGAGCATCACAAGGAAGACCTCGCAGCCAGCCTGGAGCACACAATCGTGAACATTCTGATGAAGAAGCTGAAGCTCGCCGTAAAGCAGACCGGCATCAAGCACGTGGCTGTGGCAGGAGGCGTGTCTGCCAACAACGGCCTTCGCAACGCCTTCCATGACCATGCCAAGCGTTACGGATGGACCGTCTACATTCCGAAGTTCAGCTATACCACGGACAATGCGGCAATGATCGGCGTGACGGGCTATTATAAGTTCCTGGACAAGGACTTCTGCTCGATAGACAAGCCGGCATTCAGCAAGGTGACGTTCAAGTAAGTGGGGCTTTCAAGCAAAGATTAATAACGATAACAAAGAATAGAAAAATGGAGTTTGAAAAGAAAATATTAAGTCGCGAGATTCAGCAGTTCCTTTATGGAGCGGGTATGACATTGGGAACCGTGGAGAGCTGCACGGGAGGCCGCATCGCAGAGTCGATAATAGCCGTGCCGGGCGCTTCAGCCTACTTTAAGGGTGGCATCATCGCCTACACCAACGACGTGAAGGAGAACCTCCTGGGCGTGTCGCACGACGTCATTGAGGAGAAGACCGCCGTTTGTGAGGAAGTGGCAAAGGAGATGGTGCAGGGAGCCATCAAGACCCTCGGCGTGGACTTCGCCATCGCCAGCACCGGAACAGCAGGTCCTGGAGGCGGTACGGCAGAGATTCCTGTCGGCACAATCTGGTTGGCCTGTGGCAACGCAGAGAAGACCGTAACCTGCAAGCTGACCGAAGATTATGGCCGCGACATCAACCTCGCCATCGCCACCACGAAAGCCCTCCAGATGTTTATCGGCTTCCTGAAGGAAGAGATGCCGAAGGAGAAGGAAGAGGGTAAGGCACCTGTAATTCCTGTAACAGAGTAAGAAAAGGCTGACTGATGCCGATTCTCCGAAAAAAAAGGTCATTGAAAATGAGCGAAAAACAAAAAAACATTAAATACTTGCGATTATTTGGTGGAAAGTTTTGTAGTCTCAGAAAAAGTAGCTAATTTTGCACCCTGTTTGGAATAGGTATCAAAAACGAATACAAAAAAGCAGATAGAAATGTCGAAAATTTGTCAGATTACGGGAAAGAAAGCCCAGATAGGTAACAACGTATCGCATTCAAAGCATCGCACAAAGCGTTCTTTCGATGTGAACTTGTTCAGCAAGAAGTTCTTCTATGTTGAGGAGAACTGCTGGATCAGCCTCAAGATCAGCGCAGCGGGTCTGCGTCTTATTAACAAAGTGGGCTTGGATGCTGCCATCAAGCAGGCGGTGTCTAAAGGCTATTGTGACTGGAGTGACATTAAAGTAATAGGAGAATAAGTAAATGGCATCAAAGAAAGCAAAGGGCAACAGAGTACAGGTTATCCTCGAGTGCACCGAAATGAAGAACAGCGGTCTGCCAGGTACAAGTCGTTACGTAACGACCAAGAACCGTAAGAATACTCCTGATCGCATGGAATTAATGAAGTATAACCCTATCCTCAAGAAGATGACTCTTCACAAGGAGATTAAGTAATAATAAATAGACTATGGCAAAGAAAGCGGTCGCTACCCTCCATGAAGGTTCTACGGATGGTCGCGCATATACAAAGGTTATCAAGATGGTAAAAAGCCCGAAGACCGGCGCTTACATGTTTGACGAGCGTATGGTTGCCAATGAGGCTGTAAAGGATTTCTTCAAGAAGTAAAAATTCTAAGAATCTACATATAGGAAGTGTGCTGGTTAGAAAAGACCGGCACACTTTTTTTGTTTTGGTACGAGGGGAGCTGTTGGCTTGTTTATGGTAGGCTGCGTGGCTGCGGCGGGACGCCATAGTCCTTCTGATTTGGCATTATATTATTGAAATACAAAGTGTTATAGAGGGTTAATAATCGTTTGTATGCGTTAGTTAATGGGGATAAAACTTGCACAATTGACGATTTTTGTGTAATTTTGCACTCGATATTAAATGGCGGCACTTTCTTTTTGTATTAGAATGCCGTTCAGGATTAGCTAACGGAGTTTGGCGTTTGTTGACAGGAATACCCCCAACAGATGCTTCGGGCTCTTTGTTCGGTCTGATGATTTTCAGGCTATACGTATCCGTCTTTCGGTTTCTGATCCGAACCCGAGGCGCAGGACGTTTAAGGGCAATGGTTCAGGCTCCACAAACCACGTAATAATGTTTAAGATCTTTAGATTAGTAGTATTATTTATTTTTGTAGCGGGAGCTTCTCCCGTATTTAGTGCTGAAAACGCAGTTGACTCAGAAGCTGTAAGCACAACGACAGACGGGTTTGATTGGGAGCCCGTAATGAACGCCATTATCCACGTGGAAAGCCGTGGTAATGTGAAGGCTGTAAGCGGCAACTCTTGCGGCGCTATGCAGATAACCCCAATCCTTGTGGCAGAATGCAACAATATTCTGAAGAAACGCAAGAGCAAGAAGCGTTTTTCGCTTCGTGACAGGTTTGACTTGGCAAAGTCTAAGGAAATGTTCGTCCTCATCCAGTCATACTTCAATCCCCAGAACGATATCGAAAGGGCCATCCGAGCGTGGAACGGCGGCTATCGTTACAGCGTGAAGAGAACGCAGAAGTACTTTAACAAAGTGATGGCGTATCTCAACTCGAAAAACTAAGAAACTTATTCTTTATGTTATAATGATCCTGGCAAACTCGGTTTGTCGGGGTTTTTTGTTTTAAGAGGGTAGGGCTTTGAAAGAAATCTGGGCTTTTGCTTAACATAAATCAATTTTGAACGGATTTCTTAAATAATTTTGAAAAAAAACGTGGAAACGTTTGGTGGTTTCCCGGAATTACACTACCTTTGCACTCGCAATTCAGAAATGAGGTTGCTGACAAGCATTAACACTTGCACCCTTAGCTCAGTTGGTAGAGCAACTGACTCTTAATCAGTGGGTCTAGGGTTCGAATCCCTAAGGGTGTACAAAATGCTGAAGCAACGAAAAAAAGAGTATGCACCCTTAGCTCAGTTGGTAGAGCAACTGACTCTTAATCAGTGGGTC
>ERZ1026886.384-NODE-384-length-23870-cov-48.248121_pt1 | contig 23870 bp, 18 predicted proteins | sample MGYA00380173_ERZ1026886 | MGnify/ENA primary metagenome ERZ1026886 (study PRJEB33269, sample SAMEA4719809) | human gut metagenome | biome: human-associated habitat; feature: organic feature; material: feces | place: Cameroon | collected 2013-10 ... | reverse complement strand
TCATCAAAAGTATGGAGGAATAGAATATGCAGAATGAAAGTCAAAATATAGAATACAAGGAATCATGGGGACGTGGCTTCAAGAAGATAGCCGAGGAGTTTGAACGTGCCAGCTTGCCATTGCCAACGATAGAAGAAAATGGAGGTGGTGTGATGGCGATTGTTCAGCGCAAAACGATAGAAGAAGTTATCGCAGAACGTGATGGGGATGTCGGTGTAAATGTCGGAGACATGTCGGAAACAAATGTCGGAGACTTCGAGAACGATAGAAAGAGATTTGGCGGTAATGCAAAAAGCGGGTGTCATAAGGCACGAAGGTAAGGATAATGCCGGTGTTTGGGTGATACTCGAACATGGAAATACGAATTCTTAATAGTGTTAGATATGAAGCAGAATAATAATGAACAAATTGTCTTCGAGATGTTCGAAGAGGTTGCAACCGAAAGCATCGCTGAGGCTCGGAATGCATACACCTATGAAGAAATTGATGGGTGCTATCAGGAGGCGAAAGAGATTGCTGATAAGGCAAGGAACCATCTGAGAGAAATTTTATGATAAGCAAAAAATATATTTATAAAACGAACATTTATTTTAAATATGAGAATTCTTTTAAAAACTTCACCGAATACTACACCAGTTCCTTTTGATTATCAACAGAAACTGGTTGGTACTATTCATAAATGGATTGGAAACAATTCTATTCATGATACGATTTCATTGTATTCTTTCTCTTGGTTAAATGGAGGAAGAAAAGTGGAGGATGCACTTCAGTTTTCACAGGGTGCAACGATGTTTATTAGTTTTTATGATGAAAGTATCATTAAGGTTATCATCAGAACAATTCTTGAAGATCCTGAGATGTTTTGTGGTATGTTTGTAACTGACATAACTATTGGTGCTGAACCTCAATTTTCAGAGCGGGATTTGTATTATTGTGCTAGTCCGATTTTTATAAAAAGAAGGTTGGATGATGGAAGCATTAAACAGTATAATTTCAATCATGCACAGGCAAACCAATATCTTAAGGATACTCTTTTGTCAAAGATGAAAGAGGCAGGATTGGAAGAAGATGAAACATTGGATATTTGTTTTGACCTTTCTTACACCAAAAAGAAGTTGAAGTTGGTTCGTTATCATGGTATTGGCAATAAGGCAAGTCTTTGCCCGGTTGTCATCAAAGGTAAGCCTGAGACGAAACAATTTATATGGAATGTTGGTGTAGGCAACTGCACGGGTATCGGATTTGGAGCAATTTACTAATTATTAAAGGATTTGATTATGTATGTCGTAACATATAAAGGGCAGTTTGGTTTTATTAAACCATGGACCGCTGTTCGTGATGGAGAAACATTCAGTCAGCAGTTTCTTACACCTTCAATAATAGAAGGCATAGAGAAAAAACTGTTTCCTGAACTTTTGGACGTTCCAGGAATCCATAAAATTTTGAGGCACAAATTGAAGTATGATTCCCTGGATTCTCAACAGGAAGTGATACAGCCAAGAGGTTGGGAGTATAAAAACAGAACTTTCATTAGAAGTCGTTCAGTATTAAAGCGTTCTGTTCTTTTGCATCCGGTTTTATGTATTGCTTTTGAAAGCGAGGAAGATGCTATTATTGCATCGAAGCAACATGTATGTGTATGCAGAAATGAAGATATACTCTTGCCAGAATCAGAAATCAGAGTGATGGAAGAAGAACAATTCAATCAATTATCTGGTTTTGAATTGCGCTTTGGAAATTCAGAGCAGTCTTTCCTGGTTGGCTATAATCGTTTTAACGATAATCAACCAATGTTTGGCTGGATAGAGTATAATGGTCAATCTTTACTTTAATAATGTAACTATATGAATATTCATCAAGAAATATTAGCTAAAAGCGAGCAGAATGGACATGTTTGTTTGTATCAGCATCTTAAGAATGTTGCTGATACCGCCCGTGTTATGGCTAAACATCTAGAATTTGATGAACAGATTGCGGTAGAAGGAGCTTTGTTGCATGATATCGGAAAGGTAAGTCCAGTGTTCCAACAATCGCTGATTTCTCCAAACAAGAAGAAGCCTGGTTCTGTTTTTCGCCATGAAATAGCTTCCTTGTTCTTTCTGTCGTTGGTATGTCAGGAACATAGAGATGCAGTGATAGATATGATAGTAGCGCATCATAAATCAATGTATAAAGATGTACGGGAATTGGGTATTTTAGATTTGGATGATACATCAGATTGCTTCAAGGAACATTCAAAGTTATTTCCAGAATGGAGTCATATAGCCATTGATATTCTTGAGAGCCTTGGCATGAAAACTCATGAGGTTTCATTAGAAGAGGCAGAAGAAAATTACGAATATGTCATAGACTATTGTGATGGCAGAAAAAAGGGGTGTTCTGAATGGAGAGGGTTGTTGATGGCGGCAGATCACATGGCTTCTGCTATGGAGACTGCATTTGAAATGCCGCTTGATAAACTCTTCATCAAACCTGATTTGTCTTTTTACAATAGGCAAAGTGAACTCTATCCTTTATCATTGATTTCTTCGGATAGTAAGAAGATGCATACGTTGGTAACGGCTCCAACTGGAGCTGGAAAAACTGATTTTTTGTTGAGGCGTTGTCGTGGAAGAGTTTTCTATACACTGCCTTTTCAAGCATCAATTAATGCTATGTATGATAGAATAAAGAATGATTTGAGTAATACTAATGCTCAAGTTCATCTTCTACATGCAGCCTCTAATCTGAAAGTGAAAGACGGTAAGATAGAGGAAAGTATCATGCAGCGTCATGTTGGTGCATCAGTGAAGGTCCTTACTCCACATCAGATGGCCTCTGTAGTTTTTGGTATCAAAGGATATGAGGCTATGGCTATGGATTTAAAAGGTTGTGATGTGATTCTCGATGAGATACACACCTATTCTGATGTTATGCAGTCTATAGTTCTACGCATTATAGAAATTCTAGTTGCGCTGGAGTGTAGGGTACATGTTGGTACGGCAACAATGCCGACAGTATTGTATCAGAAGATACTTCAACTATTGGGTGGAGCTGATGCTGTTTATGAGGTAAAGTTGGATTCTCTGACGCTTCAATCATTTAACAGGCATCAAATCTACAAGCTCGATGATAAAAAAGAATCTTATGATGTGATAGCCTCAGCAATCGAAAGCAATTCTAAAGTTCTCATAGTATGTAATCAAGTAAAAAGAGCACAGAAACTATATGAGTCTATTGAAGAGTTATATCCTGAAGTGAAGAAGATGCTTGTGCATAGCAGGTACAAACGAAGCGACAGGGCTAAATTGGAAACAAAGTTGCGTGAAGACTTCAATCAATTAGAAAACGTTCCATGCATCGTAGTTTCCACTCAAGTAGTAGAGGTCAGTCTTGATATCAGCTTTGATATAATGATTACTGAGTGTGCTCCAATTGATGCTCTTACACAGCGTTTTGGACGAATTAATCGCAAGCGTACAAGAGATACCATTGGACACTACAAGCCGATATATGTCATAGCACCACCTGAAGATGATAAAGAAGCTCTTCCTTATAGTCTGGATGTTCTGAAAGATACTTTCAGGGTCCTGCCAGACAGTGGTGACATCATGGAGGAATGTCATGTTCAGGAAATGATAGATAAGGTATATCCAAAGATTGACTTTCAGAATATAGACTTTACTGGTGTGGCGTTCTTGGAAGGAAAATGGGTGTTAAAGGCACTTTGTCATCATCCGAAATCAGCGTTACTGGAAACGCTTGACATCAATTCTGCTGTTTGTATTACAGAAGAAGATAAAGACAGATACTTATGTGCCAATGGATTGGAAAGAATAGAAATGGAAATACCTGTAAGCTATCATTCCATTGCACATAGAAATCTTGATCAGCTCAATAAGGGGTCGCATCCTTTTGTCATTCCGAACAAAGGATATGATGAAGAAAAGGGATTGTTACCCGATTTGTGTAAAATAGAATATTATCAATCGTTTGAAATACTGTAAAATATGATAACATCAAATATTGGAAAGATATTTCTGGATGCTTACAATGAAGAATATGGCACCAGCTATGATGCCCGAACTTTCTTCTTGGAGCAGTTTTATCCCTTGTTTTTTGATCAAAACAAGCAGATGATGTATGCAATAAACTCTCCATTTGTACAACAACTACCAAGTTGTCGTGATTGTATAAAAGGAATTAAAAGCTTTGAGAATATAGAACAAAGAGCAAAACGACTTAATACATTTATAGAAAAAGTTGAAAATAATGATGCTGATATGAGTATTGCTATAGGTTATCCTTCTATTGAAGTAAATGCTACAACTTCAGGGCAACTGACTGATCTGAAAATGAATACTTCTAAAGAAGATATATTCTTATCATGGATAGGTGGTGCGTTAGGTATTACCGTAAGTGGAGGAGTTTCTATTCTTTTTACTCATAAGAATATTCTACTTGATATATTTAAAGGATGGAAATTTTATCGCAAAGCTCTAAATGAGACATTAATGTTGGATGGCAATAAAATAAATAGTTGGAATGGTCAATGGCTTTTTCATTATTATGATCAAAGAGAATATGAGGAAGAGAATCCATTAGCGAACTTTGCTCCTTATAAGGTGGATAAAGATGGAATAATTGGTATTGAAACCCAAACATGGACAAAGATTCTCATTGGTATTTCTAAAAAGTATAGAAATGCTCAAATTTTGGGCTACATCTATAGCATAGGTCAGACAAATACTACCATTGGTTTTATACCATTTAATTTGAACCAAATACGACGTCCAATTCATCTTTATGAAAAGATATTTGGGATGAGCAATGGTAGAAATGCAGAGTCTTTATGGGGAACTGCAATTGGATTCAAAACGGCTTGTACTTATGGGGCTATAGGTATAAAAGCCATGGAGCCTAAAGGGCTTAGAGATTATGTATATTCAAAAGGAGATAACGTGCCGAAACAGCCGAAAACTCCTAAAAATGAAGACGAACAAATTAATTTTAACGTATATAAAATTTGGATATTAGCTATGTTGAATAATGATGAATTATGGGAGAAATCCCAAGAGATGGCTGAATTGTTGAACGAAGCCTCTAGTGATAAGGATAAGTCTATCAGTACCAAACGTAAAAATTTGGTTGAAACAGTGCTCAATGCAACTAATAAGAAACAGTTCATAGCGGCTGCTGCAGAGGTTGTTTCATTCATTGGTAAGATAGATGAGTTTAAAGGAATCGTGAAGGAGATTCATAGTATGCCAACAGACAATGTGCCATACTTCTTAACACTTTTGCGTTTCCAGTATAAGACATTATAATAACAATTAAAAATACAAGATTATGAAAGAGAATTCTTTTATTTATTTGCGAGGTTTCAAGCATGCTGCGTTCACAGTATTCTGTGTAGAAGATGGTCAGAAATCTTATTATGACCCACAGTTCAACGTAAGAGTTCCATTTGCTAGTGGTCAACAGGTTAAGCGTTCTATCCTGGAGCAGCTTAACGATGTTTTAGGTGTTCAACCTTCTCCTACCGAGTTCTTTTTTGATGTAGATAAGAAAGGTGCGCTTAAAGAAGGTGAGGTCCTTTCGTCTTGTGATCCACATTATGTTGACCAGCTTTTAGGTGGCTGGATGAGAACTCCAAAGGGTGGAAAAGAGAAAGCAGTAAAGCGTAGAAGTCCATTTAGTATTTCTGCGATGACCCCTTTGCATCCACTTTTGGCTGCAGTTTCTAAGGAGAACATTTCATTCGATCGTTCTGATAAGCCAAACGTGCATAAAGTTGTTGTGCGTGATGCAAATGGAAATCGTTTGACAGATGAACAGGTTAGTGACTTTTTAGAGGGTAACGATAGAAGTTTGTATCGCAAATGGATTCCAGACAATAGTCGTGCTACAGGTCTCTTTGTATATGATGTAGCTATTGATTTACGACGTTTGTTCTGCGTTTCAACTAATCAGTTGGAACCTGAGATTACATCAGAAATGGTAGAGAAGTTGAAAGAAGATGGATGGAAGGTAATCACTACTTCTTTTGGTGAATGCTTGTTGATGCCGAAAGAGCAGCGTGAGCAGATTATTCCAGCTATAGCCGATGCTCTGATTGATTGGCATATCACATCCAATCAGGCAAGAACATTCAGTTTGATGGAGACTTTAGCCATTGCTATTAGTGATAATGCTAATACTTTAGCTGCAGCTATTCGTGCCAAACTTGTTGAGGATGGAGAATCTAAACCAAAGGCAAAGCCTATCGTTGACGAAAATGCTGGTGCCAAGACATTTATAACTCTTCCATGTGCAAGTTATGTCGTGACAGAGACGGAAAGCGCAGATGCTTTGGCTAAGGCTAAACAGGAGTTGGTTGATAGAATGATGGCGTTTGATTACGAGAATCAGATTTAATGTAAATAAAGAGGCTCCTGGTTTTTACTTGGAGCCTCCTATTGGTTTTTCTCTATGGTCATAACAGGTACTCATTTCAACTATTACCAGCTTTGCCATCGCAAACTATGGCTGTTTGCCAATGGCATCAACATGGAACAAGAATCAGACTTGGTCTATGAAGGAAAGCTGGTGCATGAATCAAGTTATCCACAACGTACATCAAAGTATGAGGAAGTGGAGATTGATGGTATCAAAGTAGATTACTATAATGCCAGGAATAAGGTCATCCATGAGATAAAAAAATCTAATAAGGTGGATAAAGCTCATGAATGGCAACTGAAATATTACATGTATGTTTTCGAGCAACATGGAATTGATGGCGTGAAGGGCATCTTGGAATATCCTCTTTTGAGAAAGACAAAAGAAGTAATCTTGACAGATGTCGATAGAGATGACATTCAGGTTATATCTAAAGACATTATTAAGATAATCTCTCAAGATGTTTGCCCGTCTAAAGTCAAGAAAGGCATCTGTAAGAATTGTAGTTATTTCGATTTTTGTTATATAAACGAGTTGGAGGAAGAAGAATGAAAAGAAGTTTTTATCTGTTCAATCCCGGCATCATGGAGCGCCGAGATAATACGCTGAAGTTCACGCCTGTTGTCGTGAATGAAGATAATGAAGAAATCAAGCAGCAACCTCGATTTATTCCTATTGAGGATGTTGCGGAACTGTATGCCTTTGGAAGTCTGCGGGCAAATAGTGCTTTGTTCAACTTTCTGGGACAGAAAGGTATTCCTGTCCACTTCTTCGACTATTATGAGAACTATACCGGAAGCTTCATGCCAAGGGAAAGTCTTCTTTCTGGCAAGGCATTGTTGGCACAAACATCTGCGTACCAAAACAAGAAGAAAAGGGTAGAATTGGCGCGAAAATTCATTCAGGGAGCAGCTTGGAATATGGTTATGAACCTCAACTATTATAATCGTAGAGGAAAAGACTTGCAGGATATTATCGATACCATTAAGAGATTGAGTAATACTTTGCCTGATGCTAAGGCTGTAGATGAGATAATGGGAATTGAGGGAAATATCAGACAGGCATATTATGCTGCATTCGATATCATTCTCGATGATTTCAACATGGGTTCAAGAACCAAGCAACCGCCGGAGAACGAGGTTAATGCTCTCATCTCTTTTGGTAATATGATGTGCTATACCGAAACACTCCGGGCTATTCATCAAACTCAGCTTAATCCCACGATAAGCTTTCTGCATACTCCGGGAGAAAGACGTTTTTCGTTATGTCTGGATATATCCGAGATCTTCAAACCTATTATCGTGGATAGAGTCATCTTCAAGGTACTCAATAAACATGCTTTAAGCACCAGTCATTTTGATAAGAAACTCAACAAATGTCTTTTGAACGAAAAGGGAAAGAAGATTTTTGTAAAGGCCATGGAAGAGCGTTATGATGAGACTTTCCGTCATCGTTCTTTAGGACGTAATGTAAGCTATAAGCATCTTATAAAACTTGAATGCTATAAGCTACTGAAAGATATTTTGGGAATAGAAGAATATAAACCTTTTAAAATGTATTGGTGATATGTATGTGATTATAGTTTATGATGTAGGTGAGAAGCGAGTAGGCAAAATGTTGAAGCTTTGCCGCCAATATTTGTGTTGGATTCAGAACTCAGTTTTGGAGGGAGAATTATCTGAAGCTAAACTTCGGGAATTGCAAATGAAGATGAAAGCTATCATTGATGAATCCGAGGATAGTGTCATTGTTTTCACCAATAAAATGGGGTATAATATGAACAAACAGATTCTTGGAAAAGAAAGAATGACTACCGATAATTTCTTATAAAGAGTTGTCGATGTGGTTCTATTTTGCTGTTTTGAGTTCGACAAAACCTCCAAAAGTGTTCTTTGACTTATTGAAACCTCCATAAATAGGCAGGTTGTCGTAAGGCCGCAGAAAAAATATCTTTAGGCATCGACATTTTTCTGAAGATTTTTTTGTATCTTTGCACCCACAAACCCATAGATTCTTAGGACATCTACGCCCAAGACTTTACGGGTTCTAATCGCACCTTTATGGAATTGAAATGGGCTAGCCGTAAACTTATTAGAATACGACAAATCGAAGTTCTAATCGCACCTTTATGGAATTGAAATGGCAAAGAAAGCGATTATAGAAAAGGTGAAAAATCACGTTCTAATCGCACCTTTATGGAATTGAAATGAAGATAAAATGAAAGAGGTGCAAACGTGCGATGGGTTCTAATCGCACCTTTATGGAATTGAAATAAGAACGATAATCTAGACCTGTAACCCAAGAACGGTTCTAATCGCACCTTTATGGAATTGAAATGAATGATAAACAGGGCGCAGAGGGTGAAGAACTCCAGTTCTAATCGCACCTTTATGGAATTGAAATGATCTGCTGCCGCTTTCGCTTCCTTAGATGCTGAGATAGTTCTAATCGCACCTTTATGGAATTGAAATTGCTTTGCCTCAAAAACTGGCGCGGCTGCTGCTTGTTCTAATCGCACCTTTATGGAATTGAAATTATCAGGACATGCGCCAGAAATCAGCATGTAAACGGTTCTAATCGCACCTTTATGGAATTGAAATAGAACTCACCCGCAACAAACTCGGCGCGGTCGTAACGTTCTAATCGCACCTTTATGGAATTGAAATGATAGATGCCTTCTCTTACCTGATAGATAGGGATGTTCTAATCGCACCTTTATGGAATTGAAATTTCCGAGGTCTGAAAATGTGCGGGTAAACTCGAAACGTTCTAATCGCACCTTTATGGAATTGAAATGAACGAGAATAAAGAGCCTGCAGGACTTCAGGAGATGTTCTAATCGCACCTTTATGGAATTGAAATATCCTCGCCACCTTCCAGACGGGCGGGAGAAGCCGGTTCTAATCGCACCTTTATGGAATTGAAATATAGACATAATTATAAATATTTAAATTAAACAAAAAGTTCTAATCGCACCTTTATGGAATTGAAATTTGAGTATGCCGTTATCAGGGCGCAACAATGTTTGGAAGGTTCTAATCGCACCTTTATGGAATTGAAATAAGCTATCCGAAGTCTTGCTGCTCGTGAGGATGGCAGTTCTAATCGCACCTTTATGGAATTGAAATCAATTCGCAGGGATGACTAAAAAAAGCGATGTCGCGTTCTAATCGCACCTTTATGGAATTGAAATGTCGAAGGCTGAGACCGCAGCCGCAAAGGTTAAGGGTTCTAATCGCACCTTTATGGAATTGAAATAAATCACGATAACCTTGCGCAAGATGGTTATAAGCTTGTTCTAATCGCACCTTTATGGAATTGAAATGGGAGTTGGATAACATCACGCATATCTCTGCGGAAGGTTCTAATCGCACCTTTATGGAATTGAAATAGGAGAATAGAGTGGGTGCACTTTTGCGGGAAAAGTTCTAATCGCACCTTTATGGAATTGAAATAAAAAAACATCACTAAAATCTATCCAGGGAACGAACGTTCTAATCGCACCTTTATGGAATTGAAATTTCAAAACATCTTGTTTAAACTTCTCAATAGTAGGTTCTAATCGCACCTTTATGGAATTGAAATGCTGATGGTTGCCCTAGGGCTGCTGCTCTTCTTCAGTTCTAATCGCACCTTTATGGAATTGAAATGTGAATCGTAGATGGTAAGCTGCTCGGGATGCTTCGTTCTAATCGCACCTTTATGGAATTGAAATCTGCTTGCGCTGCTTTTCTACTTCCTCGGCATCTTTGTTCTAATCGCACCTTTATGGAATTGAAATGATAGATGCCTTCTCTTACCTGATAGATAGGGATGTTCTAATCGCACCTTTATGGAATTGAAATCACATTTTCAGACCTCGGAAAGGCTGAAGTAATGGCGGTTCTAATCGCACCTTTATGGAATTGAAATTTATAAAGAGATTTCTATTAATGAAGCCGCCGAGGTTCTAATCGCACCTTTATGGAATTGAAATTCCAAGTGACCACCTGCAACGCCCTCCGCAAAGTGTTCTAATCGCACCTTTATGGAATTGAAATTGCAGATTGCGTTACGCTGGGCGATTGCCACGGCGTTCTAATCGCACCTTTATGGAATTGAAATTAATTAAGCAATATTGCGTTATTAGATACACATACGTTCTAATCGCACCTTTATGGAATTGAAATTGCGAAGATGGTTGCTATTTCCGTGCTTTTCGAGGGTTCTAATCGCACCTTTATGGAATTGAAATCTTAATTCTGCCGCTTTTGTGCGTATGCGTCAGCACGTTCTAATCGCACCTTTATGGAATTGAAATGAAGTAATGAGGATTGGTTTGCCGTATATGCGTCGGTTCTAATCGCACCTTTATGGAATTGAAATAATTAGCGTCGATAGTAGCAACGTTAGTATTACTGTTCTAATCGCACCTTTATGGAATTGAAATCGGATTCATCACCGAATTGAGGACTAGGCAGAACGTTCTAATCGCACCTTTATGGAATTGAAATCGTGCAGCGCAGTTGTTGCAGAGATATATGCAGCCGTTCTAATCGCACCTTTATGGAATTGAAATTTCGCAGAAAACGGGAAGAATCTGTCCGAAATTGGTGTTCTAATCGCACCTTTATGGAATTGAAATTTGTGTTGAACTCTTAGGAAGTTCAAACGTATTATGTTCTAATCGCACCTTTATGGAATTGAAATACTGTACATAGTAAGTTCCTCGTTTGGGTGCTCTGTTCTAATCGCACCTTTATGGAATTGAAATAGACGACAACAGATAATCTTAATAGTTGTACCGTGTTCTAATCGCACCTTTATGGAATTGAAATTTGTTACTTGTATTTCTAGTGCTGATGTTGGTTCTGTTCTAATCGCACCTTTATGGAATTGAAATAGTGCATCAAAATCAGCAGACGGAAAAGTAAATCGTTCTAATCGCACCTTTATGGAATTGAAATTACGGTGTGGACTACAAGAACCTGAGCGAGCCGAGTTCTAATCGCACCTTTATGGAATTGAAATTTCAGGTAGCTCTGCACCATGTCCAGTGTCTCCTTCGTTCTAATCGCACCTTTATGGAATTGAAATAGTTGATGGACGTTCAAAATCAAATGTGGAATCGTAAGTTCTAATCGCACCTTTATGGAATTGAAATAAACTTTACGGCCTTATGCCCGGGCACCCCGACGGTTCTAATCGCACCTTTATGGAATTGAAATTACGGGATTACTGAAGTCTTGAACACAAGGGGCGACGTTCTAATCGCACCTTTATGGAATTGAAATAGACGACCTAAACGGCAACAAACAATCTTAATAGTGTTCTAATCGCACCTTTATGGAATTGAAATAACAGAAAACATATGCAAATCACCAACTTTATGTGTTCTAATCGCACCTTTATGGAATTGAAATATATTCACGACATTTTTCAGCAAATACAACTTCAGTTCTAATCGCACCTTTATGGAATTGAAATAAGATGAACGTCGTATATCTCCGCATCATCATATAGTTCTAATCGCACCTTTATGGAATTGAAATACCTTACGCATGCCGAGTTCTTGTATAAAATGCGAGGTTCTAATCGCACCTTTATGGAATTGAAATGGCGGATAGAGTTTAAGGCGTTGGGTTGTCGTATTCGTTCTAATCGCACCTTTATGGAATTGAAATAAGTATTTCGATAAGGTCGTGGAGTTTTGCAAGCGTTCTAATCGCACCTTTATGGAATTGAAATTGCGGTTATAAGCATATCCTTTGCGCTTCAGGTCTGGTTCTAATCGCACCTTTATGGAATTGAAATGATGGTTGCACAATTCTAGCCCTCTGCCCTTCCTGTTCTAATCGCACCTTTATGGAATTGAAATCTGAGATTGGTTGCTCACTCGATAGAAGCCGGAAAGGTTCTAATCGCACCTTTATGGAATTGAAATTTGGTACTTGGTCACTAATTATTATCAGGTGCGCGCGTTCTAATCGCACCTTTATGGAATTGAAATTTTGATTGCTTCGTATGGCAGTTGGAAGACTATGTTCTAATCGCACCTTTATGGAATTGAAATTTAGTGTTGACAATATTTTATGACTTAACCGTGCTGTGTTCTAATCGCACCTTTATGGAATTGAAATTAACTAAAAACTATTAAAACCAAACACCGCAGCAGTTCTAATCGCACCTTTATGGAATTGAAATCACGGACAAACAAGTTCACCCCAGTTTCCATTTTGTTCTAATCGCACCTTTATGGAATTGAAATTTCCGATATTTTTTCTATGGCTCCTGGAATGCTTTGTTCTAATCGCACCTTTATGGAATTGAAATAGCAGTCGGCTGACATCTGCAGAATGACCACCAAGTTCTAATCGCACCTTTATGGAATTGAAATCTCACCTGCCGACCTTCTCCACCCTGCCGGGGTGCCTGTTCTAATCGCACCTTTATGGAATTGAAATAGGCTTATACGTGAGAATTGGGCGATGTGTGATGATGGTTCTAATCGCACCTTTATGGAATTGAAATTAGAAACGACACATTGTAGGTTCATTGTATCTACTGTTCTAATCGCACCTTTATGGAATTGAAATAATACTCGCACGAGACTTTAAGGCTATCGGGCTATGTTCTAATCGCACCTTTATGGAATTGAAATTCGTAAATGTGAAAACGAACAAAAATTTCCCTTAGTTCTAATCGCACCTTTATGGAATTGAAATAGAGAAATTTCTGTAAATATGTGATATTCAGAGTGGTTCTAATCGCACCTTTATGGAATTGAAATCTGAAAGTAACGCTGATGTCCAAATCTGAGTGGTTTGTTCTAATCGCACCTTTATGGAATTGAAATTTCGCATTCGCATTGTTGTTGGCACGATACAGGACAGTTCTAATCGCACCTTTATGGAATTGAAATCAACTGCCACGCCTCCGGCAATCTCTACCAGTTCGTTCTAATCGCACCTTTATGGAATTGAAATTAGGAACATTACCACGGAAAGCACGGAAATACACGTTCTAATCGCACCTTTATGGAATTGAAATCTCATAGACTCCTGTAAATCAATACGACTTTTAATTGGTTCTAATCGCACCTTTATGGAATTGAAATTCAGAAATCAGAGTGTTATGTTTCCTTCCAAGCTTAGTTCTAATCGCACCTTTATGGAATTGAAATCTAACCTACGTCTATCAATGGGATAGACAGACCATCAGTTCTAATCGCACCTTTATGGAATTGAAATAGTTCCTGGACTATGTCTTCATCGAGCGCAACAACAGTTCTAATCGCACCTTTATGGAATTGAAATAAAACGATTAGGAGCAGAGTGAGAATCCTCAAATTGTTCTAATCGCACCTTTATGGAATTGAAATAAGATGCTTATGATTACATTCATGAGAAAAAACCTTGTTCTAATCGCACCTTTATGGAATTGAAATTTAGTTCCGTACTCTCCGACAACAAAGTAACGAAAGTTCTAATCGCACCTTTATGGAATTGAAATGATGATTTGGCTTGAAGTCGGGCAAGCTTGTGTAACGTTCTAATCGCACCTTTATGGAATTGAAATTGACCATGCCGAAAATCGCTCGAAGCCTGGCTCCGGTTCTAATCGCACCTTTATGGAATTGAAATAGAGATCTCTTGCATTAAAGAGACTCTTGCCTGAAAGTTCTAATCGCACCTTTATGGAATTGAAATCGCAGAGACGACTCATCATAACGACCAGTAGAGCGTTCTAATCGCACCTTTATGGAATTGAAATGTGCCTGGCGAAGCTTGATATAATTCGCCCTGAAGTTCTAATCGCACCTTTATGGAATTGAAATACCGTCATCGTGGGTGAGGGACCTAGAGGCAAGAGCAGTTCTAATCGCACCTTTATGGAATTGAAATTTCCGGAGGAAATGTGATAAGCCTCTACCGCAAACTGTTCTAATCGCACCTTTATGGAATTGAAATCTAGGCATTCGACCAAGCCAGGACAGCGGAAACCTGTTCTAATCGCACCTTTATGGAATTGAAATCGAAGTCTATACAATCGACAACAAACAGACGATCGACGTTCTAATCGCACCTTTATGGAATTGAAATTGTGTTGCTTCGCAAGAATTTTTAAATATTCTTCTTGTTCTAATCGCACCTTTATGGAATTGAAATTGCCATCAAGTAACAAATCGGACTGAGTTTTCTTGTTCTAATCGCACCTTTATGGAATTGAAATTTAGCAGAATTGGAAGTATTACCAACCTGTTTAATGCGTTCTAATCGCACCTTTATGGAATTGAAATTCGTTGGCAGCTACCTGGTCTATAGGAACTGGTTGTTCTAATCGCACCTTTATGGAATTGAAATACTTTAACAAGAGAGGGGGGAGTCTTCGGGGAAGGTTCTAATCGCACCTTTATGGAATTGAAATAACGCTGCTCTTCTCTTGTCTCATATCCGATTACGTTCTAATCGCACCTTTATGGAATTGAAATACAGACATGTTTCCTTTACGAGTCTGTATAAAATGTTCTAATCGCACCTTTATGGAATTGAAATGGGTGTTCGTAAGTTGATAGGTGTAGAAAGATGGAGTTCTAATCGCACCTTTATGGAATTGAAATCGATAGTAGCCGCTCTGGTTGTCTAACATATTAGGTTCTAATCGCACCTTTATGGAATTGAAATCAAGGAATGGCAGGATAAGAAGCAGTCAAAGACGGCGTTCTAATCGCACCTTTATGGAATTGAAATGCAGCAAAACCAGCAACACCTGAAACCGCATTGGAAGTTCTAATCGCACCTTTATGGAATTGAAATTGAGTGGAATTTCTTCGTTACACTTACTTATGATAAGTTCTAATCGCACCTTTATGGAATTGAAATTCGGCTGTGAAGCGTGCTGGAGATACGTCGAGTGTCGTTCTAATCGCACCTTTATGGAATTGAAATAGGCGTGAGCCGCTAACAATCATTATCACCACGGCGTTCTAATCGCACCTTTATGGAATTGAAATAGAACTTCACCTTCTCGGAGCTCAACGGCAACCAAGTTCTAATCGCACCTTTATGGAATTGAAATGGAACACCACGGAGGATTCCTCATGCCCGGTGGATACGTTCTAATCGCACCTTTATGGAATTGAAATTGGCTAGGTCTAGAGGGTCATAATGCTGCCCAACCATTCTAATCGCACCTTTATGGAATTGAAATTCAAGAAGCTGGAAATAGCCACTCCGCACATTCAGTTCTAATCGCACCTTTATGGAATTGAAATTATTAGGCTCTAATTTTCACCATATATACTACTTATGTTCTAATCGCACCTTTATGGAATTGAAATGCACTCTTCTGCGTCCTTGAAAGGGCGGTACTTTGGTTCTAATCGCACCTTTATGGAATTGAAATTTTGTTGAATAGTCATAGATGCAATATCACGCTGGTTCTAATCGCACCTTTATGGAATTGAAATACATGTTTTATATATGTAGGTATGGAGATATGAAGGTTCTAATCGCACCTTTATGGAATTGAAATGACACGTAAAGGAAATATGGCTGTAGGTTGTGGAAAAGTTCTAATCGCACCTTTATGGAAATGAAATCGAACCAATGAAGTATCCTATAGTTTGTTTCCCAACGTTCTAATCGCACCTTTATGGAATTGAAATATTACATTTTACAATGCTTATGTTCGTGATGTTGGTTCTAATCGCACCTTTATGGAATTGAAATGATGAAACTGGCTGGCGCAAGGTACATCAACTCGCTGTTCTAATCGCACCTTTATGGAATTGAAATATATGATAGGCAAGGGCAGAGGTTTGGCTACCAATAGTTCTAATCGCACCTTTATGGAATTGAAATCCAATACCAGCACCAAGAAGGGATCCAGCAGCACCGTTCTAATCGCACCTTTATGGAATTGAAATAGGTATCTTGCAGGAGATGGAAGAAGGCTTCTATGAGTTCTAATCGCACCTTTATGGAATTGAAATTGGCCTATCGCTTATGGTGAGCGCAGTCTGTACTGTGTTCTAATCGTACCTTTATGGAATTGATATGGGAAATATCATAGGTGCATTGCTAATTCCCCCGACAAGAAATCAGAATTATTTCTTGCTGGGGCGGATTCCTTATATTTCCCTCAATCATTAGAAGTTCAATGCCCCTTTTACTTCACCTTTACAATCTCTCTTCCAGCACTGGCAAAAAACTCAGCATAGTCTTTTTGCTCAATTTGCTTTATCGCAGCCTTTGTTTTTCATATCATACTATCATGTCAGAGTATAGTGAATTGATTCCAACCTATAAGAGTATCAAGGAATCGGCCAATCAATTAGGTTAGGAGTTTGATGTAGAGTAAGGCTATTATATTTCGTACCGGAGTGGTTGTTCGGAAATTCCGAACAACCACTCCGAATTACAAGAGCAGATGTAGATAATGTGAATTCAACAAGCGAAACTTAAATCTTAGTATTGTTTGCAGTGATAGTATGGTATTATCATCCGTTGGCTTATTCTTCAGAACTAAGAAACACCATTTGCCCAATAGATAAGAAAAACAATGCTGATGTGATGATAAGGACCAACACGCTGTATTCGCTTACTACTTCAATGCTAACGATTTCTACCTTAATTTCATGTTCGGGCTTGTTCGATTCATCGTTGTTGTTTGCTGTGTCTGATATGCTGTTGTTGGTCTGATAATCTTTTTCCATAACGCTTAGTTTGAATGTTTACGCCACAAAGATACTAAACATATTGATTACTTCGTTTTTTGTACGAAGAAATTTTAGCAAAAGAAATAAAACTTGACATTAAATAGGCTTTGTAAGAAAAAAGTGGTTTGTCGGAATTTCCGACAGACCACTCAATATTGTGTTTTAGAGATTTGAATTATTCATCTAGCCCATGGTGAAGTCTGGCAAGTTTGTCGTTCCAAAGCCCAAGTTCTTCAACTAAAGATAATAAGCTCCTCAGGCGCGCCGAAAGGCAGCATACTAGAGGGGCGTTACTTATTTTAGGCAGTAACGAAATCCATAGGCAAACGTTGCTGCCTAAATTTTATCATAGATTCTGGTTTTAAATACTCTTGTTAATAAATTCTTGCCATCTGTTTTTGCCAATCCTTTCCATTAAGGCCTCACCAAGTTCATACACTTTGGTTTCTTTAAGTGCAGGGAAATAATGTTGTTCCCCTGGTTGGGAGTCTTTGGCTTTTGCGTTAATAATAGCTTGAGCCATCAGTTTTACATATTCATTTGCAGAAAATCCACCTGGGGTGAGTTTTGACAAAGCGACCTTTACATTGTGAGATTTAGAACAATCAATATCTTTCAAATCTGTAAGCTTGTGGTATAGAAACCATACCTCAGTCCTCCCATTTTAAATCCTCTAAATGAGCTAAGAAAGGAATAGCTCCAAAGCGTCCTTTCAAGTAGCCTTTTTGAATGTCCAAATCATTTCGTGGTTTGAAATCATTGAGCGTATAGAAACGGGAGCTTTGGTTCTTTCTGTCTTTCTCAACAAACCAAATCTCATCATTCCTGAAGATAGAGCAATCAAGAAGGCATGATTCGTGGGATGAGAAGATAATTTGTCCGAGGATAGGCAATCCCATCACTTTTTCTACAAACATCTTCAATAGGTTGGCATGAATACTCCTGTCAATCTCATCGACAATGATAGTCTTGTCAGACTGCATCAGGTCATAAAGAACTGGTGCAAAATCAAACAATCGCTGGGTACCATCCGACTCCTCTTTTAACTCGAAACTCACAGCTTTGTTGTTTACAACATGACTGGTTGTTATTCTTCGGATCATATATTTATCATCTTCTTCTTTTGTAACGCCAATAGTAAAATACTGCGTTTCAATCACACCAGACTCTTCTTTTTTGAGATTAGTCTTGATGTCCTCGAAAATTTTATCCAAAGGCATACCAGTCTGCGAGACAAATTTATCCAAATCATCTTCATGCAACTCTATGTCTTGAATGCCTACATCAAAACTTCTTAAGAGCTTTTCAGAAAAATGCTTGAATTTCAGATTCTCGTATTGAGTATCAAAAATAGATGCAGACTTGGTTTCTGGGAAGAAGATTTTCAGATTATCCCTGAACCATTCCCTGACTCTGTTAATTCTTGGCTCCTTGATAATATCCTCATGTTTGATAAGTAATTCATCATTCTTCAAAATATTATCTTCCAGCAAACTGACCAATAGAGCCTTTTTTTCATCACCATCGACATATTTCCTGCCCATTTTGACAACAGGCTTGTTTGTCTCTTTAGAGTAGGTACGTTCGAAGATCATTTCGTCTTTTTCTACACCTGTTTCATAAAGCCATTCCTCCAAGCAGAGTTTTGATACATAAGTAACTCCATAGTTATATATTTTATTCTTATAGCTGAACTCTACTGATTGTGAGACAGGAGTATCCTTATCAGAAAATTTATTTCTGATATATCTGATGTCTGAAGGAACTCTTCCTTTTAAAACAATGTCACGCAGCAAATTTGCTGCTTTAATCATATTTGATTTGCCTGCACCGTTAGCACCGTAAATGACTGAACCTTTCAAGACACTCACGTTGGTATTGATCTTATGAAGATGGTCTGTATGACTCTTCAAAGATTTGGCAGGCAACATATTGAACTCCGTTTCTTCTAAAAAAGAAAAGATGTTACTAAAGTCGAATCTGATAAGCATAATCTAATCTGTTTTTAATTCTATTGCAAAGTAACGAAAAAAACTCGAAAAATACGCTATTTACTGCGAATATTTATAGAAAATTATATATTAACGAGATATTTTCGTTATAAATGTGTTTTTTTTTACTTCTGTATCAAGTGCTTCAAGTATAGATGCTGGCCTCTTGATAAGATAAGCCAGTTCTCTGGTGCGAGATGCATCGAGTACTTTTATATAAAATGTTTTGCTGTTTTTTTTTATTGCCACATCTGCCACGTTTATATGTAACTATTTGATAATAAGCCTATAATGCGTGGCAATAAGCGGTATTTCTATTGCCACCTAATGCCACGTATTGCCATGCTCTTTTTATAATGAAATGAGATAAAGAAAGAGACGCTTATTTCATAACTACCAGATACTCAGTTCCAAATCTCGTTCTTCGATTCTCCAATCCTTCAATATTCTGAAGCTCTCTGCCCAATCTCTGCAGACTCGAAACCTGCAGGGAGGAGCCGAATTTCTGCTTCAAAATGTCGAAAATGGCGGCTGCCATCATATATTCGCCCTTTTTAGGGTCATTTGTTGGCTCAAAAACCTCCAGAAAACATTGTTTAATGGGCGAAATCTGCTCAAATTGTCTGTTATATTGCAGGATAACGGCTGTTTCCTGGGCATCGAAATAGGATTTTTCTCCCTGCTCCAGGGCTTGCATCGCCTGCGCATAAAGCTGCTCATAATTCAATCTGCCACTCACATCAATAGGACCCGTCAGCTCCACACCCAGAAAACGGCGGTTGCCGGATGGGTCGGCAAGAATGTCCGTCATGTTGCTCGTGGCTATGAAGGAGGCAAGGCGGGGGAACTCCTCTACATGACTTCCATACGGCGGCTTGATTTTCACCGTGGGCAGTTGTAGCAGATTCTTCAGAAAACCCTGTTGTATCTGAGGCGAAATCTGATTGAACTCATCCAGATTAATGAGCAGAAACTGTACCATGCCCTGCAACACCTGGCGCTTCTCCGAAAGAAGCAGGTTGTCGGTGAAGCCCCACGACAGTTCGCTCGGTATCAGACGGCGACAGAAGGTGCTCTTGTTGTAGCCCTGCTTGGAAATGAGCAGCGGCATCGTGCTGTTGCCGTATTGACGGCGATAGGAACCTCGCCACTGATCTACCATGCCCAAGAACCAGGTATAGAACCAGTCTTCCCAATGCGGATTACGGGTAGGAACGGTGCGGGCGAGGGCACGAATGCGATCTTTGCCATCCCATTTTCCTACGCAGTCGTAAAGAAAAGTCTCTATCGGATTGTAACTCTTGATATGACTGGAGCCTAGAAAGTTCTTGACATCGTTGATGGTTACGTGGATGTCGGCAAGCTGGGTGTCGATGGTCATGCTTTTCAGCATGCGGCCATCCACGGGGTTGAAATCTCCCACCCACGAGTTGTTGGGGCGATATTCCGTGTATTTCATTACGGCATTATAGCGAAACTGGTATCTGCTTTGCAGAAAATTCTTCATCTGCAGGATATCGGCTCTGCCTTTTCTTCCCGATGAGGCTTTCTCGGTTTTCCGGTTCTTGGAATGGGTGGCGTAGGCGCTGCTCACAATCTGACGGAATTCTTCCTCGGTAGCATCATTCCAGTTGTTTCTTCGGATATGGGTGAATGCCTCCTCTTCGCTCATGCCCATGCGGCAGAGCTTGGCGGCAACGGCTGAAAGGAATGCGAAAAACTGGTCGTTCTCATTAGCCCACTTCATGTTGGCTTCTGCCATGTCTGCCTGCGCCTCCTGAACAGCCTTCATGTAAAGAAACTCGTTGTCTTCAAATGCCTTCAGATTATCCACTCGCTTGGGAGCAACTGCTGATAGTTGGCTGTTTCTGGCGATGCGCATCGCCACTGCCTTGCTGTTATAATAAGGTGAAGCATCCTGCGTAAGCATGAAGCATGATTTCAATGTTGGCTTTTCTGCCTTGAGGATAATCTTGCTGTCAGGTGGAATCTGTGATAGGTAGAGATTCTTTATAGATTCGTATCCGGCAAGATAAAGTTGTTCGGCATCTTGTTCGTTTTGTGGAACCTGTCCGGTTTCATCTGCGATGCAAACGAGCACGATGAGGCTTCTGCCGTCGGCTCCCTTGATGGCAGCGAAGGTCATCGGTAGCAGACTGGCGGTTTTCTTCAGGTCATTGATTTCTTCTTCGGTGGTCAGGTTGATGAAGTGGAGCATCATCAGTCCGTTCGATTTCTTGAAGATGAGGCTGCCGCTTTCGTCCTTGCCGAATTCTGCGGCAGGATAAACCTGCTGCCATTGTTTCATGCCGATATAGTTGTGGTAGTCGCCTTCCATGAGTGGTGCACTCATTCTGAAATTGGCGACACTCTGCTTGGCGTCGTCCTTGGCGATGCGTTCCCAAAAACGGTCGATGCTTTTCTGGCTGACCATCAGTTGGTTCTGCCTGTTGATTCTAGTGATGGTAAACTTCATATTCAAGCTAATTATTTGATATAACGATATTTAGAATAGCTTATGACGTATATGTTAAGCTGTAAATGACGTTCTGAACGGTGCTTCGAGCCGTTGAGGAAAGTTACCAAAGCCTTTGCCCAATATTGCCCAAGGCTTTGGGCATTTGTGCCCGAGGCAGGTGGTTAAAAGTACTCGTAGTCACGGGCATGAGTGCTCGCTTTGACGGGCACAAATACCCATGTTCGTGGGTACTATCAGAACGTCATTTCTTTTAATAATTAACCTCTTCCGTATATTTATCGAATTTCAGGTTGGTGTATCCACGTGCCTTACACCAGTTCAGTACATACTGTTGCTGTTCTGGCAAGAGGCCCGTCTGTCCTAACTTATATCTGTAATATGAAGTGTTACTTCCGAAGTAGGAAGTCATGTGGGTTCTGAAACTGCCTCCGTCTTTGCGCTTCAGTTCGTCAAGAAGTTTCTCAAAACCGTATGCCATTTTCATCAGTTGTAGTTGCAGGAAGTGTTCGCACTTATTGTCGTGATAAGCATCGGGAAAGACGGCGTAGCCGATGGTGTGCTCCGGATCTTTATAGGTCACGGATAGATAGCGTGCGCATTGCTGGGCTAGGGGACATTGCTGGTTGAAGCAATAGGTCCATGTGCTGTGACTTTCGCCATTGGCGAAATAGAGTCTGACTAAATCTGCTTGTGTCATGGTTTCATTATGTTTAAAGTTTAAGTGTGGTTTCACAGGAGTCATGAGCTTCTAGGTGGAATCGGCAAGAACTTTTCTTGCTGGTTGCAAAGATACAAAAAAATGGGTCTGAATGCAAGCTTTTTCCCTATTTTTTTATGTTTTTCGAAGAAAATAATGTGTTTTTTGTAGAATCATCCATGTTTTTTCGTTGAAACACTTATGCTTTTTGCCGTAAAATATGCTATTTTCGCTGTTTTGTGGCAATAAAATGGTAATAAGTGGTAATAAAAAATGCCCTTATTGCCACGCTTAAACGATTAATCTACAGATATTTATCTCTTAGCGTGGTAATAGTGGTATTAAATTCAGAAAAACCTTATCATGTAATGATGCAGCTTACATCCTTGATTACCTCATCATAATTATCTACTTTCGGAATCCCAAAAGCGTAAGTTTTTCTCATTTTATTTGCTTAGATGAAATATTTTCAGTACCTTTGCCCTAGGCAGAAGAAAGTGATTGGTTAAGATATAAACATTTAGATTATGCAATACAAGAATATCATATTCGATTTAGGTAATGTCTTGGTGAAGCTCAATCCGGAAGGATGCATCGGGGCTTTCAAGGCGATAGGAATGGGGGAGTTGGTTGATTCAAATCCTCAGAGTGAGGGAATGAAGCTGATGAGCAAGCTGGGGGTGGGAATGATGACCACCGAAGCGTTCTGCGATGCAGCCCGTGGGTTGACTGGAGCTGATGTGAAGAATGAAGAAATCATCGCTGCTGCCAACAAGATGCTGGTGGAGATTCCTGATGAGAAAAAGGAGCGACTCTTGCAGTTGAAGAAGGCTGGCTATCGCCTCTTCCTCTTGAGCAATACCATTGATATACATTGGGATTATTGCGTGGAGCATCTCTTCCCTTATCAGAACCATGGGGTAGAGGATTATTTCGAGCAGTGCTTCCTCTCTCAGAGAATGCATCTGGCAAAGCCTGATGCCCGCATCTATGAGGAGGTAATCAGGCAGGCGAACATCCATCCCGACGAAACCCTCTTCGTCGATGACCTGAAGGAAAACTGTGAGGCTGCCGAGAAACTGGGCATCCATACCTTCCAGAACGTGAAGTTTGATGATTGGCTTGCACTTACCTTTGTACGCTAATAATAACTAACATACAATATCGAAATGAATTTTTACAAGACATTAGGATTGAAAAACAGCCGTATTGACGTGGCTGATGCCTTGCGAGGATTGGCAGTGGCAGGTATTATTCTCTATCATTCCGTGGAGCATTTCAATATGTACGATGGTAGCATAGAGCATGCTTATACGCTGGGGTGTGATGATTGGATGGCAGATGTGCTGGCTTTACTGCTGTCGGGAAAGATGTATGGCATCTTTGCCCTGCTCTTCGGATTGAGTTTCTTCATCATGAACGATAACCAGCAGCAGCGGGGAAATTGCTTTTCCGGAAGATTCGCCTGGCGAATGTTCCTCCTGGCTATGCTCGGTATCGTGAACACCGCCTTCTTCGATGGCGACATCCTTTTCTCCTATGCCATCTATGGACTGGTTCTCATCCCATTGAGTTATCTTCCTACCA